>JABAHR010058427.1_pt1 | contig 10245 bp, 9 predicted proteins | sample 7062101 | NCBI WGS metagenome assembly JABAHR01 (sample SAMN14534553, study PRJNA622989) | marine sediment metagenome | biome: marine biome [ENVO:00000428]; feature: marine pelagic biome [ENVO:01000023]; material: deep marine sediment [ENVO:00002113] | place: India: Gulf of Kutch | collected...
TTCTTCCTGGACGGAGCGGACATCTTCGACTTCGGTGCGGGTCTCGAGACGTTCTACCGGGAGGACGTCGTGCCGTTCTTCACCCGTCGGATCGGACTGATCGAGGGCGAGCAGGTGCCGATCATCGCGGGCGGGAAGATCAGCGGCCGGATCGGGGATACGAACTTCGGGGGGCTGATCACCGGAACGGACGAGGTCGAGGGTCTGACGGGCCGCAACACGATGGGTGCGTTCCGCATCCGGCAGAACGTGCTCGACGAATCGAGCGTCGGCGTGCTCACCACCTTCGGCGATCCGCTCGGGCGCTCGGGCAGCTACATGGCCGGCGGAGACTTCATCTACCGCACCTCCGGCTTCGCCGGAGGCAAGAACCTGACGGCGAGCTTGTGGGGCCTCCGAACCGATCGGGAGGACCTGGCCGGTGATCGCACCGCGATGGGGGCGTACATCGACTACCCCAACGACGAGTGGGACCTGTGGGCATCCTACAAACGGATCGGTGAGAGCTTCGACCCATCGTTGGGATTCGTGCCACGTGCGGGGGTCCACCTCGGGAGCGTGGGGGTCAATTACCGCTGGTGGAATCCGGGGGCGTCGATCCTCAACCTCTTCTTCGAGTTCGTGCCGATCCTGGCCTGGGACCTCGACGGCAACGTCGAGAGCTACCGGATCTTCACCGCGCCGATCAACGTCCGCTTCGAGAGCGGCGACCGGTTCGAGTTCAACGTCCAGCCCCAGGGGGAGCGGCTCCCGGAGCCCTTCGAGATCTCCGACGGCGTGGTGATCCCGGTGGGGGACTACGACTGGTTCCGCTACCGCGCCGAGGTCGACTTCGCGGCCAAGCGCCCCGTGAGCGGGCGCATCTCCTGGTGGTTCGGCCCCTTTTACGATGGGGATGTGAGCGAGTTCTCCCTCCAGCTGGCGCTCAATCCCTCGGACCTGGTCACCTTCGAGGTCTCCGCCACCCGCAACAGCGGCTCGCTTCCCGCCGGCGACTTCGTCCAGGAGGTGATCGGCGGACGGGTGCGGGTGAACTTCTCCTCGGACCTTCAGCTCAGCTCGTTCGTGCAGTACGAGGAAGAGACCGGGGAGCTCGGCGCGAACACGCGGCTGCGTTGGACCTTCCACCCGCTCGGCGACCTCTTCGTGGTCTACAACTACAACGCCCTGGACGAGGTCACGGGCTGGCGGATGGACTCGAGCCAGCTGCTGATGAAGGTGCAGTACGCGCTGCGGTACTGAGAGCGCCAGCGGTCCCTCGAAAACGATTGTTCAGCGCCGGCCCAACCCCTCGCCCGCCCGCACGACCCACGGATGTCTCTCGGGGAGCTCTGCGAACAGATCGAGGGCTCGTGTGAACGCCTCGGCCGCCCCGGCCTCGTCTCCGCCAAGCAGCCGGGCCTCGCCCATGACCGTCCAGGTGCGACCGACCTCGNNGACCGTCCAGGTGCGACCGACCTCGGGGTAGGGGAAGGGCCAGATCTTCTGCTGGCCCGTCAGAATCGCCTGCAGCTCTTCCTCCGTCCCCTCGGCTCGGCCCGTGCGCAGGGTGAGCTCGATCCGGTCCCGGGCCAGCCCGAGGCGGACCCGATGACCTTCCCGAAGCGCTCGGCTGGCCCGTTCTTCCGCATCGGCCAGTCGCTCTGCGGCCTCGTCGAGTCGGCCCATGGCCCGACTCCATCGCGCGAGCCCGCGGAGAGCCTGGAGGCCGTAGTTGCTCTCCGGACCGACCATGTCGAGCGCCGTGAGGTAGGCCTCGCGGGCGCGCCCGTTCATGCCGGCCTCCAACGCCATGTCCCCCATGGCGACGAGGGAGTACGCGATGCCTGGATGGTCGGCCCGAAGCCGCGCCCGCTTGTTGGCGAGGACCCGTGCCTGGGCGGCCATGGCCGAGTCGTGCTGTCCCATCCCGGCGAGCACCGTGGCGAAGGACTCCTCCATGTCCGACATCTCGGGATGATCCCAGGGCAGCACCTGGGCCGCTCGGCGTGTGCCGTCCTCCAGGACCTCCAGGGCCTCTCTCCAACGACCCAGAGCGAAGAGCTCCGTGCCCCACTCGTCGGTGGCCTCGAGCGTCTCCGGGTGGCTCGGCCCGTACATCCTCAGCCGCAGATCGAGCGCGCCTTGCAGGAATCGCTCCGCCTCCGGCACCTCTCCCCGAAGACGCCTGAGCAGACCCACGTTCGCCAGGGCGGAGGCGAGGGCCGGCGTCGGCCGGGCAGTCGAGAGGTCCTCGGGGATGGCCTCCAGGAACATCGTCTCGGCGCGGTCGAAGAGCCCCGCGTCATGGTAGGTCGACGCCAGGCCCATTCTGGTGTCCGCAGACTCCGGAGAGTCCACTCCAAGCAGCGAATCCTGGACCGTCAGTGCAGACTCGAAGAGACGCGCGGCCTCCTCGCCCTGCCCTCGGCCCCGGAGCTGCCAGGCCAAACGGTTCTGGATCCGCGCGGACACGGTGTCGGAGGGGGACTCGCCGACCAGTTCGAGGGCTTCACGGTAGAAATCGACCGCCCGGTCCGAATCGCCCATCGCGAGGGCGACATCGGCGAGGTCGGCCAGGGAGAGTCGAACACCCAGGCCCTGTGGATCCAGCTGCCGCTCGATCTGCAGGGCGTCCAGGGCGAGCGGCTCGGCGCGATCCAGCACGCCCAGGTTGCGATACATGCCCAGGACCTCGCGCAGCACCGTCGCCTGCAGGGCGGGATCGTCGGACAGTTCGGAGCGGACGCGGTCGGCGCCCTCCTCCAGAACGCGAAGCGTCGACACGGTGTCGCTGCCGCCGGCAGCCGGCTCGGAGAGCCGGATCATGTTCGTGACCAGGGACGCGACTGCCTGCGCTCGTCTGGACTCCGCTTCGGCCCGATCGCGCTCCGCCTGGGCGGCGTCCGCCTCGGCCCTGGCTCGAGCTGCCAGGGTGAAGGCGGTGCCGGCCCCCACGATGATGGCGGCGGCCGCCACCGCGCTCAGCCCGACAGCAACCCGGTGTCTGCCGACGAATCGGGAGACGCGGTACGTCAGGCTGTCGGGCCGCGCCTCCACCGGCAGCCCGTCGAGGTACCGCTGCAGATCCTCGGCGAGCGCTCCCGCCGAGGCGTACCGCCGGTGGGGCTCGACGGCCAGTGCGCGCAGGACGATCGTGTCGAGGTCTCCGGTGAGCGCCCGACGCAGCTTCGACGGTGTGGAGCCGAACAGTCCCGCGCGCTCCTCGGGACTGCGGATCTTGCCGTCGACCGTCTGCAGGGAGCGTGCGCTCGGCTGCATGGGCGTCGTGGAGGTGATGATCCGCTCGAGATCGGCCGGTGTCTTGTCCCGCGTCGCGTATGGCCGGGTCGCGGTCAGCAGCTCGTACAGGATCACGCCGAGCGAGTAGACGTCCGAAAGCGTACCTGGAGACTCCCCGCGCAGCTGCTCTGGACTCGCGTAGGCCGGCGTGACCCACATGCCCGTCCGGGGGGCGTCTCCAGGCTCCTCCTCGAGGACCTTCGCGACGCCGAAGTCCAGAATCTTCGGCTGGCCGGCAGCCGTGACCATGATGTTCGACGGCTTGAGGTCCCGATGGACGACCAGCTGCTGATGCAGATACTGGACAGCCCTGCACACCTCGATGAAGAGGGCGACGCGCTCGCGCACCGGGAGCCGATGGAAGGCGCAGAAATCCAGGATCTCGTGGCCCTGGACGTACTCCATCGCGAGGTAGGGCTGTCCGTGCTCGGTCAGCCCTCCGTCGATGAAGCGTGCGACTCCCGGGTGCTCCAGGCGGGCGAGAATACGCCTTTCTTCACGGATTCTCGCCTTCAGCGATCGGTCGAAGAGACCCGGTGACAGCAGCTTGACGGCGGCGGTCTGGGAAAAGCCGTGACGTTCCCGCACGGCCAGAAGCACCGTGCCCATTCCCCCGGATCCGAGAGGTCGGACGACTCGGAAATCTCCGATCTCCTCCGGGATGCTGCCCTCCCATCGGGACTCGTCGTCGAGGACGCCGATGGGTCCCTCCTCGTGCGCGGCGAGGAGGCTTCGAACCTCCTCGAGCAGCTCGGCATCGTCTCCGCAACGCTCTTCCAGGAAGCCGTCACGCTCCCGGCCGGTGATCGTCAGCGCTTCGAGGAAGAGGTCCTGGACGCGCTCCCAGTCGGATCCCCGGTCACTCATTACCGGGACAGCTCGCGATTCAGCCAGGCTCGTGCGAGCGTCCAGTCACGCTTCACCGTCGCCGGGCTGGTCCCCAGCGCCTCGGCGGTCTCCTCCACGCTCATTCCGGCGAAGTAACGGCACTCCACGGCGCGGGCCTGACGAGCGTCGCGCTGCGCCAGCCGCTCGAGCGCCTCGTCGAGCTCGATGAGCTCCTGGGGGTGCGCTCTCGCCGCCACGATCACGTCGTCGAGGTTCACGTGCTCGCCGCCACCCCCACGCTTCTGCGCGTTCCGCGCTCGGGCGTAGCTGATCAGCACGCGCCGCATCTCCCTCGCGGCAGCCGCGAAGAAGTGGGTACGGCCTTTCCAGCTGACCCTGTCCAGCCGGACGAGCTTGAGGTACGCCTCGTGCACGAGCGCGGTCGCGCCCAGCGTGTGGCCCGCCCGCTCGCGGCCGAGCTCGCGGTAGGCCAGAGCCCGGAGCTGGTCGTAGAGCGCGGGAAGCAGCTCGTTCAGGTCCTCCGGGTGCCCTTCCGCATACTGCGAGAGTGCCTCGGTGAAGTCCTCTGACACGGCTGCGTACTCCTTGCTCGGAGAGTGGGGGAAGATCATCAGCGAGCACCCGCTGCGCCAGCGTGAGCCCTTCCGACGTCGCTTTGCGCTTTTACTGGACAGGTGGACGAGAAGTTCTCACGATGGGCGATCATGGAAGCACAAGACAACTACGGTTCGATGCCGCTGGTGGATTCGGCGACCGCTCGCCTCGTGCAGGAGAGCTGGGCCAGGCTGGCCGGTCGCGAAGACGAGGTCGTCAAGGCGTTCTACGCCCGACTCTTCGAGCTGAAGCCGCAGCTCGAGGACCTCTTCGTGACGACGGACATGGAGCATCTTCGGCTCAAGTTCGCGGACACCATCCATCTGCTCCTGGGGCTTCTCGACGATCCGGCCGCGCTCTACGGCCAGGCGGAGCAGTCCGGTCGAAGGCACGGCATGTACGGCGTCCGTGATCGGGATTTCCGCACCGGTGGTGAAGCGCTTCTTTGGGCTATCGCGCAGACTCTCGGAGACGACTTCACCCCCGAGGTGCGCGACGCCTGGGCCGAGGCGTACACGCGCGTCACGCACGCGATGAGTCGCGGAAGAGGTCCTTGAGGCCCTGGCTCCGCTGGCCTCTGGGCGTACTCGCCGTGCTCGCCCTCCTTTGCGGTGTCGTCCTGGTGGTCGGATCGTCCTTGCCCGTCGAGCACACGGCGAGCGCGACGCGGATCGTCCGGGGTGACCCGGACGCCGTCTGGCGGGTCGTCACGGACGTGCGGGCGTTCCCTGCGTGGCGGATCGACGTGGACTCGACGACGCAGCTCGATGCCCGGGGCGGGTTGCCCGTCTGGAGGGAGACGGGGCTCACGGGCTCGCTGACGCTCGAGGTCCTCGAGCTCGAGCGACCGTATCGCCTGGTTACGAGGATCGCCGACGAGGGATTGCCCTTCGGGGGTACGTGGACCTACGAGCTGCTACCGGCCGAGAACGGGACCCGGGTCACGCTGACCGAGGACGGGCTGATCTACAGCGTCGTGTTCCGTTTCTTCGCTCGATTCGTCCTCGGCTACGACGAGACCCTGCGGCGCTATCTCGATGCGTTGGAGGCTCGGATGTCGGCGTTGACCGCCACGTCCTGAGCGGGTCTCCGGGGGCACCTTCTTGTGTGCTTCGGGTGCCCTTGGGCACCTTTTGGACGTCACGCTCCTTCTTCGAGGCTCCCTGCATGGTCACCTTCACGATCAACGGGCGTCCGCGTTCCGTGGACGTGCCCGACGACACTCCTCTTCTCTGGGTTCTCAGAGACACGCTCGCACTCACAGGCACCAAGTTCGGGTGCGGGATTCAGCAGTGCGGTGCCTGCACGGTGCACCTGAACGGCGCGTCGGTCCGATCGTGCGCCATCCCCGTCAGCGCGCTCGAGGGCGCCGACGTCAGGACGATCGAGGGCCTGGCCGAGGACGGCGTGCACGCCGTCCAGCAGGCGTGGGTCGAAGAGCAGGTGCCACAGTGCGGGTACTGCCAGTCGGGCCAGGTCATGTCCGCGGTGGCGCTCCTGACCGAGAAGCCGGAGCCCACGGACGAGGACATCGACCAGTTCATGTCCGGGAACGTCTGCCGCTGCGGAGCCTATGGCGCCATCCGGCGGGCCATCCACCGGGCGGCCGAGCTGGCGCGGGAGCCGATGCCGATCACGGACCAGGACGGGCAGGGAGGTGACCGATGAGCGAGCGCCCCGAGGTGTCCTCCGGGACCGGAGACGAGGCCGTGAAGCGGCAGGAGGGGCCCTCCCGCCGGACCTTCATCAAGGTCGTGGGCGTGGCGGGTGCAGGGCTCGTCCTCGGCGTGTCCTTCAAGGTGTTCAGAGGCGGTCCCGGTCTGCCGTACACGGACGCGGCCTTCGCTCCCAACGCATTCCTGAGGATCGACGACGACGGATCGATCACCGTCGTGGTCGGAAAGTCCGAGATGGGGCAGGGGATCTCGACGGCGCTCCCTCAACTGGTGGCGGAGGAGCTCGAGGTATCCCTCGAGCAGGTAGCGTTCGAGTTCGCGCCGGCGCACCCGGCCTACCGCGACGAGATGGGAATGCAGGTCACGGGTGGCAGCACGAGCGTTCCGACGGGCTGGCAGCCTCTCAGGGAGGCGGGGGCAAGCGCGCGGATGATGCTGCAGGAGGCCGCCGCGCAGCGGTGGGGTGTGCCGGCAGATCAGGTGCAGATGCGCGACGGGCAGGCGATGCACCCCGACGGCTCGACGCTGAGCTACGGCGAGCTGGCGACCGAGGCCGCTGCGCTTCCGGTGCCCGAGGAGGTGCCGCTCAAGGCGCCGGCCGAGTTCCGCATCATCGGCACGTCCGCCCCGCGGCTGGACGTGGCCGACAAGACGACGGGTCAGGCGACCTTCGGCATCGATGCCGGGCCACCGGATGCCCGCGTGGCGCTCGTGGCCCGGTCACCCGTCTTCGGCGGGACGCTTCGCTCGTACGAAGCGAGCGCGGCGTTGGCGGTGCCGGGAGTCGATGAGGTCGTCGAGATCGAAAGCGGACTGGCCGTCGTGGCCGACGGCTACTGGTCCGCCAAGAAAGGCCGCGACGCGCTGGCGATCGAGTGGGACGAGGGTGAGGGCGCATCGCTGGACGACGCGGCCATCTTCGCTCGGTTGGAGGGCGCGGTCGCCGAGGGCGGCAACGTGGCTCGGGAAGACGGGGACGTCACGGCCGCGCTCGCCGGCTCCGGCGAGCGGGTGACGGCCGCGTACCGGCTCCCCTACCTCGCGCACGCGACCATGGAGCCGATGAACTGCACGGCCATCCTGGAGGACGGAAAGTGCACGGTCTGGGCTCCGACCCAGTTCCAGGACGCTCCGGGCATGACGGGAGGCGGCGCGCGGCAGGCTGCGGCCGAGGCGGCGGGAGTCGGTGAGGACGACGTCGATCTCCGCACGACCTTCCTCGGCGGGGGCTTCGGGCGGCGGGCCGAGAAGGACTTCGTGGTCGAGGCCGCGGAACTGGCGTCGAAGGTGGACGGGGCGGTCAAGGTCGTCTGGTCGCGTGAGGACGACATCCGTCACGACTACTACCGGCCGGCATCCTACCACGAGCTCGAGGCGGTGCTGGCGCCCGATGGCACGCCTGCGGGCTGGCGCCACGAGATGGCGATGCAATCCATCCTCGAGCGGCTGATCCCCGGGTGGATCCCGGGCTTCGTGCTCGACTGGATGGGCATGATGCCCAACGGCATCGACATGACGTCGGTGGAAGGGGCCGCGAACCATCCGTACGCGGTCCCGAGCAACCGGATCGCGTGCGCGACCGTCGCTCTGCCGATTCCGGTCGGCTTCTGGCGCTCCGTCGGAAACTCGCACAACGGGTTCGTGGTCGAGTCGTTCATCGACGAGCTCGCCCACGCGGCGGGACAGGATCCGTTCGAGTACCGGCGGGCGCTGCTCGGCGAGCATCCGCGTCACCGGGCCGTGCTCGAGGCGGTGGCCGAAGCGGCCGACTGGGGAGGGCCGGTGCCGGAGGGCCGCGGGCGTGGGATCGCGGTGGTCGAGTCTTTCCTGAGCTATGTCGCTCAGGTCGCCGAAGTCTCGATCGAGGAGGGCAGGCCGCGCGTCCACAAGGTCTGGTGTGCCGTCGACTGCGGCATGGTCGTCAATCCGGCCATCGTCCGGGCCCAGATGGAGAGCTCGATCGTGTACGGGCTCACGGCGGCGCTGTACGGCCGCATCAACATCGAGGGGGGCCGGGTCGTGCAGGGCAACTTCGACGACTACCTGATGGTGCGGATGAACGAGGCGCCCGAAGTGGAGGTCGTGCTGGTGCCGAGCGGTGATGCGCCGGGGGGCGTGGGAGAGCCGGGACTGCCACCGCTCGCGCCGGCGGTGACCAACGCGATCTACGCGCTGACGGGACAGCGGATTCGGGAGCTGCCGATCGAGCTCGCCTGAGCCGGCTAGGCTTCGGCCTCTTCTCGTGCGCGCATCATGCGCCGCACGACGAAGATCGTGACGCCGACCGCGATCAGTCCCAGACCGATCTTCAGCCCGAGGATCAGCACGCCGATCATCCACGCGACCCGACCACGGGCTCCATGACGATCTTGGCGAGTTCCAGAAGGATCACGCCGAGCAGTCCGGTGAGCGACAGGGTCGCCGCAGCCCTCATCACGTCAAATCTCCAGTCCTCGAGCAACGGGAACCGTGGACCTCTTAAAGCAAGGTCCCATGTGAGGTTGTACGGCGAAATCCGCCGGTCTGTTTCATCGGGTACATCCGAAACGACTTGCGGGTCGGTGCTCAATCTGCGCAGGATAGACGCGGGACCCCTGTTGTCTGCCCTCCGAGTTGGAAAGGAGGCCCCATGCGCCTGGTCGACATTCTGCGCATCAAGGGCTCCGAGGTCGTGACCATCGATCCGGAAAGCCCGGTCCTGCACGCTGTTCGTACGCTCGTAGACTACAACATCGGCGCTCTCGTCGTCATGGAGGAAGGAAGGCCCGTCGGCATTGTCTCGGAGAGGGACGTGCTGCGGCTGTCGGCAGAGGGGCCCAGCGCGCTCGAGCATGCCCGGGTTGCCGACATCATGACGAGGGATGTCGTCTACGCAAGCGACAGCGACCCGATCACGTCCGCGATGGAGACCATGACGATGCACCGTATCCGCCATCTTCCGCTGCGGGACGAGGAGCGGCTCGTCGGAATCGTCTCGATTGGCGACGTCGTAAACGCGCTTCGTCAGGAGTCCGAGGCGGAGAACGAGCACCTCAAGCAGTACATCGCCGGGACTGGATGAGTCCGGCCGGGGGTGACCTACGCAGTTTTGCGCTGGTCACCCCCGACGCCGGGGCGAGCGTCTAACGGCGCTCCATCCACCACTCGTCACGCAGGATCGCGGCGGTCCGCTCCATCTGCTGTCCGTTCACCGACAGCACGACACGATATGCACCGGCGGGGGCATCGCTGAACTCGTAGCGCAGCGTCTCGGCCGGTGACCGGCCCCCGCCGCCGAAGCCTCCGAAGCGACCGAACCCGCCGCGTCCACCTCGCTCCTCCCGCTCCTGGCGGATCCGCTCGACCTCCTCGGGGCTCCTCTCCAGGCGCTTGTCCATCTCCCAGAGGGCCATGTGCAGCCCCGACCCGTTCTCGCCCTCGATCTCGGCGATCGCCAGATCCCCCTGGTAGACCGTGAGCGTCACGTCTCCCTCGACGTCGCCCTTCAGGTAGTAGTAGAGCGGAATGCCCTCGGGCTCGCTCTCACCGCGGAAGTTGGAGGAAGAGTAGTTGGTCCGGTCCGACCCGATCCAGCGGACCTTGGGCTCGGGCTGGAAGAAGAAGGCGTCCTGGGCCAGAACCTCGGAACTCAGCTCGGCCAGCGGAGCGATGTCGGCGATGTAGATCCCGCGGCCGTGCGTGGCCACCACCAGGTCGTTCTCACGGGGGTGGATCTTCATGTCGTGCACCGGGGCCGTGGGCATGTCGCTCTTCATGCTCGTCCAGCTCTCGCCCCCGTCGATCGAGACGAAGACCTGGAACTCGGTGCCGACGAAGAGGAGGTCCGGGTTCTCGTGGTGCTCCC
>JABAHR010027800.1_pt1 | contig 10243 bp, 10 predicted proteins | sample 7062101 | NCBI WGS metagenome assembly JABAHR01 (sample SAMN14534553, study PRJNA622989) | marine sediment metagenome | biome: marine biome [ENVO:00000428]; feature: marine pelagic biome [ENVO:01000023]; material: deep marine sediment [ENVO:00002113] | place: India: Gulf of Kutch | collected...
AACGGACCTGTTCCCGAACCCGGCGGAGAAACCGTGAGCCGGGATCACCGTCAAGTGACGTCAACGAAGGAAACACGATGAGACTGGGCCGCTTCGTTAGTCGATTCTTTCTTGCCATCGCAACCGTCGGCGTGTTCTGCGGTAGCGTCGATGCTGTTGCGCAAACGCCCGGCCAGGCCCCGACGTATCAGGTGGACGCAGCTTGGCCGAAGCCGCTACCGAACCGATGGTTGGTTGGAGCCGTGGTGGGCGTTGCGGTCGATGCGAGTGATCACGTATGGATCGTTCATCGTCCTGCGACGCTGCAGCCGAACGAGATTCGATCCATCTGGCGCGCTGCACCGCCCGTCATCGAGTTCGATCCCGAAGGCAACGTGGTTTCTGCCTGGGGCGGTCCGGGCGAGGGCTACGACTGGCCGGACCTCGAGCACGGTATCCATGTCGACGACGAGGGCTTCGTTTGGCTGGGTGGTGGCGGCGCAAACGACGCGCAGATTCTAAAGTTCACGCGTGACGGAGAGTTCGTCATGCAGATCGGGCACAAGGGACAGAATGGCGGCAGCAACGACCCTGAGAATCTCGGCGGTGCTGCGCATATGGTCGTCGACTCTGCTGCCGGCGAGCTCTACGTGGCCGACGGCTACGTCAACCATCGCGTGATCGTCTTCGATGCCGACAGCGGCGCCTATAAGCGGCATTGGGGCGCCTATGGCAACAGGCCGGATGATTCTTATTTCGAGGCGGCCGGCGAGCATCTACCGAGCCCGTTCAGCGGCGCCGTCCAGCACGAGTACGCGCCGAGTCAGTACGACCCGAATGGAACTCCGCCGCCCCAGTTTCGCATCACGCACTGCGTACGCATCGCCAACGATGGGCTCGTGTACGTCTGCGATCGCACGAACGACCGCATACAGGTCTTTCAGAAGGACGGCACGTTCGTCAAAGAAATGTTTCTTGCGAAAGAGACGCTCGGAAGCGGCTCCGTGTGGGATATCGCTTTCTCGAACGACGCTGAACAGACCTACCTGCTGGTTCCGGACGGGACGAATCAGGAGGTCAGGGTGCTGATTCGCGACACGCTAGAGGTCGTCAGCGCTTTCGGTCAAGCAGGCCGATGGGCAGGGCAGTTCTACGGCGCGCACAACATTGCCGCAAACTCGAATGGTGATCTATATGTCACCGAGACCTACGAGGGTAAGCGCGTCCAGAGATTTCGCTACGAAGGCATGGGCCCGCGCCGAACGCCATGGCTGCAATAGCCCTCGGCCCGTCGAATGCTCCGAGGCGCCTGACTAACGGATCCCTGCAGCTAGACGCTTCAGCGGTCGCGCTGCGAGCATCAACAGCACACCGGCGCCGACCATCATGAGCACGAGTTGCAGGTAGAGGCCTGGCATCTCCTCAACGGCGTCCGGATTGAACTCACCAGCGAACAGACCCGCCAGAATGCTGCCGAGTGAGAGCGACAGGAACCAGACGCCCATCATCTGGCCGACGAGTCGTCGCGGCGCGAGCTTTGTCAGCGCGCTGATGCCGATCGGACTCAGGGCCAGCTCGCCCATCGTCAGAAGCAGGTAGGTAAACAGCAGCCACGACGGAAAGACCTGCTGCCCGGCAGCGACCAAGCTGGCCGCCCCGATCATGACGACGAACGCCAGGCCGAGAATCACGAGTCCGACGGCGAGCTTGACTGGCGAGGTCGGATCTAGGTGACGCCTTGCGAGCGCTACCCAGAACATCGAGTAAAGCGGACCGAGCAGGATGATGAACACTGGGTTTGCCGACTGGAACCAGCTCGCGGGGATGATGAAATCGCCGAAATCTCTGATCGTGTATCGCTGCGCAAAAAGATTCAGCGATGAGCCTGCCTGCTCCGAGCCGACCCAGAACACCGTCGCGGCGCTGATGAGCACGAAGATCACGACCATGCGCCCGCGCTCTGTCGTCGTCAGCCCGCTGAAAAAGAAGATATAGCCGAAATAGAAAACAGCGACCGCAACGATGGCGTAGGTTGCTGACTGCGCGAGCCAAACGGGGTCGTACTGCACCCAGCCCGCCATGCCGGCGACGTAGAGGTAGCCGATGCCCACGAGACAGGCGCCGATCGTGATCCACGCTCGGCGCCTGAACACATCGCTAGGCCGGTCGGACGGATCGGGCTCGTGTCCTGCGGTACCCAGGTGATGTCGCGTCAGGCGAAACTGAACGAGGCCGAACAACATGCCGACACCCGCGGCTGCGAAGCCGTAGTGCCAGTTCTGAAACGCGAGCCAGCCACAGACGAGCGGGCCGATCGCCGCGCCGAGATTGATTCCCATGTAGAACAACGTGAAGCCGCTATCGCGCCGTGGATCGTCGAGGTCATAGAGCTCACCAACGATGGCGGTGATGTTGGGCTTCAACAACCCCGTGCCGAGAACGATGACGATGAGTCCCAGGAAGAATAGGGAGACGCTCGGCACGGCGAGAATGAAGTGCCCGAACATGATGATGATGCCGCCAATCCAAACGGCGGCCTGGGCGCCCAGCAGGCGATCGGCAATCCAGCCGCCCGGCAGTGAGCCAAGAAAGACCGCGGCCGTATAGAGACCGTAGATCGCCGTGGCCGTTTGATCGGTCAGGCCGAGGCCACCGTCTTCGATGGCCGCAACCATGAACAGGACGAGTAGCGCACGCATGCCGTAGTAGCTGAAACGCTCCCACATCTCCGTCATGAACAGCGTGGCGAGACCCCGCGGATGCCCGAGCAGGTCGGCCTGCCCGGATCGGGTGTCGGCGACGCCGGTCATACAACGATCATTTCAGGCTCGAGCGGGATACCGGTGATTTCTTCGGGGCCGTCAGCGGTAATCACGACCGTGCGTCCCATCATCAGACCCGTGTCCTTGTTCCATTCGGGATCGTAGATGTCGGACGCAGTCGCAAACACCATATTCTCCTGGAACTCGATCGTCGGCATGCGCGCGTAGGCATGCTTCTGCCACGATCCGGCCGTGCCCCCGTACATGCAGCTCGGAAACTCCGGTGAGGCCAAGCCGTGGCCGTGGAAACCGCATTCGACGGAGCCGAATCCGGCGTCGATGATCGGTTGGCGAAACGCGTGCACGGCGTCTTCGATGAGGTTGCCTGGCTTCATCGCGGCGATGCCGCTCTTCTGGGTCGCAACGCAGACTTCGTGAATACGCTGATACTTGGGATCGGGCTCACCGAGCGATACGGACACCTCGGCGCCCGTCAGGTAGCCTTTGTAGCACGCGTGATACTCGCAGACGACGATGTCGCCGGCCTCGAGGACGCGATGACTTGCAGGTGGACGCTTACCGTGCGGCGGAGGAACGGCACCCGAGCTGATCCAGATCATGTCCTCCTCGCCGCCGCCGTGAAGGTTCGCGTGCAGCATCTCCGCGTACACCTCGGTCTCTCGCACGCCCGGCCTCGCCGATGCAATCAACGCGTCGGCCATCGCTTTGGCCAACTCGGCGGACTTGTGAATACACGCAATTTCCTCGGGGCTTTTGATGATGCGCGTCTGCTCGATGAGCCATCCGGCGTCGACAAACCGCGCGCCGTCCAGGGCCGAGGAGATGTGCGAGAACTGTTGGTAAGGCACGGTCTCGGGAATCACGCGCGGGCGCGTCTCACCGAAGCCGACGACGCCGATCACACCCGTCGCAAATCCGCGATCGCGAAGCGTCTCGACGATGTTGTCCGTCGTCGACTGACCGGAACGCACGTCCTCGACCCAACCACCCGCGAGCGCACCCCACTTCGTGACGTCATGCGGGAACCCGGACCAGATGACGGGATCGCCATCGAGCGGAAAGAGCACACAGCCCGGCGCAACGCGGCCCGTCAGGTAGCGGTTATTGGCGAGGGCCGATTCCCATTTGGACTCGTTACCCCAGACCAGCAGGCAATCGAGCCCGGCCAGGTCCATGCGCCAGCGGACCTCGCGCCAACGGCGGTCCCGCTCCGTCTCCGTCACATCCGGCCATTCCTCGCCCGCCGGTCGTCCTGCCGTTTCGGCCTTAGCTGTCGCCATTCTTTGAGCTCCCCCTGTTTTCGAGGCGTAAGTCCATCAGTCGGCGGTCTCCGGGTCAAGTTTTTGGGACCTGTCGACCGCTGTTTGTGTAGCGGGGAACGCTCAGCAAGAGCGCATGCGCAAGCGCGTGCGCGGCTATGGGGTCGTGTCGAACACGACTCGTCCGTCGACCACGGTCATTATGGGCTGGATGTCTCTTATCTCATCAGCGGCGATCGTCATGTAGTCCCGATCGAGCACGACGAAGTCGGCGAGCTTGCCGGGCTCGATCGAGCCGATCTCATCCTCGCGCAACACGAGGTAGGCATTCTTGCGCGTATACGCGATCAACGCTTCCTCACGTGAGATCGTTTGGTGTGTGACCGTTCTTCCACCGATCATCTCGCCCGTGACGGCCCATCCGAGGATCTCAAACGGCGAGATCAGGTTCACGCGCGTGCCGTCGCTGCCGAAACCCCACGTAATGCCGCTGTCTTGGATCGTCCGCAGTGCCATGAAGTCATAGGCTGCATCCCCATAGAGCTCGTGAAGCACCGCGCCGTTCGTGATCATCCAAGGATGAATCGCCGCGTAGAGACCGAGTGCCTTCATGCGTTCCAGGTGCGCCGTGTTCAGCTGATTGCCATGCGCGAATACCCAACGCAAATTGCGTAGGGGGTATTCCGCGTTCAAGCGTTCCAGCTCGTCGAGGAACGCGTGCAGCGTCAGGCGGTGATGCGCGTGAACCTGCAGCGGCAGGCCTGCTTTCGCAATCTCGGTTACGATGCGGCGCCACTGCAAGAGCTTGTCCTGGCTCGGATCGACATCGACGAAGTAGGGGCTGTCGTGCAACGGCTGGTAGACCCCTTCGCCGTACGAGATGCGATCGACCATGTCATCGCCCTGGAAGAGCTTGATCTCGGCGATCCTCGGCAGAATTCCGTCGACGTCCTCGGGTCTGTTCGCCGGAAAGCTGTCGAGACACAGCACGCGCAGATCGAGCGCGTCTTCCGCCGCCCATGCGCCGTAGAGATCCAGCAGGCTGTCGGGACAGCCGACCGCGCCGACACTCGTCAGGCCCATGCCGTTCAGGTCCCGGATCATCGCTATCGTGCTCGCCTCGACTTCGTCGGGCGTCGGCGCCGGCAGCATGTTGGCGATCGGTCGTACGCCGGCCATTCCGATCTCGCCCGTAGGTCTGCCGCTTGCGTCACGCACGAGCCATTCGGGCGGCTGCGCGTCCAGTCCGAGCGCCTCGATCGCTCGGGTGTTTACGTACGTACGGTAGTAGGCCGATTGCAGCAAAACAGGATGGTCGGGGATGACGGCATCGAGCTCCTCGATCGTGAATGGGCTCGAGTCGTCGGCAAATTGATTCGGCATCCAGCCACCGAGTGTGAAAACCCACTCGCCGGCTGGAAGCTCGGACGCCCTGGCGTTGAGCATGCTCAAGGCCTCGCCGCGCGACTCGATGCCGTCGAGGCGCACGTCGTCGAGCCAGGTCGTGCCGGCCCGCAGCAGATGCATGTGATTGTCGATGAGCCCGGGTATGACCGTTCGGCCGCCGAGATCGATCGTCGTCGTGTCGGTTCCTTCGAGCGCGCCGATGTCGGCAGCCGTGCCGACGGCGACGATCCGATCGCCGCGCACCGCGATCGCCTCGGCGAACCGAAACCGCTCATCGACGGTAACGATCTTACCGTTCGTGAAAATCGAATCGACTGCAGCGGGTTGAGCGAGCACAGGCATCGATGCGGCCACGCCAAAGAGCAGGATCAACGCCGCGAGGACCCCCGAAACCGAAAGTTGCATTGCAGATAGCTCCGCTACTCAGATGTGCACGATGATAGCGTTTCGGCCTGGAGGCCTTGCATCGTGGTTGACCGCAGCGTTCGCGTGTTCGCGCTCCTGCGGGCCCAGAAAGTCTTGGTTTCGGCTACCCAATCGGCAGAATTCATAGCGATCTCGGCCTGAGGTATTATCCCAAGATACGATCAACCGTTAGGAGGGGCCCATGGCTCAGACTGGAGCGCTAGTCGACACCCTCAAGCGTGCGTTGAAAGCACGCGGCAAGACTTACGTGGACGTAGCGAGCTCGCTGGGCTTGAGTGAGGCCAGCGTCAAGCGGCTCTTCTCGCGCGAGGATTTTTCGCTCGAGCGCTTGGATAAGGTTTGCCAAATGCTCGAGATAGAGATCTCCGATCTCGTGCAGCAGATGAACGATGAGCAGAAACAGTTGCAGCAGCTCACGGCGGAGCAGGAGCAGCAGCTCGTCGACGACAAATCGTTGCTCGCCGTTGCGATCTGCTCGCTGAACCGGTGGACGATGGAAGAGATCGTTGCTTTCTACGACATGACTGAAGGCGAGTGCTTTCAGAAGCTCGCAGCGCTCGACAAGCTCAAGCTCATCGATCTGCTGCCCGGCAATCGCATCAAGCTCAGAGTCGCGCCGACGTTTCGTTGGTTGCCGAACGGCCCGATTCAGAGGCTGTTCCAGGAGCGGCTCGGTCCGGAGTTTCTGCGGGGTCGGTTCAACCGCGACGACGAGTGCTTGATCGTGCTCAACGGCATGCTCTCGAAGGAAAGCATCAGTGAGTTCGTGCGTAAGGTAAGGCGACTGGCCAGAGAATACGAAGTCGCCAACACCGATGATGCCGCGCTGCCGCTCGGTGAGCGCTACGGCACGACCGTCGTGCTCGCGATGCGCGGTTGGCAATACGGGCTATTTCATCCCGTTCGAGGCCCGGCCCCTTAGAAGGTCTCAGTCAGCCGCGTCCTTGAGCTCTTCCGTATACGCGTAGCACTCGTACTCGAGTATCTGTGTATTCGGCTCGAGTCGGCGGTAGAGCGGCATGCTGATCGTCCACGGACGCGAGAACACCTGCGGGTCCTCGAGCGTTGCCTCGTACTGGATGTGGTTCGGTCCCATGGGCGTGTAACGCTCGACGACGTGCAGCTCGGGGCTGTGATAGTTGCCCGAGCGGTCGAGCCACGTCCGGTCCGTGAAATGGACGACGTCGACGACGAACGTGTCGCCCTCCCAATGCCCGCGAGAGTCGCCCATCCACCATTGGATCGGTCCCGGAATGTGTTCGCTGTCGACGCGAACGTTGCGGAAGATGTGAATGTACTCGTAGAGAAACGTCACCTGCTCGGGCGTTTGCATGATCTGAAACGGGTAGGGCATGTACGTGATGCGCGGCACTCCGACCATGTAGCAGTTGGCTTCAGGGTCATCCGTCAGGCGGTTCTCGTAATTTTGCTCGCGCCGCGCGAGTGCCGCGGGTAAGTACGGTATCTGCCCGTCCTCGATCACGCTCTGACCAGCCGGAATGCCGAGCGCGCCGGAATGATCCTCGAGATTCCATACGGCCGAGTTCATGGTCTGCCAGATACCGCGTAGATCCGGGCGGCCGTCCGGCATACGCGGAATGTCGTCGCCGGCTTCCTGGGCCGGGCCGCATAGCGGGAAAGCGAGGGCGAGCGCCGCCGCAAGCGTCAGAACGTGTCGCATGCTCAGCGTTGCCCCGGTGCGTTGCCGCCGAATAGCGTGCGCCCGTCGCCGAGCGTCGTCTCACCGCCATAGGTTTGCGGTGAGCCGTCGCGGGCCGGAAAACCCGTCACGGTGACCGTTTCGCCGACAGGCAGATCGGTCGGTCGCCAGCCGCGGCGCATGAGATTGTTGCCGCTCGTGAACCACACGGTCCAGGTTTCCGTTTGCCCGTTCTCGTCCTCGACCTCGAGAAACAGCCGCGCATGAGGATTGATGAACTCCATCGTCGTGATCGTGCCCGTGATGGAGATATCCGTCTGCATGTCGAAGCCCGCTGCGATCGAGTGATGTGCGCTAACGGGCAGTCCCGCAAGAAGGGATGCAGCGAGAACCGCTACGCCAAAATGTCTCATCGTTGTCGCGCCTCCCATTCGGCCTTGAGCTCACGCGCTCTCTCACCTGTCATACCGGGATAGACCGTGTAGCCGTTGTTGCGGAAGAGCTCGAGCTGTTCCGTGTTCGTCTCGTGACAGGCTTCTTCCCAGATCTCCGCGCCGTCTGCCGCATCGCGTCGAAACGCGAACGCCATCGTCATCGGCTGCGTGAGCACATTCGGGTCGTCGTACGTCGCCGAGTAATGGATCGTGTTCTCATCGAGCCGCGTCATTCGCTCTGTGATGACAGCCTCGTCGGTGATGAAGCGCCCCTGTTGGTCGAGCATGTACTTCGCGTTCTGGTTCGGCGACTCGATGACGAGCGTATCGCCTTCCCAATGCCCGCGCGCGTCGCCGTTCCACAGCGGTATGTCGCCGATGTGTGGGCGACCGTCTATCGGGACGATACGATACGGATGCGCCGTGAGCTGCTCGCCGACCATGACGAGATCGCGCTCGTCCTGCAGAAACTGAAAACGGCTCGTCATGTACATCGTGCCTGCCGGACCGGCAAGGATGCAGACCGCGTTGTGGTGCATGTGCTCGTCGCGAATCCGAATCCGCTCTTCCTCGGCCCAGGGCTGGATCGGCACGATCCCGTCGGACGGCTCGACGATGACGCTCGGCCCGCCGAAGTCGTCGGCGTTCTCCGGATGCGCTTCGAAGTTCTCGAACGCCCAGGTACGCCGGCGCCACAGGCCCGTGAAATCGGGCCGCCCGTCGGCGCGCCGCGGCGGATCGGGCGTCACGTGCGTCGCGCACGCGTGAAAATCCGCGTGACCCTCCTGCGGGCAGACGGATTCCGAGAAGATCTGCGCCGAGCCGAGACTCGGTGCCAGGCCGATCGCGGCTCCAATCCCGAGCGCGCAAAAAAGATGTCTCATCGACGCTTCCCCCAGCGAGTTCGGAGTTCTCCGCCCGGCACCTGCCGGGCGAGATTTCCGGGCTCATGCAGGCTACCGGCGACCCTCGAGCGTGTCAAAACGCGGACGATCACGGGCGGCGGGTCAACACAGCGCACTGCGGTCAGTACGGATGTGACAGATTGTAGCGCTTCGCTACTATGCATCAATGACTGAAAAGACCGAGTTCGGCGGCGCCGATACCGCCGAGCTTCTGATACAAATCGGCAGGTTGGCTTATGCTGAGAGCGGCGAGGCGGGTTTGACGCCGACCCAATGGATGACATTGCGCTACTTCGCACGTGCGAACCGGTTCTCGCGAACAGTCTCGGCTTTCGCGGATTACCACGCGACGACTCGCGGCACGGTGTCGCAGACCGTCAAGACGTTAACGGAGCGCGGCTACTTGAGCCGTCGACGCTCGGACACGGATGGCCGTAGCGTGCGGTTCGACCTCACAGAGACGGGTCGAGACGTGATCGCGGCCGACCCGTTGAGGCGGCTCATAGGCTTGATCGATGATTTGCCGCCAGATGCGCTGCAGGCGTTTGCAGCTCAGGCATCCGGGATCACGAGCGGCCTTTCCAGGGCCTTGGGCCGGCCTCGCTTCGGCCCGTGTGGGCGCTGCCGCTTCCTCGACGAGGATAACCGCTGCGCTGACGGGGGCCGCAGCGTGCGGTGTAGTTACGTCGGTGAGAAGCTCGAGCCCGAGGATCTAGCCGGGCTCTGCGTCAACTACGTCCCGGCCTGACGGCTCCTCGGCACTACCAGCAGTCGGTGCTCGGACCCGTCTGACTGCGCTGTCCGGCGTTGGTCAGCGTCAGCGCCATGCATTGCGAGTCGTGACCGGCCTGCCTGAGCTGGGGCACTGCCAGGAGCGTATAAGTCACGGCCGTCGAAGCCGCAATGCCTATAAAATAGATCCGGTCGCCGGCCCCGCCTGCCGTCATCATGCCCTGATCGTCGATCATGAAGCCGTTGGCGCCGTAGCCGAGATCCGTGAGGTCATCGGCGTAGCGTTTGTTGTTCGCGAAGAACTGCTCCTGGCGGTCGGCGACCTGCAGGAGAAAGCTCTTCGCCGCCGTGCGGTTCGCGCGCGTGATGTGGTTCATATAGGACGGATAGCCGATGCTCGCGATGATCGTGATGATCGCAACGACGACCATGAGCTCGAGCAGCGTCACGCCGCGTTGACGTTCTCGCCAGGCGCTCGGCTTGGTCTGTTGCATGGCTACCGTGGTCATATGAATGCTCCTCGAGTCTCGGAGGACTCGGATCTTAGAGATCCGAGTCTTCCTGGATGTACCAGAACGTGCGCCAGCGCGTGTTCACGTCGACCTCATCGACCTGCAGGTCGGGTCTTAAGATCTTGTTCGGCGGCACCGATACGACC
>JABAHR010008645.1_pt3 | contig 10241 bp, 9 predicted proteins | sample 7062101 | NCBI WGS metagenome assembly JABAHR01 (sample SAMN14534553, study PRJNA622989) | marine sediment metagenome | biome: marine biome [ENVO:00000428]; feature: marine pelagic biome [ENVO:01000023]; material: deep marine sediment [ENVO:00002113] | place: India: Gulf of Kutch | collected...
TCAACTCTATCATCACACGGGATTGGGAAGTTTTAAGCGATGTACTAAAGCATATCATTCTACCTGCTGTTGCTCTTAGTACCATTCCCCTGGCTATTATCGCCCGTATGACACGCTCCAGTATGCTTGAAGTCTTACGACTAGATTACATTCGTACAGCACGAGCAAAAGGGCTTCTGGAACGCCTTGTTATTATGAAGCATTCACTCCGGAACGCCCTTCTCCCAGTGATTACCATCATTGGTTTGCAAGTCGGCACCCTTTTTGCAGGTGCAGTGCTCACCGAAACGATCTTCGGCTTTGCGGGGATTGGTCGTATGCTCTTCGAGGCGATCACAGCTCGCGACTTCCCTATTGTACAGGGCTTTACTATCGTCATTGCCATTGGCTATGTAAGCGTAAACCTCCTTGTAGACCTCGCCTACGTCTTCATTGACCCCCGCATCAGATTGGATTAAAAAAAATGACAGAAAACAAACTCCCCAACTTAAACGATCAAGGCGGAGAGACCAAATTCCAATCGGATAGCCTTCTCAAGCTCACATTGCGAAATATTCTCCGTCAACGTTCTGCTCTCATTGGTGGAACCATCCTCCTCTTTTTACTTTTGGTCGCCATCTTTGCCCCTGCCATCGCCCCCTTTGATCCTAATTTCGTCCTTATTGGTCACGAAGATGTAAAAAGGCGCTCAGCCCCTTGTATTCACATTCTGGGGTGTCCAGAAGATCAACCCCAGCATATTCTTGGTACAGACGGTAACGTCCGAGATGTCTTTAGCAGGGTCATTTTTGGCACACGGGTCTCTCTCTTTGTAGGCTTCTCCACTGTCGGCTTTGCCATCATCATAGGCACTCTCCTTGGCGCGCTAGGCGGATTTATTGGTGGATGGGTAGATAATCTCATCATGCGCATCATGGATGTCCTCCTCGCCTTCCCATCGCTCCTTTTGGCAATTGCTATTGTCTCTGTGCTAGGGCACGGCTTACAAAACGCGCTCCTTGCCATTGCAATAGTATCCATTCCTGTCTACGCTCGCGTAGTACGCGGCAGTGTATTATCCGTAAAAGAGCAAGAATATGTTTCAGCCGCACGCGCGCTTGGTGGCAATTCTATGCACATTCTATTTAGACGGATTTTACCGAACGCGATTCCGCCTCTCATCGTACAGGGCACATTAGGTATTGGTACGGCTATCTTGGATGCTGCCGCGCTCTCTTTTTTGGGCTTGGGCGCTCAACCTCCAACAGCTGAATGGGGAACAATGCTAGGTACCGAACGTAACCAAATATTCACCTCCCCGCATCTTGTTCTTTACCCCGGATTGGCAATTATGATCACTGTATTAGCATTCAATCTCTTAGGCGATGGTCTTCGCGACGCAATAGACCCGCGCTTAAAGAAATAATCGGACGGAAAATGAAAAATGGAAAATAACACAGAAAAAAACCTTCTCGAAGTCCGAGGACTAAAAACCTACTTTTTCACGAACGACGGTGTTGTCAAAGCTGTAGATGGGGTGGATTTTGAAGTGAATGAGGGCGAAATCTTAGGCCTGGTAGGAGAATCAGGTTGTGGTAAGAGCGTTACGTCATTCTCTATCCTGCAACTGATAGACGATCCTGGCCGCATCGTAAGCGGCGAAATTATCTTCAAAGGGCAAGACCTCCTAAAACTCTCCGGAGCAGAAATGGTCGGGATGCGCGGAAATCAGATCTCGATGATTTTCCAACAGCCACAGAGCAGTCTAAATCCTGTTTTCAACGTTGGCGCACAAATTGCTGAAGTTTTTCAAATTCACAAAAACATCAACAAAGAAGAAGCATGGGATGAAGCTGTAAATTTGCTCAAGCTCGTAGGCATTCCCGATGCAGAGAAAAAAGCCAAGTCATACCCACACGAAATGTCTGGTGGACAAGCCCAACGAGTGATGATCGCTATGGCTTTAGCCCTTAAGCCCAAGCTACTCATTGCGGATGAACCCACCACCGCACTGGATGTTACCATTCAAGCCCAAATCTTGGACTTGATCTTAGGTTTGAGAGATAAACTGGGCACTTCGGTCATTCTCATCACCCACGACCTCGGTCTGATTGCTGAAAGTGCGGATCGCGTTGCCGTTATGTATGCTGGACAAATTATTGAACAAGCAGAAATAGAAACCATCTTCGATTCGCCTATGCACCCCTACACACAAGGATTAATCGCATCTGTGCCTATTCTTGGGCACGTAAGAGAAGAGCTCGAAGTGATCCCCGGCTCTGTCCCCAACTTGGTCAATATGCCCCCTGGATGCCGTTTTGCACCGCGCTGCCGTGCTAGAGAAGACTACAATCTTGATATCTGCAACTATACTGAACCTGATTTGAGCGCAATTAAAGCTGATCATGCTGTTCGCTGTTGGCTCTACCAAAATTCCGAGAAACATACCGCTCCCTTAAAACAAAAGAATAATGGGATAACATTATGAGCGAAACATCAACAAACACTGAAAAGAAAGAACTTCTTCGTGTCCGAAATCTTGTTAAACATTACCCGGTAACAGGTGGAATTTTTCGCCGAGAAATAGCACAGGTCAAGGCTGTAGACGATGTTAGTTTTTCAATCACCAAAGGTGAAACTCTTGGCTTGGTTGGAGAATCCGGCTGCGGGAAAACAACTGTTGGGCACACCTTGCTCCAATTATTATCTCCCACCAGTGGATCAGTCATCTTTGATGGCACAGAGGTTTTCGGTCTTAAGGGTGCTGAGCTAAAAGAGATACGGCGCAAGATGCAGATCGTTTTTCAAGACCCTTACGCCTCCCTTGATCCGCGTCTGCCAATCGGCGAATCTGTAGCCGAGGGCGTTAAAATTCATAAAATGGGCAGCACCAGTGAATGCGCAGATATTGTGATGCAAAACCTGAAACGGGTTGGGCTTCAAGATTTCCATGCAAATCGCTATCCTCACGAGTTTTCTGGCGGTCAACGTCAGCGAATCGGTATCGCCCGCGCCTTAGCACTAAAACCTGAATTCATTGTTTTAGACGAACCTGTATCAGCTTTGGATGTTTCCATACAAGCGCAGGTGCTTAATATTTTGCGCAATCTTCAAAAAGAGCTTGGACTTACTTATCTCTTTGTGGCACACAATCTTGCTGTGGTTGAACATATTTCTGATCGCGTTGCCGTGATGTATCTAGGAAAAATAGTAGAAATGTCCCCTCGCGATGAGCTTTTCCGCAACCCAAAGCACCCCTACACGCAAGCGCTGATGTCGGCAATCCCAATCCCCAAGCCAAATCGAAAGCGGGAACGCGTTATTCTAAAAGGCGATGTGCCCAGTCCCATTAATCACCCTTCTGGTTGTCACTTTCACCCACGATGCCCGATAGCCCAGGAGCGATGCAGCATAGAAGGACCGCAATTGCGGGAGTTGAGTCCGGGCCATGTGGTTGCTTGCCATTTCGCAGAATAGTTTGACCAAAACTAAGCAATTGATAAGCAGTTGAGGAACCTTCCCTCTAATTCTAGTTGTGTAATTTGATTTTGTGGGTAAAAAATTAATTTTTTTGAGACGTCAACGGAAATTATTAAAATGCGCATAGTCATTACCCCTTATCAAATTATTTAAATTCAAAACTACTCCCATTAACAAATAACTCCCTGAAAAAATTGTCCTGGGTATCCAATGAATCTGAGTTGGATCTCCTCTTCGAATTATTTCCAGGTTGCTCGATATACAGGGGGAGGTCTATTTGTTGGAACATGGTCTGGAATCCAATACCAAGGGGTAACTGCCCATTAATTCCCAGTAGTTTGATCAGAGTATCTTCTTTAATCCCTAGGGGGAAGAGCACATTACTTGCTGCTCGCGCCAGCAGTTTCAGGTATTCTGCGATATTAATTTGGTGATAGTCGAACGGTGCACCAGCTCGCCAAGCCAGTACACCTGGAGATTTTTTCACAAAAAGAAAGTGAACTACTTGCCCTGCATGCATTGGCTTATCCAGTGCGTGCAGTTGGGCAGCAGCCTTTGCTGCTGGGGAAGGTTGACGATATTGTGATAGATCTCTGCTTAAACGCTGGGCTACTACCAGATCGTCAAGTGGAATTTGACCAGCGCGAAGCTGCTGTGCACGAGTTTCAAGCAATTTCAATGCCCTCGGTATGGCTTTCTCAAGAGGTTGCCCTTCTTTTACTTTAGTGAAACTATGCAACAATTCCATCTGTGTTTTATAAATCAAGGGGGGAGTATCATGCCGCCGGACCTCAAGCCCACGAACTTTTAATTTTCCATCATCGAACATTCCAAAGTAGCGGTTGGCTACTGGAATACTGTGATTTGTACGAGATGGCAGGAAGGCGATCCACCGGTAGATGCCATCCAGCGAAATTAATAATCCCGTACGTGCCCGAATTTCTGCCAGCACTTGAGAAAAATCCTCAGATTGGTTACATCCTTGTTTTTGGATATAAAGCCCGTCTACGTTGTAATACAGCACGCGGAATCCATGCTGTTCGGCAATCCCCTTTGCTAACAGAAGGACCTCGCGCCCAATTGCAGTAACCGATTCGTGGGCTTCGATTTTCATCCAACGAAAGTGTTTATGACCCAGATATCCAAAGCAGACTACAAGAAGCCATTTTAGTGCATTGCTTCGAGCTTTTAGATTCGCATACCGACTGTCTAGAGGATGTAGTTTGTTCATTTGTTGCTTTATCAAATAGCGCCGGATTAACAAGGACTGGAGCGACTGCCCAATAAACCCAACTGTGGTTTGGTCAATGGAAGTTCCTGTTCCAGGCACATGGATTGTTTGCAGGTCATGATCAGTGATCGTTTCCGGCGAGATGTTGTAACGTGCCATGATTTGAGGATACATGGAAAAAAAGTCTATTCCTGCTACTTGATAGTGTACTCCGGAAACAGGTTGCCCAACCAAACCACCGCGGTCAGCTGCAACCATTTGAGCCGGCGTCTTAAATGTTTCAACTTGCTGCTTATGGTAAGGGATGAGGATTTTCTTGCGCATGGCAGTAATCATCTGCATGGCAGTAATCCCTGCTCCGGGCGACTTGCGAGCTACGTCTTGGACAGGCAATCCTGTGATGCGCGCTTGTTCAAGGACACCCATAAGCTGATATTCTCCATACATGACAGCATTGGTCTGGTCAATGTGCCAACGACCGAGAAGATGGACCTGTTCTCCTCGATGGAGGACGCGTCCATAAGAATGGTAACTAAAAGATGACCTGCGGATGACTTTACGATTCTTATCTCGATTGGGGTTGAATTTTATCGAGAATTGTTTTGACCAGCGAAGAGCCAGTGGAAATAACCAGGTATCACCCCATTTGGTAAGAATGATATCTGGATCAAATTCTTGAATCAGCCGATTTAGGCGCTGGAGAAAAAGATCGGGTGGATTTAGACTTAATGTGCGCTGCTCATTCCCTGAAGATACTATAAGTGCAGTGGGATCAATATATTCCGGATCCGTGTCCGGTGCAAGTGTCATTATCCGCATTGTTGGTATTTCAGTATCTAGGCTTGTGGGAGAAGACAAAACCTCAATTTCTATGATCTTTTCGGCCTCTGCTGTTATTCTACAGCGTGCTAAGGGGTAAGTGTTATATTTTGCCGCATGGCGAAGAGAAAAGAGAATATCCGCGTTGTAGAAAGATAAATCTGGAAATTGACGGTATACCGCGTAAAAAATTTTAGGCTGAATAAGCGGATTTTGTACAGTGGCGGATAAAACAGGTGTCTGCCCTGAAAAAAGGTCGTTCCGATTTGATTTTGACAGGCGGATGCTGTTCGGGTACTGCTTTCGCAATGAACGCCACAACTGCCGGAGACGGTGTGAAGGGCCGGCAACATAAAAACTGACAGGAAAGGGGTGCTGAAAGCGATACCTGAGATGATCATCTCCTAAGATCCATAAAACTGCACCCAGATGTTCGTCCGGGTATACATCTAGAAGCCAACCAGTGATCTCACGCGTTCTCAAGACGATCTTCTAGTTCACGGAGTTTTTCACTCAGGCCGATGATTTCTTTTTGTTGTTCAAGAAGCATAGCCTGCTGGGCAGCTTCGAAAGGAATCAAATGATTTGCTTCGCTGATAGCAGCGATGTGTTTCTTAGCGCTGATAAAAAGCGAATCGATGGCGGATCTTTCTTGTACTTGTTGTATACGCGAAAAACGCGCCAAGATCACTTCAGCCCGCTGTATGATTTGGTTAATCGTTGGTAATGTCTTTCCCATAAACCCCTCCTCGAGTGTTTGAGTAGATTCTTTTCGAATTAAGTTGGCCATGAAATACCATTGAGAATCCGCTTCTTTTGGCGCCACCAGGCTTACGAACAGGGGCGCCTGCCGGTGAATGATGGTTAGTCGATTAAGTAGTTTTTTTACCAGGTAAACCCGATGGTCAAAAAGAACATTATCATCCTGAAAAAGATCTAAAATATCAATCAGGAGACACGGTCTGCCATCCAGCGGAATTTGCTGAGCCAATGCTACCACTTGGTGGCAGTTGAACGCTCGTGCTATCTGCAGTTTGTCTAAGCTTGCAAGATCAATGGTGTTTAGTCGAACAGTCTGAATCACCATATAAGCATTAAAATGATTTCCTCCGTCGATAATAATCGCACCACTTCTGGCAGCAAAAGCGGCCGCCAGGAGAAGCATGTCCGATTGTTTTCGCTCCCGGCTTTCTAGCAGTGCAAATAAACCAGGGTGGAGGAGAATCGAAAGGTCGTGGCGCATATCTCTTTATATCAGAACATTTGTTCTTTTTTGGGTAAAGGTTGGAAATGTCAAGAAAAAGCTGGAGTTATCCAGCCAATAAGCGCGGGATATCACCTGCGACTTCTAGGCCAGAATGATGACCTGTATCTTCAAATATCAGGGAGTTGTTGCTATCTGTGAGACGCACGTGTATAGAGGAGGTGAGCGATTCTGCCACTCTCATGTCCATCGCAGTCCGGGTGGGTCCTTTTAGTAAGCCTGTTTCATTTCTCTCAGCAATGATTTTAAGAGTGTAGTTTTGATCATTAAACTTCATAGAGACTTGTTGATCGGAAATGCTCAAGTTTGATAGTTGGGCTCCTGTGTACGTTGCGAACCGATATAGCTCGCCTTGAATCCAAAGCCCAACGATAAATCCTCGAAAAGCATGCCCAATCCAAGGGATCATGGCCGCGGAGGCTGTCAGACTGATGCCTGTTTCAGAAAAATGATTGCTTTGCATCCAAACGTAACCGCTTGGAAATGATTGTCCCCAGTCTTTTTCAATGTACCCCCGCCCATTTGTGAAATCAAGGATTCTATCTTCAAAATTCAAGCTGCCGGATATATGGTGGTCAAATCCTAAAACAGCATGGTAGCATTCCATTTTTGGAATCCAAGCGTACCAGCCCATAATTCCAGGCGAGGTGATTGTCACAGGCCATCCATTTATTCCTTCAAACTTAAAATTTCCTGCTATGCTTTTTTCTTGTGATTGAATATTTAGAGACACCTCTTCAAGCTGAAATCGGTTATTGCCAATCTGCACATCAAACCTGTCTTTAGCTGCTTGAAATTGCTCGATTGGAAATTTGAAAAAATCGGATTTTCCATTGGATCCGTCTAAAACTTGAATAAAGGCATATCCATCATTGCCTAAAAAAATTCCAGGAATGATCGCGAAGCGATGTTTCTGGTTTTCACTTATAAGTTTATAGTACCAACCTTCAAAAAATGGAGGCTTTTTATTATGGCCGTGATAAAGGGATGGGGTGAGTTTTTTCTTAAAGAAATTCATGGGGAAATTGATAATGATTTGATATCCTTGTGTTAATATGACAATTGCTCTTCCTAGGCACTATGAAATTATACACGATTAGATAAAAAAATCTGACAAATTAGGTGTTAAATGAAATGACTTTCGTTAATGGTGATATTTATCTTGTCTGCCTATTCATACAAGACCTGAATATTATTTTCAAAAGTAAATGGATAGATTTCTTGACAAATGAAATTTGAAAAGGTATAAACAAACCATTATGGTGGTTGAAATAATAAATTTAATGCAAGCTCCTGTCCCTACACCGGCCTTTGGGCCGGATCTATTCACTTAAGCTGGGGCAGAATAATGGTTTGAAATCATCTATTCAATCGTATCCATGGCCCCGATTATTCGGGGCTTATTTATTAATTACCTGGAGAAGAAATCATGAAGATGAGCAAAATGTTCTTTAGATCGCTTAGAGAGGTTCCTGCAGATGCTGAAACCATCAGTCATCAGCTTTTGGTGCGAGCAGGATTTATACAGCAGCTTGGGGCAGGTGTATATTCTCTGCTTCCTCTAGCAAAAAGGTCAATAGATAAGTTAGAGAAAATCATGAGAGAAGAAATTAACGCAATTGGAGGGCAGGAAATCTTGATGCCCGTAGTGAATCCTGCTGAAATCTGGAAAGAAACCAACCGCTATTATGAAATTGGAAGCGAAATGAGCCGTTTCCACGATCGTAAGGGTGGCGACATGGTTTTGGCAATGACTCATGAAGAGGTTGTCGCAGATTTAGTACGAAAGGTTGTACAATCCTATCGGCAACTACCTATGCTGGTATACCACATCCAAACCAAATGGCGAGATGACCCCCGCCCACGTGCAGGTTTGATTCGTGTGCGTGAGTTTACGATGAAAGATAGTTATAGTTTAGATGTAGATGAGGCTGGATTAGACAAACAATACCAAGCCCATTATCAAGCCTATTATAATGTTTTCAACCGCTGTGGATTACCTGTTGTCGCGGTTCTCTCAGATGTTGGAATGATGGGTGGGACAATGGCACATGAATATATGTATCTTTCCCCAATTGGAGAGGATACCCTCTTAATTTGTGATACTTGTGGGTATATGGCAAACAGGCAAATTGCGGAATTTAGGAAACCAGAACCACAAAACGAGCCCATGAATATGTTGGAAGAAGTTGAAACACCCGATGTGAAAACGATTGAGGGTTTGGCAAAATTCTTGGGTGTAAAAAAATCAGGAACTGCAAAGGCTGTCTTTTTAGTAGGATCTTTTTCAGAACAACAAAGGGACACAAATAAATTGATATTCGCTGTTGTTCGCGGTGATATGGAATTAAATGAGACGAAATTGGCAAATGCTATTAAAGCTAAAGAGCTTCGACCAGCACATGATGAAGAAATTGAAGAAATCGGGGCGGTTGCGGGTTATGCCTCTCCCATCGGATTGAAAGATGTGCTGGTGGTCGTAGATGAATTAATTACACAATCTACAAATTTAGTTGCAGGTGCCAACAAAGAGGGGTATCACCTTCTGAATGTTAATTATGGCAGAGATTACACAGCTGAATTTGTGGCTGATATTACTGCAGCGGAAGAGGGATTTCAATGCATAAACTGTGGATCAACTTTGCGAGAATCGAGAGGCGTTGAGGTGGCAAATATATTCAAACTTGGGACGAAATATACAGAGGCCCTTGGCGCAACCTATTTAGATACAAACGGGAGATCGCACCCGGTGATTATGGGAAGCTATGGCATCGGAAGTGGAAGATTACTGGCATGTATCGCAGAGGAATATAACGATCAAAATGGATTGGCTTGGCCAGTAACAGTATCTCCCTATCATGTTCACCTGCTTGCTCTTCGTAACGTTGAGGTCGAGGCTGAAAAAATTTACGAGGATCTGAAGAGTTCAGGGCTTGAGGTTTTATTTGATGATCGCAATGAAACACCTGGTGTTAAATTTAATGATGCAGATCTCATCGGACTGCCTATCAGAATCACGGTGGGTGCAAGGTCATTAAAAGATGGGCAGGTAGAAGTAAAATTAAGAAACCAAGAGGAGCGAACTTTGATCCCCCTCAAAAACCTTGTAGAAGAAATCCATAAATTGAAAAAGGAGTTAGAGGAAGAACTACACAAAAATGTTGTAGAAATTCCATTTAAGGTGGATTAACAATGGAAATCAGTTTAGCACTTGGAGGAGGTGGCGCAAGAGGAATTGCCCATATCGGCGTGTTAAAGGTTCTCGATCAGGAAAAAATAAAAATTGGAGCTTTAGCCGGAACAAGTATTGGTGGTTTGATTGGGGCTGTTTATCTGAGCGGTTGGAATCCAGATGAAATGCTGGAAAAATTTTCACGGGTGGACCAACCAAAACTTTATGGGCACAGAAAAGGAGAGGAACCTTCTCTATTAGGGTTGGCAGGTACTACCCACTTGCTCCACGAGTTG
>JABAHR010014060.1_pt3 | contig 10241 bp, 11 predicted proteins | sample 7062101 | NCBI WGS metagenome assembly JABAHR01 (sample SAMN14534553, study PRJNA622989) | marine sediment metagenome | biome: marine biome [ENVO:00000428]; feature: marine pelagic biome [ENVO:01000023]; material: deep marine sediment [ENVO:00002113] | place: India: Gulf of Kutch | collected...
ACAACGGGGAGAGCCCTCCGGCGACAGCGACGGGCGATGACGCCGCAAAGCCGGTGTCGGAAGAATCGACGGACGCGAGCGCCGAGGAAAGCAAACCCAAGCGCCGCTCGCGCCGACGCAAAACGGCGAGCGCCGCCGAGACACCAACGCGAGCGCGCGGCGACAAGAACAAGAGCGAGCCAAGCGAGGCACAAGCACCCGAGGACGCCGCGCCGAGCCCGCCGGAAGAAGCCGCACGCGACGACACCGGCACCGCCGACGCGTCGACCCGGCGCCAGCGCAAGCCCCGCGCCCGCCCACGCAAGCGCGCCAGCGCCGGCAAGGCCGATAAGGACGAGGCCCCGCAAACCGCGGAGACGAACGGCAACTTTGGCCAAGAGCCGGAAAAACCCGACGCAGGCGCACCCACTCCCCCGCCGGCGACCGAAAGCGCCGCCAAGCCCGATGAAACGGGTCCTGGCGAGGCCGGCCCCGACGAGGCGAGCGAGGGCGGGGTGCGCACGAAGCGCCGCGGCTGGTGGAACCGGCTGGTCTGATCCTTAGAGCGGATCAATCGCGGGCTTACGTCCAAGTGATCAGACGCTCCGCGGCCGCTTCGATGTCGGCCGTCTTGGCGGCAAAGGAAAAGCGCACGTAGCGACTGCCGCGGAAGGGATCGAAATCCGTTCCCGGGGTCGCCGCGACACCGATCTGAGCCAGCATCGCGCGGCAGAATTCCTCGCTGTCGTTGGTCATGTGCCCGACGTCGGCATAGATGTAGAACGCGCCGTCGGCCGGCGCCAGGCGGTCGAATCCGGCCTTCGGCAGCCGATCCAACAGGATCTCGCGGTTGCGGGCATAAGCGCGAACATAACCGTCGAGCTCATCATAGCAGCCGAGCACCGCCGCCCCGGCGATCTGGGAGAGCGTCGGCGCCGAGATATAGAGGTTCTGGCCCAGGCACTCGACGGGCCGCAGCAAGTCCTCCGGCAGCACCATCCAGCCCAACCGCCAACCGGTCATCGAGAAATACTTGGAAAAGGAGTTGATCACGATCGCGTCGTCGGTCAGCTCCAGCGCCGAGACCCCCCTCTCGCCATAGGTGATCCCGTGATAGATTTCATCGGAGATCAGACGCACCCCCTCGGCGGCACAGTAGTCCACCAGAGCCGTAAGATGGGCGCGGTCGACCATGGTCCCGGCCGGATTGGAGGGCGAGGCGACGATCAGGCCATCGACCGGCCCCGCCGCTTGCAACAGATCCACGGTCGGTTGAAACCGCTGCTCGGGCCCGCACTCCAGAAGCACCGGCTCGATGCCCAAGGCCGATAGAATATTGCGGTAAGCGGGATAGCCCGGCGCCGCCAGGGCCACCCGGTCCCCCGCATCGAACGCACCCAGAAACGACAACAGAAAGCCGCCCGAGGACCCGGTGGTGACGACCACCCGGTCGCGCGCCGGCTCGAGACCATAGGTGCGCTGATAATGCCCCACGATGGCCTGCCTCAGGTCGGGGATGCCCAGGGCGTCGGTATAGCCGATCAGGTTGGTCTCGAGGGCATCGCGCACCGCCTCCAAAACCGGGCGCGGCGCCGGCGTGCCGGGCTGACCGACCTCGAGATGCAGAACGTCCTCACCCTCCGCCTCGCGCCGATTGGCTTCGCGGAGCACATCCATGGCGATGAAGGGGGGAATGGCCCCCCGCGCGGATACCTTTAACGCCATATCTCCCTCCTTGCCGCCCGCACGGGCTTATTGCGCGCGCAACCCCATTCCGTTGCCGCGCTTGTCGGCGACCACTTCGCAATCATCCGGTCCATCCAGGATACCTTCGGGACAGAACAGCGCGAGCACGCGGCCAATCTCCCGCGTCGGCTGAACATCATGGCCGCGGGCAACCAGCGCGCTTTTCACCTCTTCCGGCATGCCCGCCTCGACCCAGGTGACGTCCGGCGCGCCGACATGGGCCACCCGTGGCATGGCGACGGCCTCGACCAAATCGCCATCGGCGTCCCAGGCCACCGCCATGGTCTGGATCAGCGCCGACGGCGCGGCAATCCCGCCACTGGCGCTGGCGGCGAAGCGCAGGTCGCCGGTGTTCGGATTGCCGACCACGACCGGCGTCAGATTGCTGGCGCCGAAACGCGTCGGGGCGGCCACGACAATGCCGCTATCCTCCATCATCCGGCCCGAACCGAAGGCCGCGTTCATGGTGAAGCTACAGGCGATCGCATCGCCGAAGGGATCGGCAGCGATGAATCCCGCCGCCCAGGGGTCCGACGGAACGCGCTGGGGCGGCGGGTCGAAGGTCGCAGGCGCGCGGTGCTGTTTGCTGTCATAGGCATCGAACACCTCTTCCAAATGGTCCTCCGCGACCAACTCCGCCACCGGGCGTGGGGTCGTGCCGTCACGACCGAGCCACTTGCCACGCTCCGCAAAGGCCGCGAGCGAGGCCTCGGCAAGAAGATGAAAGCCCGAGGCATCTTCGACCCCGTCAAAGTTCTGCACCTGCTCCAGGATCTGCCACATCTGCGCAGAGATCAGGCCGCCGTCGGCCGGCGGCGGGGCGAAATAGGCCTCGTCCGACCACCCGAAACCGACGACGATTGGCTCCGGGTTCGCCGGCAAGCTGTTCCATAGCTCCTCCTTGCTCAAGGCGAGCCCGAGACGGGCGTAGCCGTCCACGAGGCGATCGGCGAACGGCCCTTTGTAGAGATAGCCCGCGCCCTTGGACCTGATCCCGGCCAAGGTCGCGGCCAGCGCTTCTTGCGTCAAGACGTCGCCTTCGCGCGCCAGGCCACCATCCGGCCGGCTCAGGCCGCGCCGCAATCCCCGATCGCCGAAGACCGCCTCGCGTCCGCTTGCCAAATCATTGGCGAAGGCCCGACTTACTGGATAGCCGAAACGCGCCAGCTTCTCGCCATGAGAGACGAGTTCTTCCCACCTGACGCGCCCGTGACGGGCATGAATGACGCCCATCGCCCGGGCGTTCATCGGGCGCGGCATTGCTCCGGCCATGGCGCTGGCGGGGAACACGTAGGCGTCCACGAAAGGAGCCGCCTCGTCGTCGAAACTGTTGCTCGTGAAAGCGATGCAGGCGCCGCCTCCGCCCAGGCCCGCGCGCGAGGGCAGGGTCACCGCCATCGCGAAATACATCGCCACCCCGGCATCGGCGGCCGAGCCGCCATTGGCCAGCACCTCCTGGCCGATCACCGCGGCGCGGGGCTCGTCGGCGGCGACGAGCCCGGAGAAGCCCTCGACGACGACGACATCTTCGTCGACATCGCCGGCACAAGCCGCGATGATCAACGGCAAGCTCGCGATCAAACCGCGCCAAAGCCCGACACCAACAGCGCGTTGAAATGGACGCCGGCCCTCATTACCTTCCTTGCGGGAGATCGAGACGGGAACCTTGAACAAACCTATTGCCTCCATCGTGGTCCTGCTGCTGCTGGCGCTGGCGCCCCTCTTGGGGTCGCAGCGCGCGCAAGCGCAGGGTATTTCCTTCATCCGGGACGCCGAGATCGAGCGAACCTTGCGCATCTACGCCAATCCGCTGTTTCAAGCGGCGGGCCTCAACCCACGGGGAATACGGATTTTTTTGGTCAACAGCAAGACCCTGAACGCCTTCGTCGCCGGCGGGCAGAACATGTTCATCTTCACCGGTCTGATCATGGAGACCGAAGACCCGCTCGAGATCATCGGCGTGATCGCCCATGAAACCGGCCATATTTCGGGCGGTCACCTCGCCTCGCGCCCCCAGCGCATGGAAGAGACACAAACCGGCATCCTGGTCTCCTATCTCCTCGGCCTGGGCGCCGCATTGGCCTCCGGTCAGCCCGGCCTGGGGGCCGCCGTCATTTCCGGCGGGCAGGATCTGGCGCTCAAGGGCTTGCTCCGCTACACCCGCTCGCAAGAATCGGCCGCCGACCAAGCCGCCATCACCTATCTTAATGCCACCGGGCAATCGCCCCGCGGCCTGATGGTCTTCATGCAGAAGCTCTCGGGCCAGGAAGCCTTACTGCTGGAGAGCCAGGACCCCTATCTGCGCACCCACCCGCTGAGCAACGAGCGTGTCGCCGCCTTTCGCCGCGCCGCCGAGGACTCGCCCTACAAGGATACGCCGACGCCGGAAAAGCTTCTCGATCTGCACCAGCGCATGGTGGCCAAGCTGGTCGGCTACCTGGAGCCGCTACGCCTGGTGCTCGCCCGCTACCCGGACAGCGACGACAGCCTTTACGCCCGCTACGCCCGCGCGATCGCCTATTTCCGCGCCCAAGACCTGACCAAGGCGCTGACGGTCACCGATTCGCTGCTGGAAGACGAGCCGGACAACCCGTTTTTCCATGAAATGCGGGGGCAGATGCTATTCGAGTTCGGCCGCCTGGAAGAGGCCCTTAAACCTTATGAAACCGCCTCTGGGCTATTACCGGACGAGCCGACCATCCTTTTGTCCCTGGCGCGCGTGCAGTTGGAGTTGGACGATCCCCAACTGAACGACAGTGCGCTCGACAACCTGCGGAAGGTGGTCAACAAGGAGCCGGACAACTCCTTCGCCTGGCGCCTCTTGGCGACCGCCTACAGCCGTCGCGACGACCAAGCGATGACCATGGCGGCCCTTGCCGAATCGGACTTCGCGCGAGGAGACTACCGCGAGGCCGTGGCCCGAGCGAAGCGGGCTCAACAGTTGCTTCCCTCGGGAAGCGCGGCCTGGCTCCGGGCCCAGGATTTGGAGTTGGAAGCCGATCGGCTCTTTCGTAAGAGCAAGCAGTAAGGATGAAGCCATGACGCGTTACTTGCACCGACCCACCAAGCTTCGCGCCTTTTGGCCCTTCCACGGGGCCGGAGCCGGCCTTTTTGCGGTGCTGATCTTGCTCTCGGGCTTCGGCGTGGCGGCCGCCCAGCAAAGCACGCCGACGCCACAGCTCTTCGATGCCGAGGAGACCGAGGCCATCGAGGAGATCGTGCGCTCCTACCTCGAGGAGCATCCGGAGATCGTCATCGATGCCATCAATGCCTACCGCGAAAACCTGCGGCTGGCCGAAGAACAGGAGCGGCGGCGGACCTTCGTCGCCAACCAAAACGAGCTGTGGAACGACCCGCACTCGCCCGTGCTGGGCAATCCCGAGGGCGACGTGGTCATCGTCGAGTTCTTCGACTACCGCTGTCCCTACTGCAAGGCCACGGCGCCGCGCCTGCAAGCGATGATGGCCGAGGATCCCAATGTAAAGGTCATCATGAAGGAGTATCCGATCCTCAGCGAGGCGTCCTTCGACGGGGCCAGGGCGGCGCTTGCCGCGGCCAAGCAAGGCAAGTACGACGCCTTCCATTTTGAGCTCATGGAAAACCCGGGTGACCTCAGCGAACGGCATCTGCGCGCCATCGCCAGGCGGGTCGGCATCGACGCGGATCAAATGGTCGAGGACATGTCCTCCGATGAGATCGAGGACGCGATTCGGCGCAACCATCAATTGGGTCGACGGCTGCACGTGACCGGCACCCCGGCGCTCTTCGTCGGACCCTTCTTCCGGCCCGGCGCGATCGAGCTGGAGGAGATCCGCGAGCTGGTCGAGCGCACTCGTCAGCAACCGAGTTGACGCAGGGAAAGCCCACCTCGACGCGCGATCACGCCTCGGCCAGCTGGATTGCGCGGCGGCCGGCTCCATGCTACCTAGCCTCGTTGCGGATTGGGGGCTTCTGCCGGAAACATGAAGATCCTTGTCATCAACGGACCTAATCTGAACCTGCTAGGATCGCGGGAGCCGGATATCTATGGCCGCCGGACCTTGGCCGATATCGAAGACGACTGCCGCGCGCGTGGCCGGGAGTTGGGCCTCGAGGTCGAGTGCTTTCAATCGAACAGCGAAGGCGCGCTGGTCGACTGCATTCAAGAGGCCAGCCGGGACAACGCTGGTATCGTCATCAATCCCGGCGCCTACACCCATACTTCGGTCGCCTTGTTGGATGCTCTTCTGGCCTGCGATCTGCCGGTGATCGAGGTTCATCTATCGAACATTCACCAGCGCGAGGAATTCCGGCATCATTCTTACGTGTCGAAAGCGGCCTCGGGCGTCATCTGCGGGTTCGGCCCCGACGGCTATCGCATGGCGTTGGAGGCCATGGCCCGCCTCGTCGAAACATCCGGGTAGCATCGATGTCGAAACTGCAAGTCAACGAAGACGCCGTGCGCCGGCTGGCCGAACTCCTCGAGGAGATGCGGCTCAGCGAGATCGAGTACGAAAGCGGCGGCGAACGGATTCGGGTCGCCAAGGCGGCCGCGGCGACCCTCGCTCCCGCCGCGCCGGCGCCGGTGGCGGGCCCGCCACCCAGTGTCCCGCACGGCGCGGCACCTCCCATGATCGAAGAGGCGATGCCGGCGGGCGCGGTCACCTCGCCGATGGTCGGCACCGTCTACGTCGCGCCCGAGCCCAACGCGCCGCCATTCGTGCAGATCGGCGATGTCGTGCAGGAAGGCCAAACCCTGCTGATCATCGAGGCCATGAAGGTCATGAACCCGCTGCCCTCGCCGAAGGCCGGCAAGGTCACCCAGGTTTTGGTCGACAATGGCGACCCGGTGGAATACGGCGAGCCCTTGATGGTCATCGACTAAGCGGCCGGCATGTTCGAGAAGATCCTCATCGCCAACCGGGGTGAAATCGCGCTCAGGATTCACCGTGCCTGCCGTGAGATGGGCATCAAGACCGTGGCCGTCCATTCCACCGCCGACAGCGATGCCATGCACGTGCGCCTGGCCGACGAATCCGTATGCATCGGACCGCCGGCCAGCGCTCAGAGCTACTTGAACATCCCGGCGATCCTCTCGGCGGCGACGGTGACGGGCGCCGAGGCGATCCACCCCGGCGTCGGGTTCCTGTCCGAAAACCCCGAGTTCGCGGCGATGGTGGCCGAGCACGACTTGGTCTTCATCGGGCCGAGCGCCGAGCACATCGCGCTGATGGGCGACAAGGTCGCGGCCAAGCAGGCGGCCGAGGATCTGGGCCTGCCGACCGTCCCCGGCTCCCCCGGCGCGGTGGAGTCTCTTGAGGCGGCCCGGACGCTGGCCGCCACCATCGGCTATCCCGTCCTCATCAAGGCCGCCGCCGGCGGTGGTGGGCGCGGCATGAAGGTCGCCGCGTCCGAAGAAGAGATCGAAAGCGCTTACCGGTTGGCGCGCAACGAAGCCAAGTCGGCCTTCGGCAACGACCAGGTTTACCTGGAGAAGTACCTGACCCGCCCCCGCCATATCGAGGTGCAGCTCCTGGCCGACGACCACGGCAACGCCATACACCTGGGCGAGCGCGACTGCTCGCTGCAACGCCGTCATCAGAAGCTGCTCGAGGAGGCGCCCTCGCCGGCCCTCAATTCCGAGCAGCGAAACGCGATCGGCACGCGCGTGGTCGAAGCCATGGCGAAGCTCGGCTACCGAAGCGCGGGCACCATCGAGTTCCTATTCGAGAACGGAGAGTTCTATTTCATCGAGATGAACACCCGCATTCAGGTCGAGCATCCGATCTCCGAAGCGATTACCGGCATCGACATCGTGCGTGAGCAAATCCGGGTTGCCGCTGGCTTGCCGCTCAGCATTCGCCAGGACGACGTGCGCTTTTCGGGCCATGCGGTCGAGTGTCGCATCAATGCCGAGAACCCGACCACCTTCACCCCCTCGCCCGGGCGGGTGACGGACTATCACGCCCCCGGCGGGCTCGGCGTTCGCGTCGATTCCGNNGTCGATTCCGGCCTCTATGCCGGATACATCGTCCCGCCCCACTACGACAGCCTGATCGCCAAGCTGATCGTCCACGGCCAGACCCGCAACGAATGCCTCATGCGCCTGCGCCGCGCATTGGAGGAGTTCGTCATCGAGGGCGTGGAAACATCGATCTCTCTGCACCAGGTCCTGGTCGGCGATACCGATTTCATCAACGGCGACTACGACATCCACTGGCTGGAGACCTTCGTCGAGGGACTGGACCGGGCGTCCTTAGAATAGATCCCCGCCTCTCTTTGAGTTCGCCGTGATCCCGCCTATATTGGATCGACACACAACGCGCCCGCCGAGCGCGTCGTTCAGGATCGCGCGGGCGGGCGGAGGAGATCGATGCACCTGACACCCGAGCTGCTCCTCAAGGCCTATTCCATCGGCATCTTCCCGATGGCCGAAAGCCGGCATGACTCGGAGTTGCATTGGATCGATCCCGACGAGCGCGGCATTCTACCCCTCGACGGGCTACATGTGCCGCGGCGATTGAAGCGCACCATCCGTCGCGGTGATTACGAGGTACGCTGCGATACGGCGTTCCACGAGGTGGTGCTCGCCTGTGCCGATCCAACCGAAGACCGGCCCGATACCTGGATCAACCCGGTGATCGAGAGCCTGGTCACGCAGCTCCATGCCATGGGCTTCGCCCATTCCATCGAGTGCTGGCGCAAGGGCCGTCTCGCAGGCGGTCTCTATGGCATTACCCTGGGCGCGTGCTTCTTCGGCGAATCGATGTTCAGCCGCGAGCGCGACGCTAGCAAGGTGGCCCTCGTGGAGCTGGTCTATCGACTGAGATTGGGCGGCTTCACGCTCCTCGATACGCAGTTCTCGACCCCTCACCTCAGCAGGTTCGGCGTCATCGAGGTTGCCCGCGACGACTATCGCCGCCGCCTGGCGGCCGCCATCAACTCCCCGGCGGATTTCCCCACCCGGACGATCCCGACGAAAGAGATATCGGACTTCATCGAGCAGTCCGTGTGAGCCCGGTTCTACTCGGCGGCCGCCTCCTCGGCCTCCGAGACGGGCTGCTTGCAGTCGACCACCCAGACGTCGTAGACCGGGTGCTCAGTGCCGAGATCGCCGGCGAGGAGGCGAACATCCAGCCGGAGAAGACCTTCACCGCGTCGGCATCCGGGCGGTGGTCGACGATCTCCAGGAAGGCGGCGGATTCGGGCGGCTCCTCTGGCGGCGTCTTGTAGCAACGCCGGGCCACGACCTCGAGTGAGCCGAAGCCGACTGCTTGATCGACCGGCGCCTCGAAGGTCGAAATGCGCGCGGTGGTCTTGTCAAGCCCTTGCAGGACCGCGGTCTCGGCGGCAGCAGCTTGCGACAACAGGGCGCCGCTCGCGAGGACGGCCCCCAGTCGGGCGACCGTCCACATCACGTTTCGTCCTTACGGTAGGGGTTCACCAAGCCGCGCAGAAGGTCTTGCATCACGTCGCGAAGCTGGGCTTCGTCGCAGCCCATGAGAATGCCGTCTTCCAAGGCGTCCTGCGCCAACTCGCGGATCTCCTCCAGGTTCTCGTTCAGGACCTTGAGCTTTTCGCGACAGGAGACGGGCTGGCCGTCGGGCTGACGCCAGGTCGGAGGCTCGAACTTGCCGTCGGACGATGCCGCCACGGATTTCCGCCTTTCTTTGGGTCGCTCGACCCGCATGACTAAAGCCCACAAGACTTAAGATCCGGTAGCGCCCGAGGCAAGGGCCGACCTGTCATCACCGGGTCCCCGGCTTGATCGCCCGAAAGCGCAGGCGTACGTAATCGGCCGTCCAGCTTCCCTCAGTGAAGAGCTTGGGCCGCAGGGCCCGCGAGACCTCGGCAAGGAAGGCGGGCCGGTCGGCCGGCGCCAGGGCCTTGATGAAGGGTTCGGCGAAGGTCTGCAACCAGTCGTCCATGGCCCCCGGCAGCGGCGTCGGCCGCGGCAGAAGCTCGATCGCCGTTACCTCGAAGCCACGCGCCTCGAGCTTCGCGCGGTAGGCTTCCGGGGCCGGAAAATACCAGGGGTCGGCGGCGGCCCCATCGATCCCGCGCCGCTCCAAGGCGGCGATCAGCGCCGCGCGGATGCGTGCCACGTTGCCTTCCCCGCCGAACTCGCCGACGAAGCGGCCACCGGGCTCGAGCGCGCGCCAGACCCCGTCGATCACCGCCTCGGGCCGTTTCATCCAGTGCAGAGCGGCATTGCTGAAAACCGCGTCGAAGTCTCGATCGAACTCCAATGCCATTGCGTCGCCGACCACGGCGTCGACGCCGCGGGCGCGGGCCGCGGCAATCTGCTCGGCCGAGGCGTCGAGGCCCAAAACGCGGGCCCCGGCCTGCATGATCTTCAACGTCAGCGGGCCATCACCGCAACCGAGATCGAGGATCCGCTCGCCAGGGCGCGGCGCCAGCAGCTCCAGCACCGGCTGGCCCAGGTCGGTGACGAAGCGCGCGTTACGAGCGTATCGCTCCGGGTCCCAGTGCTGGCCGTGCGGGGGCGGTTGGTCGGGATCCTCTTTGTTCGCCGT
>JABAHR010019560.1_pt1 | contig 10236 bp, 11 predicted proteins | sample 7062101 | NCBI WGS metagenome assembly JABAHR01 (sample SAMN14534553, study PRJNA622989) | marine sediment metagenome | biome: marine biome [ENVO:00000428]; feature: marine pelagic biome [ENVO:01000023]; material: deep marine sediment [ENVO:00002113] | place: India: Gulf of Kutch | collected...
CGGCGGCCAGCTACAGCGCGCCATGACCGCCATGGCCATGTCGGCCCGCCCGGACCTGATCGTCTTCGACGAGCCGACGACGGCGCTCGACGTGACGACCCAGATCGAGGTGCTGGCGGCGATCCGCGACATTGTCGAGCAGTTCAACACCGCCGCGATCTACATCACCCACGACCTGGCGGTGGTGGCGCAGATGGCCGACCGGATCATGGTGCTGCGCTATGGCGAGCTGGTAGAGGAAGGGCCGACCGGCGAGATGCTGGCCAACCCCCAGCACCCCTATACCAAGTCGTTATGGGCGGTACGCTCTCTGCACAAGGAGGAAGAGCCGGGCGAGGAGGTCCTGCTCGAGGTCCGGTCGGTCGATGCCGCTTACGGCGTGGCCAAGGTGCTGCAGGACGTGTCCGTCAAAGTGCCGCGCGGTCGCACGGTCGCCGTGGTCCGGCAAATCCGGCTCGGGCAAGTCGACCCTGGCGCGGGTCATTACCGGCTTGCTGCCGCCGCTGACCGGCGAGGTGTCCTATGAAGGCAAGCCGCTGCCGCCGGACTTGAAGAGCCGCAACAAGGACTTGTTGCGCCGCATGCAGATGATCTATCAGATGCCCGACACGGCGCTCAACCCGCGCCGGCGGGTGCGCGACATCCTGGGCCGCCCCCTGCAGTTCTTTCACGGATTGAACGGCGCCGCACGCGCGCGCCGGGTCAAGGAACTGCTTGAGATGATCGAGCTGGACGAGAGCTTCCTCGACCGCTTGCCGAGCGAGCTTTCCGGCGGCCAGAAGCAGCGCATCTGCATCGCCCGAGCGCTTGCCGCCGAGCCCGACCTGATCATCTGCGACGAGGTCACCTCGGCCCTCGACCAGATCGTCGCCGAAGGCATCCTGAAGCTGCTGTTGCGACTACAGGACGAGCTCAGCATCTCCTACCTCTATATCACCCACGACATCGCCACCGTGCGGGCCATCGCCGACTCCATCGTCGTGATGTACCAAGGCGAGATCGTTCAGCAAGGCCTCAAGCACGAGGTCCTGACCCCGCCGCATCATCCCTACACCGATCTGCTCTTGTCCTCGGTGCCGGAGATGGATCCGAGCTGGCTCGATAGCCTCTTGGCCGAGCGTGAGGCCCGCAAGGCGCGTGGTGAGACGGTGCTGGAGAGCGCCGACCAATAGCCGGGTGTCGAATCAGAGCCCGCGAGATCGACATGACGCAAGAGCAAGACTTCGAAGGCGGTTGTACCTGCGGTGCGCTGCGCTATCGGATGACGCGCCAGCCGCTCATCGTCCACTGCTGTCATTGCCGTTGGTGCCAGCGTGAGACGGGCGCGTCCTTCGCGCTCAACGCGATGATCGAAAGCAGTTGCCTCGTCCTCGATAGGGGATCGCCCGAGGCAGTGGAAACACCGTCGGCCAGCGGTAAGGGTCAGAGGATCCTGCGGTGTCCGGCTTGTCGTGTCGCGCTTTGGAGCCATTACGCCGGCGCGGGTGACGCGATCAGCTTCGTGCGAGTGGGCACGCTCGACGACCCCGATCGCCTCCCGCCCGACATCCACATTTTTACCAGCACCAAGCAGCCTTGGGTGGTGCTTCCCCCCGGCATCCCCGCGGTCGAGGAATACTACGACCGCAATGACTACTGGCCCGCCGAAAGCTTGCGGCGACGCAAAGCCCTGCTCGGCTGAGGCCGAGCGCTTTTCGCTTACATCCTCACTACGACCTCGAAGTCTATCGCGCGGCTTCCGCGCGATACAAGATCGTATTATTTTCTAGCATAAGTTCAGTTTTCAGTTACCAAAATAAAAAGATCGTATATAAATAATAACCATCAACTATCACATCGACTTTATATTATTATTTTATTCTATTTTATTTAGAATTTTATAAATAAAATGGAGTGAGCGACTCATGAAGAAGAACCTGCAAAGGACCTTGCTGCTGGGCGCCNNCGCCCTGGATGCCGGTGGCGATGGTGAAGGCGGTGGCGGTGGCGATCCCTCCGGTGGTGCCGGTGAAGGAGGCGGTGGTGGTGATCCCTCCGGTGGTGACCGCGGCCAGGGAGAGGGTCAGTCCTCCGGCGGTGGTGGATCGTCGGCCGGAGCCGATGCCGGGAGTGATGGCGGCGGCGCGGCGGGTGGTCCCGGCGGCGGTCAAGGTGGCGATGGGGAGCGTGGCGGCAAGGGTGCCGCCGGTGCGGTCGGGCGGCTCAGCGGTGATGACGCTGATGACACGCTTGCCGATGATCGTTCGATGGACGACGGCGCGACAACCGGTTTCGCCAACATCACGGATCCACGCTCACGGTCGGCGATAGATCTGCGCGGGCCGAATGGCATAGGACCCGAGGCGGCGGGATCACGGCAACCGCCGCAAGCCGTATTGCGCCTGCGCGAGGCCGCTGAGCGCGGTGATGCCGAGGCACAGTTCGGACTGGCCGTGGCTTACGAGAAGGGGCTCGGCGTTCGCCGGGATACCGCCTGGGCGGCGCGTTGGTACGGCCGTGCCGCCTTTCGCGGCCATAGCGAGGCTCAGTACAAATACGGCAGCCTGAAGCTGGCCGACGCCCAACGGACGCATCGAAATCCTGGTGGCGCTTACCGGTGGTTGGCCGTCGCCGCCAGGCAAGGGCACATGAGGGCGAGCGATGTTCTGTCAGAGCTCGAGACGGGCTTGACCATCGATCAGATCTATCAAGCCAAAAGCTGGGCCGAGGCTTTCGAACCGACTACCGGCATGGCGCCGTGGGACCCGCCGACCGTCGAGTACCTGCAAAAGAAGCTGACCGACCTCGGCTATGACCCCGGCCCGGTCGACGGCCGCATGGGACCTCGAACCGCCGCGGCCTTGGAGCGCTACAAGAAGGCGCAAGGTTTGCCTGTCGCGCCGGGCGATAGCGAGCAGCTGTTGCGGGCGATCCGCACGCAGGGTAGTGCCGACCTCTCCCTGGAAGGGGACGCGGTCGATTGAGTGTCAGGCCTGCAGGGCTTCGCCTTCGGATCCCTTGACCCAAGAGGCGAAGAGGGCATAGCCGACCGCGAGCACGACGGGCCCGACGAAGACGCCGATCAGGCCATAGGCAAANNCCCCGATCACGCCCAAGAAGGTGATGATCACGGGGACATCGGATCCCCGCCCCATGAGGATTGGCTTCAGGACGTTGTCGAGCAAGGTGACGGGTACGGCCCAAGCGGTATAGAGAACCGCGGCCAGAGTGCTCGCCTCCGAGAACATGTAAATGACGGTGCCCAGGAGCACGATCCCCGGGCCGACCTGGATCACCGCCAAAAGCAGGCAGATGACCGTCCACAAGCCGGCCCCGGGAATGCCCGCCACCATCATGCCCAGACCGGCGAAAAGCGTCTGAATGACGGCGGTCCCGAGCACGCCGCGTGTGACCGTGCGGACAGTGTTTTCCATTAAGCGCACCAATCGTTCCCCTCGCGTGCCGGCCATGCGCGCGGCCACCGCCACGGCGGCGTGGTTCGCGCGATCCGGTCGAACCATCAGAAACCCGGCGATGATGAGGGCGACGAGAAACTGTAGAAGACCGAGGCCGGTATTTGCAACGCCGGTCAAGAGCAGCTGGCCCGCCGCCTTGATTTGCGGCTCGATCGTTTGCAGAGCACTGCGCAGGTTGGTCGCCGCGAGCGACCAAAAGTCATAGATCGCTGGGCCGATCAGCGGCCAATCGCGGACCGAGTCTCGCGGCGGCGGCAGATCGCGCTCTCCCTCTTGAACCATCGTGACGAACTGAGCGAGGTCTTGCACGAACATCGCGCCGAGCGAGCCGACCGGGCCGATCAAGAGGCCGACGGCAACCAAGGTCAAGATCGCCGCCGCGGGTCCACGGCGCCCGCCGCAGAGCTTCGAGAGGCGCGCGCACAGGGGGTTAAATGCGATCGCCAAAATGGCGGCCCATAAGAAGATGATTGCGAAGGGCGCGATGATCTGCAGGCACCACAAGGCCAGGAGCGCGACCAGACCGATCTTGATCGCCGCGTCCATCGCGTTTCTGGAGAAGGTTTGGTCGATTGGTTTCGTCGTGTCCGTCATACCCTGACCCCTGGTCTTCCGATGATTTGGCTCTCAGGCCTTGATTGCGGCGATGAAGGTGAACTGGCCGTAAGTCGCGCGCTCGGCATCATGCTCGGTGAGATAGGCATCCAGCGCTCCCTCGGCATCGAGTGTGCGCAGGCGAGCGAGAGCCCCGGCGGTCTCCGTTTCCGGGGATAGGGCCCAAATCGAATCTCCGGCCCGCCAGGCCGCGTCCAACGGACCGCGTGGCTCGAAGTAGGCTTTACCTTGCATGACGGCATCGAGCGGCACGACGCGGCCAGCCAAGGTGAAGCCGGCACTTGCGATGATCTCTCCCAGCTGGTCGATCGGCGCGCTGCGCGCGAGCGCGGCATGACGCGCTTGCGGGATGAGGTCGTAATACCAAAAGCCATAGCGAAGCTGCTGGTGACCGCAGATGTTGATGACCAAGACGCCGCCTGGCCGCAAGACCCGCCAGGCCTCACCGATCGCCTTGGCGTGCCCGCCGTAACTTGCATCCTCGCCGTTCTCCAGATGGTGCAGGACCTGGTTGAACATCACCGCATCGACGCTGGCCTCGGCCAGCGGCAGGGCCAAGATGCTGCCGCGCAGCAAAGATGACTTGCCACCCTCTGCGAGCTTCTCTCCGGCCCGCGCCAACATGCCTTCGGAGAGGTCGATGGCGGTGAGCCGACTGACTTGCCTCACCAAGGCCTCGGCATAGAGGCCGCTGCCGCAACCGGCATCCAACAAGGATACATCGCTTAGCTGGCGTCCTGTGAGCGTGAGCAAGCCGGCGATGATCTCGGCGCCGATCGGCCGGCGACTGAGGTCATAGGCCCCGGCGACTCGGTCATAGCTTTCATAAGTGCTCACGGACAACCACCCCGATCCGTTCGCCCGACCAGGTCCTCATCGCCATCGGGTCCCACGTGACGATAGCATGCTCGCATGTCGATCGTAAGTAGGTGGGAAGACCCAACTTTGCTCGACCCCATAGAGTCCCTCGTGCTAGTCTCCATCGGCAGAAGTGAATAATCACCGCAAACGAGATAGGGGAGAGGGCATGTTGGCGCTCAAGCGTTATTTGGCTTCAGGTCTCTCAGGGCTTGTCGTGCTCCTGTTGGTCGGTGCGTTCGGTGCCGGGTCCGTGATGGCGGCGCAGGACTGCAAGCGGCCGGCGGGTGGTAAGGTCCATGTGCCGAAGACCGTCAACTTCGATATCAACAGCACCGAGATTGGCGCGGCGGACCAAGAACAGCTCGCCGAAATGGCTCAGCGTTTCGCCGGTAATCCCAACATCGAGGTCTGTCTCGTCGGCATGACCGATCGTTCCGGCGATGCGGAATACAACAAGATGCTGGCGATGGAGCGAGCCCACGCCGTCGAGAAGCTTCTCAAGGCCAATGGTCTTTCCGATAATAAGTTCCAGATCGTTGCCCGTGGCCAAGCCTTCAGCGACGATAGCTGGATCGGCAAGCTTCTGGGTGACAAGCCGAGCGAGAGCAATCGGCGCGTGGACGTGTTGTTCATGGAGTAATCCGCCAGTGCCAAGTCTTAAAGCCGCCGACCTCGGCACGTATGGCATCGAGGCCGGCGGCCCTTAGGCTCATACGGGCACCGACCATCTTCGGAGGTGACAGCAATGAAGACCATACTCGTACCGATCGACATTTCCGAAGAAAAAGCCGGCGCGGCGGCTTTGCGGCTGGGCCGCGATATGGCCAAGATGTATGGCGGCAAGCTGGTGCTCTTGAATGTCGTCGAGCAGGTGCCCGGATACGTGGTGGCGCAATTGCCGGAGGACTTTCATCGCGGCGCGCTCGCCGATGCGCGCGCTCGGCTGAAAGCTATGGCGCAGGAGCATGGCCTGGATGAGACGGCCGACGTCGTCGTCCGGGAAGGTCATGCGCCCACGGAGATTCTCGCCTTTGCCGAGGACATCGAGGCCGACATGATCGTCGTCGCCTCTCATACCCCGGGGCTGGCGGACTACCTTCTGGGCTCGGTCGCCGCGCGTGTCGTCCGTCACGCTCAATGCTCGGTGATGGTGGCCCGAAACTTCGAAGGCTAAGGCGCAAGGCCACACGATCCCGACGGCCGGCCATACGATCCCGTACCTTTCATGATCAGCGCGATGCCGTCGAGAGCATTCGCCTCGAAGGCGCGGGATCATTAACGACAAATTTTCAAATTGCCGCTATGCAGGTGCGGGTTGAAACGTGGCTCCCCGGCGGGTTCTTGTTCCGGGTGTCGGAGAGCCATGGCACGGAGGATATACAATGCGCATATCGGCGGGGCTCTTGGCACTCCTCTTCTTTCTGTCATCTTGCGGCAGCGACACGGGCGATCGCGCGGCATCGGGCGCGGGTATTGGCGCCACCGCTGGTGCCGTGCTCGGCATGGTGACCGGTCTTTCCGTGCTACAGGGCGTCGTGCTCGGCGGCATCGCCGGCGGTGTGATAGGCGGGGTGACAGATGAGAGCACCATCAACCTCGGCGATCCCATCTGGGCCGACGATGAGCAGCAGGCGAATGCTCCCGCCGTAAGCCGTGTGCAAGCCGGGCTCAATCGTCTTGGCTACAACCCCGGCCCGACCGACGGGGTGATGGGGAGCCGGACCAGAGGCGCGATCGAAAGCTATCAGCGCGATCATGGCTTGCCGGTCGATGGCCGCCCGACCCAGCAACTGGCCCAGCACATCGAAAACCAGCTTCAGCTCGCGGGAAAGTACTGAGACCTCTGCAAGCAGCCAGAGGTTTCCCAGCGACTACCCTTGGCCTTGGCCGCTAGTGCGGGGTTGAGGTGTTTCCCTAGAGCATCAGCTTAATCCTTTGTAATATATTAATAATTAAACCTTTCCGTCGGNNGCTCCAAGTCGAAACGGTCCAGCAATCAAAATCAAATGCCGCTCTTCACGCTGCTTAAAGACTCTTGCGGTGAAATAGGACCCTGAAGAATCCCGGCGCCCTGGGCGCGCCGAGGAGGGGAGAGGGACCTAAACGACGGGAGACTTTGATGTTTGAATCTCTGCGGGATCGCAAAGGCGGTAAACAGGAAGACGTGGCCGGTGAGGCCGATGAGACAGCGAGCGCGGCGAGCGGCGATATGGATGACGGCGACACCAAGGTCCTCACCCCGCGTTCGAGCATGATCGCGCAGCGCTCCAAGCCTTCCGTCATGGAGCAGATCAATCGGGTCAACCAGCAGGCCGGAGACATCGCCGACATCGGCCGGACCAAAAGCGAGGCGCCGAAAGTGTCCAACCAGAAGCTTACCATCGGCCCCGGTGTTCACATCGAAGGCCAGATCAGCAACTGCGACACCTTGGTCGTGGAAGGCGAGATCGAGGTCTCGGCCGTGGCCCGCAGTATCGAGATCAGCGAGCAGGGCACCTTCATCGGTGATGCCAAGATCGACACCGCCGACATTAGTGGCCGCTTCGAAGGCGATCTTACCGTCGCCGACCGTCTCATCGTCCGGTCGACCGGCCGCGTGTCGGGGAAGATCCTCTACACGTCGATCCAGATCGAATCCGGTGGCCGGATTTCGGGCGACATCCAAGTAAGCGAGGCGCCCGAACCGGCGCAGTCGGCCGAGCCGAGCGAGCCCACCGAAGCGAGCGAGCCCACCCAGTCGAGCGAGCCGAGCGAGAGCGCCGAGACGAAAGAGGATAAATCCACCACCTCCTCCAACGCGCCGAAGTCGGCCGCCGGCGGCGGACGCTAGCGGACGCTATAAGAGCTAGGACCTTTTCCCGCCCACTGCAGGCACCGCGGGGCGGCCCTCGGCGGGACCCTGCGCGGTCCCGTCCGCAATCCGCGCGCAGAGGGCGATGCTCCCGCCCGACACCCGACGCCGCACCAGCTATGCGGCCTTTCTTCGCTGCCGTCGGTTCATGAGGCCCAGCGGTTCCTAATGTCGGTTAGATCGTCCGTTGAGGATCCGTGGAAAAGGAGAGGGGCCGTGTTCTGAGGTGGCGGGGGTCGTTCACCCGCCTCGCGTCGGCTCGGCGCGCAGGCTCTCAAGAAGCGGTTCGGACAGGCGGCCGGTTGGCTCCAAGCCCCGCAGCACCTGATAGGATTCCAGGGCTGTCACCGTCCGCGGTCCCATGGTGCCGTCCGCTGGGCCGGGGTCAAAGCCGAGCCGGTTCAAGCGCCCTTGCAGGAACTCCACGCTCGGTGGGTCCGGCAGTTTGGCGCCTGTCGTGGGCTCGAAGGCCTCGACCCAGGCTCTCTCTTGGTAAAGCCGATCGATGCCAAGGCTGAGTTCGAGCTCGGCCCGAGCCTGGTCCGCCTCGCTGTGCCCCTGGCGCGCAGCCAGGGCGAGCCAGCGGTACGCGCCGTCCCGATCCCGTGGCAAGCCGCGCCCTTCCATCTTGAGGCGGGCATAGCGATATTGTGCCTCGTCATATCCGCCGTAGGCCGCTCGGCCATACCAGCGCGCCGCCCAGGCTAGATCGGGGCCGACCGATAGGCCGGTCTCGTAAGCCTCGCCCAAGGCGAACTGCGCTTTAGCGTCGCCACGAACCGCCGCCTCGTACAAGTCGGCGAGGGCGGCGGGGATTGGCTCCGGCTCGGGGGGCGGATCGGTGCTCTGTCGTGGCGCGGCGGCTTCTTCAGGCTCTGACGATGGCGCGGGTTGGCCAGGTTGCGGCAAGGCCGTGAGTTGGGCCGAGGGTGGCGACGGCTCGGCTGGGGCGGTGCCGAAGAATTTCTGCAGATCCTGATCCCAGCGCGTCGCCGTCCGCTTGACGCCGTCGCAGGCCGGAATGATCAACATTGCAATGCCCGCACAGGCCAGGCCGATCCGATGCACGAATTTCTTAACCACGATCTGGAGACTCACATTTTCTATTATTAACTATTTTTGATTGTATATTAATCCCTTACATTTTTCACAGGATGGGATGGACGTCAATAGCCCGCTAGCGCATGGCCTGATGCTTGAAGGTCCTCTAAGATTATTGAAAAGGCTTTCCTGAGGGGGCGTCGAGGTGGTCAATCGTCGGGCCGGCTTAAGGGAGTCGGGGGGTGTCCGATTATGTTANNCCATAACCAATTTCACGTGGGGATGGGTCGAGGGCGCCGGCCATGCCTCTTTTCGCAATTCCAAGAACTTCCCGGGATGACCCCTGTGCCCAGCCAGGGGAACGGATGAAGTTCGAACCGATCGCTTCCGGGCTCTTCTCGCGGCGCGGGGCCGTGATATGCCCTGTGATCGGATGGCTTGCGTTGCTCCTGTTCATTGCCGGCATTTCGTCCGTGCCGGCGGAGGCTCAGGAAATTTCGCCTGAACTGGGGACCGAGGAGCCGGTCGAGACCGCCGCCGAGGAAGAAGACGACGACTGGGACGTCTCGCTCGGTATTATTGGCGGTTTCGGGCCGAAGTTCGAGGGATCCGACGAGTACGACTTTTTCTGGAGCCCCAAGGGCAAGATCGCCTGGCGTGACACCTTGATCCTGACCGAGAGTTCCTTTCGCGTGCAGTTCCGCCAAGGGCGCTTTCGCTTCGGACCCAAGATCAAATATGAAAAGGGCCGCAGCGATGACGATGACAACGACATCAAAGGCGTTGGCGACGTCGACGCCGGTTTCAGCGCCGGAGCCTTCGTCAAATACAAACTCGATGGCTACGCCCTGACCGCCGAGGCGCGTCAGGAGTTCGCCGGTGGGCATGGCGGCTTTATCGGTGAGTTGGGGGGCGAGGTGCTGCTGCCCGATGCCGAGAGCCCCTGGGGCAAGCTGCGCGCGGAGTTGGCAATGGTCGATGACCGCTACATGGACGAGTTCTTCGGCGTCAATGCCCGACAGTCGGCCAACTCGGGGCTGCAGACCTACGATCCCGATGGCGGCCTGAAGTCGATCTCGCTTGCCTGGCAAAGTGCCTACGAAGTTTGGCGGGGCTTGTCGCTGGGCGGTCGGATCCAGTACGTTCGCCTGCTTGACCAAGCGGCCGATAGCCCGATCGTCGACGTGGGCTCACCTAACGGCGCCGCTGTTGCAATTGGCTTGAGCTATCGCTTTTAGGATGTGTACTCATAATTCGGACGGGCAGCGCCTGGATTGGGAGTACACATCCTAGCTGACGGGCCCGATCTTCCTAGGGGTCCGGCAAGGAGACCGGACCGGAGTGGTCGGACCCCTTGACGCCGTCGGATGGCCGCATCATGTTGCTTCAACTCATGCCGTTGAGAGAGGGAAC
>JABAHR010003331.1_pt1 | contig 10234 bp, 9 predicted proteins | sample 7062101 | NCBI WGS metagenome assembly JABAHR01 (sample SAMN14534553, study PRJNA622989) | marine sediment metagenome | biome: marine biome [ENVO:00000428]; feature: marine pelagic biome [ENVO:01000023]; material: deep marine sediment [ENVO:00002113] | place: India: Gulf of Kutch | collected...
GTAGTCCTGCATGGCGATGGTGGTGGTGTAGAAGCGTGGATCCGCATCCAGCCTCGGAAGACATTTCTCGGTTTCCCGGGCGAGCTGCTCCAGGTCGATCTCGGCGTTCAGGTCGCCGGCGCTCTCGGGTACGCAGTGCAGTTTGTTCGAGCGCCCGGTGCCCCGTTGATCGATCATCACGATGTCGCGTGATTTCCGCACCGCCTTCAGCACCGGTTCGAGCATGACCCAGGTCTCCGAGGCGGCCTGGCCTGGCCCGCCGGCGAAGAAGAACACGGGGTCGGGTTGCGTGCGGGTCGAGGTGGCCCGCGCCAGCGCCACGTGGATGGAAATCTGCCGGCCGTGCGGCTTATCCGGTTGTTCGGGGACCATGAGGGCACCGCACTCGGCCTTGGCCGTGGCGGTCGTCCCCGGCAGCGCCAGCATGCAATTGGCGAATTCGATGGTATTTTCCGCCGGCAGCCCCCGGGCGTTACCGGGCAGCCATATCAGTGCCAGCAGGCAAAGGCTCGTCAGTGTCTTCCGCATTCCCGGGGATCATCGTGCAGGCGCTCACAGGTTAATGAACGGCTCCGCTGCCGTCCATAGGCAAATCGTCACGCCCCCCGCCGGGCTGGGCCTATAATATGCCCTTGCCCCCGCACCCCGGCTTCCCAGGCAAGCGCATGCTGGCATTGCAAGTCCAGAACCTGACCAAGACCTACGCGAATGGCGTCGAGGCGCTGAAGGGAATCAGCATGGACGTGGAGGAAGGCGATTTTTTCGCGCTGCTGGGGCCGAACGGGGCAGGCAAATCCACCCTGATCGGCATCGTCAGTTCGCTGGTCAACTGTACCTCCGGCTCGATCAGGGTGTTCGGCGCCAGCGTGCAGCGCGAGCGGTCCCGGGCCATGACCTACATCGGCCTGGTGCCGCAGGAGCTGAACTTCAATCAGTTCGAGAAGCCGATCGAGATCGTCGTCAACCAGGCCGGCTACTATGGCATCCACCGAAAGACCGCGCTCGAGCGTGCCGAGAAATATCTCCGGCAGCTGCAGTTGTGGGACAAGCACGACAAGCCCGCCCGGTCCCTGTCCGGCGGCATGAAACGGCGCCTGATGATCGCGCGCGCCATGGTCAACGAGCCCCGCCTGCTGATCCTCGATGAGCCCACCGCCGGCGTCGACATCGAAATTCGCCGGTCCATGTGGGAGTTCATCCGCGACATCAACGAGCGGGGCACGACGGTGATCCTGACCACGCACTACCTCGAGGAAGCCGAGCAGCTGTGCCGCAACATCGCCATCATCGACCACGGCAAGATCATCGAGAACACGGACATGCGAAGCCTGCTGGCCAAGCTCGACATCGAGACCTTCGTGCTCGACCTGCGCGAATGCCTGGAGCAACCGCCGGTGCTGGAAGGCATGGAGATCATGATGCGTGACGAATACACGCTGGAGGTGTCCCTGCCGCGCAGGAAATCCGTCAACGCGCTGTTCGCCGAGCTGGATCACCGGGGCATCCACGTGGTCAGCATGCGCAACAAGGCGAACCGCCTGGAGGAGCTGTTCCTGCGGTTGGTCGACAAGGGGCAGGCCGCATGAGCGGTCATCTGAACTGGATTGGCTATCGCACCATCGTGCGCAAGGAAATCACCCGCATCCTGCGCATCTGGGGGCAGACCGTGGTGCCGCCGGCCATCACCATGACCCTGTACTTCATTGTCTTCGGCAACCTCATTGGCCGCCGCATCGGTGAGATGGGGGGCTTCGACTACATGCAGTTCATCGTGCCGGGCCTGGTGATGATGTCGGTGATCACCAGTTCCTACGGCAACATCGTGTCGTCGTTCTTTGGGGCCAAGTTCGGGCGGCACATCGAGGAGTTGCTGATCTCGCCCCTGCCCAACGGGGTCATATTGGCCGGCTACGTAACCGGCGCGCTGGCGCGGGGGTTGATGGTGGGCGGCGTGGTGATCCTGGTGTCGCTGTTCTTCACGCGGCTCGAAGTCCAGCACCCGCTGATCACCATCTCGGTCCTGATGCTGACCGCAGTGGTGTTCGCCATGGCGGGCCTGGTCAATGCCATTTTCGCGCAGAAATTCGACGACATCGCCATCATCCCGACCTTCGTGCTGACACCGCTGACCTATCTGGGCGGGGTGTTCTATTCGATCGGACTGTTACCCGAGTTCNNGTCATCATCCTCGTGTTCGCCTTGCTGCTGTTTGCGACCTGCATGACGCTACTCAACCGGGGCACGGGCCTGCGCAGCTGAGCGCGCGGAACCCCGCCGCGCGGCACCAAGACGAAAACTCCGATAGAATAGCCCGACTTTGATTCCCGACAACCCGGTTCGATGACAACACAAAAACCTTCCGTGAACTGGCCGGCCGCCCTCACCCTGTGGCTCACCCTGCTGGCTGCCGTGACCGTGGTGCCCTGGTATGGAGTCCAGTTCGGATTCACTGGCTGGGCCTGGGCATTCGCCCTGCTGTTCGTGGTGCTCAACGGCGTCGGCATTGGCAGTGGCTACCACCGGCTCTGGTCGCACCGCGCCTATCGGGCCCATCCGGCGTTGCGCCTGTTTTTCGCGATCTTCGGTGGCATGGCCTTGCAGAACAGCGTGCTGGTCTGGTGCGCTCGCCACCGCGCGCACCATCGCGATGTGGATGACAACGACAACGATCCGTACTCCATTGGCCGTGGTTTCTGGTTTGCGCACATCGGCTGGATGTTGCGGGATTATCCCAGCAGCGAGGTCGACGAGCGGCTGGTGCCCGACTTGCTGCGCGACCCCATCGTCATCTGGCAGCACCGGTGGTATGTGCCGCTCGCGATCGCGACCAATGTCGGCCTGCCGATCCTGCTGGGATGGTGGGTCGGCGACATCTGGGGTGTGTTCCTGCTGGCAGGCGTGGCGCGGGTGGTGGTCAACCATCATGTGACCTTTTGCATCAATTCGCTTGCCCATCTGTGGGGCACCCAGCCCTATACCGACGAGAACAGCGCCCGCGACAACTGGTTCATCGCCTTACTGACCTATGGCGAGGGCTATCACAACTACCACCACATGTTTCAGAGCGATTACCGTAACGGCATCCGCTGGTGGCAATTCGACATGAACAAGTGGTTCATCGCCACCTGCGCGCTGCTGGGCCTCGCCAGTCATCGCAAACGTGCCCCCGGCTTCAAGGTGCTGCGCGCGCGGCTCAACATGGAATTCAAGCGAGCGCGTCAGCGCCTGGCGGAAGAGTCGGTCGACCGCTCGTGGCGGGAGACGCTGGAGCAGGAATACGTCGAGTTCCTGGAAACGGTTAAGGAGTGGCAGCAATTGCACGTCCAGCGCGTGCAGCAGGGCCGAGCAGCCCTGGTGGAGATGCTCGATACCCGTTACCGGGAGCTGGAATTTGCGCTCAAGATGCAGCGCAAGCGCCTCGCGCTGCTGACCGCCCAGCTGTCCGTCTGATCGCCGTCGCCGGCCCGGGGCGCCCTCTGCACGGCGGCCTGTGTGCCCCGGCCGGGCCGCAGCCGAGGTCGAGATGAGCCCGTCGCCTATCGCGCGCAGTGCCCCAACCCGGGTCAAGATCTGTTGCATCGCCAGCGTCGATGAGGCGCGCCTGGCGATCGATGCCGGTGCCTGGGCGGTGGGGCTGGTGGCGGCCATGCCCTCCGGGCCCGGGCCCATCGCCGACGCGCTGATCACCCGCATTGCCGGACGGGTCGCGGGCCAGGTGGAAACAGTCCTGCTGACCAGCCGGGTGGAAGCGGCCGGTATCATCGAGCATCACCGCCAATGCCGCACCTCCAGCGTGCAATTGGTCGACCGGGTCCCGTTTGGAGACCTGGAGCGCGTGCGCCGGGCGCTGCCGGGCGTCCGCCTGGTGCAGGTGGTCCATGTGAAGGACGATGAATCGATCGACGAGGCGCTCGGCGTGGCACCGCGTGTGGATGCGATTCTGCTGGATTCGGGTGTCACCGCGGGCCCGGTCAGGGAACTGGGAGGCACCGGGCGCACGCACGACTGGTCGATCAGCCGGCGGATCAGGGACAGCGTCGGCGTGCCGCTCATCCTGGCGGGTGGTCTGACACCGGAAAACGTGGCCGGCGCCATCCGTGCCGTGCGCCCCTGGGCGGTGGACCTGTGCAGCGGTATCCGCGCCGAGGGGCGGCTGGATGCCGCCAGGCTGGCAGCGTTCATGCAGGCGGTGCACGCGGCCTGAGCCGGCGCGGATCATTCAGGGCAAGCGGGCCTGCGCCAGGTTGTTGGTATCGGTGCCGAACCAGATGCTGTTGGTGCGCGGGTCGAACACCATGTGGCGCACGGCCCCGGCCCCGCTCGGCACGGGCGTGATGCTGAAGAATGATTCGGTGGCCGGATCGAAACCCACGAACAGGTTGGGGTCCGGCCAGGTTTCCACGAACCAGACCCGATCCTGGCTGTCGGCCGCGATGGCGTAGGGGCCCGAGGACTCGCTGGGGTTCTTCCATTCCGAGAATTCGCCGGTCTGCGCCCGGTAGCGCCCCAGGAAGCCCTCGCTGTAGTCGGTGTACCAGACGCTGTCGTCACTGGTGATCGCGATTCGACGCAGGCGAGACGGTTCACGGGGTGTGCGGATCACCTCGAGGGTCATGGTCTCGGGGTCGACCGTGGCGAGGGCATTGGTGCCCAGCAGCGCCACCCACGGGCGCCCCTGTGAATCGATCCGGATTCCGTAGGGCCGTGATTTCTCGATGGGCACCTCGAGCAGCTCGATCGCGCCGGTAGACTTGGTCAGGCGTCCGACGAAATTGCTCCACTGGGCCGTGAACCAGATATGGTCCCGTCCGCTGAACACCAGCGTGTGGGGATCTTTCACGGCGTCATCGGGCATCGGGAAGCGTGTCATTTGCCCGGTGTTGGGGTTCATGCGGCCGATGTAGCCCTGGCGGTTGCCGGCAATCCAGAGGTAGGCGTCGCGGTCGACGATGAGGTTGTGCGGGCCCGTGCCGGGCGGCAGTTCGAGGCGCGCGAATTCGAGGCTGCGGGGATCGAAATGGGCCACGTAATCACCGCCCTGGCCCACCAGCCAGACGGTGCCGTTGGGTGCCACGTCGGGATCGCGCGGGCGGGTGTCGGGCCAGGGCACCGTCCATTCGGTCATCTCGATTTTCAGCGGCGCTACCGGCACCCGGGGCGCTGCCTCCTGTTCGGTTTGTGCCATCGTGGCCTGAACTGCAAATGCCGCGAGGGCGAGCACGGTCAGCGTGCGCATGGCGGTCGCTCCGGCGTGGGAAAGGTCCCGCCTAAGATACCGCAGCTCGGGCGGCCTTGCAGCCCGTGTGCACCGGGCGCGTGGCCGGTATAATCGCGCTCGCCGGCCGATTGCCGTCACCGATTCTCCAGCGAGCACCGGGTGCCATGACCCTGAGCGTAACCAAGAATACCGTGGTTTCATTCAACTACACGCTGACCGACGAGCAGGGCGAAACGCTTGACGCTTCCGGCGAGCGCGGGCCCATGAGCTATCTGCATGGCGCCGGAAACATCATCAGCGGTCTCGAGCAAGCCCTGCAGGGCCGGCAGGCCGGCGAGGCCTTCACGGTGACGCTGACACCGGCCGAGGCCTACGGCGAGCGCAACGAGGCCCACATCCAGCGTATTCCGCTGAAGCGCTTGGGTGGGGGCGCGAGGCCGCGACCCGGCCAGGTCCTGGCCTTGCAGACCCAGCGGGGTCCGGTGCAGGTCACGGTGGTCAAGGTGGGCCGCTTCAGCGTCGACGTCGATGCCAATCACCCGCTGGCCGGCAAGGCACTGACGTTCGCGGTCGAGATCACCGCGGTTCGCGAGGCGACGGCCGAGGAGCTCAGCCATGGGCACGCCCACGGACCGGGGGGGCACTCGCACGGCTGAAATCCCGCCGCGGGTCACGGGGGTCCGGCGCTCCGCCCGCGCCCCGGGCTATGCATCCTCCCGCTGCGCCGCGGCACTGCCCGTCTGTACCCGCCACAAGGCGGCGTAGATGCCCCCGCACGTCAGCAGTTCCTCGTGGTTTCCCTGTTCGACCACCCGCCCCCCGTCGAGCACGTAGATACGGTCGGCGTCCACGATGGTCGATAGCCGGTGTGCGATCACGATGATGGTGCGCCCGCGGGCGATGATCCGCATCGACCGCTGGATGGCGGCCTCCGTCTCGTTGTCCACGGCCGAGGTCGCCTCGTCGAGGACCAGCACCGGCGGGTCTTTCAGGACGGCCCGGGCGATGGATACGCGCTGGCGCTGCCCGCCGGAGAGCTTCTGCCCACGCTCGCCCACCACGGTGTCGTATCCCCGGGGCAGTGCGCTGATGAACGCGTGTGCCTCGGCCGCCCGGGCCGCCGCGATCACGGCTTCGCGATCGGCGCCCGGGAGCCCATAGGCGATGTTCTCGGCCACCGTGCCGTGGAACAGGAATACGTCCTGGCTGACCAGCCCGATCGCACGGCGCAGATCCTGCAGCTCGATGTCCTGGATATCGATGCCGTCGAGGCTCACCCGGCCGCGATCGGGCTCGTAGAAGCGCAGCAGCAACTTCACCAGCGTGCTCTTGCCCGAACCCGTCTGCCCGACCAGGGCCACGTTGGCACCGGCAGGAATGTCGAGGTCGATGTCGCTCAGCACCGTCGGTCCGCCCGCGTAGGCGAAGCTGACGTCCCGGAATGCCACGGCGCCGCTCACGCCCGCCGCAGGCAGCCGGCGGGACCCGCTCTGAATACCGAAGGGCGTCTCGATGAGATTGAGAATACGCCGGGTCGAGGCCATGGCCCGCTCGAACAGGTCCACCGTCTCGGCCACCCGCGTCAGCGGCCACAGCAGACGCTGGGTCAGGAATACCAGGACCCCGTAGGCGCCGGCCTGCATCTCGCCCGCCAGCGTGAGCTTGCCGCCCAGCAGCAAGGTCGCCACGAAACCGGCCAGGATGGCCATGCGGATCACGGGAATGAAGGCGGAGCTGACCCGGATGGCCTTGCGGTTGGCCTCCATGTAGGCCTCGCTGTCGGCGCGCAGCTCTTCGAGTTCATAGTGCTCGCGGGTAAAGCTCTTGATGGTGGCGATGCCGGAAATGTTATTGGCCAGGCGGGCGCTCAACAGGCCGACCCGTTCTCGCACGCCGGCATACAGCGGCTGGGCGCGGCGCAGGAACCAGAAGGCCCCGGCGATGATGACCGGGATCGGCATGAAGGCCAGGACCGCGATCTGGGGCGAGAGGTAGAAGAACACCGAGCCGACCGCCGCGACGGTGGTCACCACCTGGATCAGGGCATTGGCGCCGCCGTCCAGGAACCGCTCGAGCTGGTTGATGTCATCGTTGAGGATGGCGATCAGGGTGCCGGTCGAGGCCTCCTCGAACCAGGCCATGTCGAGATCCTGCAGGTGGCCATAGGCGTCGATGCGCAGGTCGTGCTGCAGGCTCTGGGCGAGATTGCGCCACAGCACCAGCAACAGGAATTCGAACAGTGACTCGAAAGCCCAGACCAGGATGGTGAGCACGCCCAGCAACAACACCTGGTCCCACGGCTCGACGATCCCGAGTGCGGCGATGAAGGATTGGTCGCGGCGGACCACCACATCGATGGCGATGCCGATCAGGATCTCCGGCAGCACGTCGAAAATCTTGTTGAGCACCGAGCAGGCGGTGGCCAGCCCGATACGCCCACGGTGGCCGCGGGCGTATCGCAGCAGCCTCACCAGCGCCTGGATCGAGGTGGGATTGGCGTTGTGCCGGCGGGCGCCCATCGGCCAAGGTTATCACAGCGACGCCGCCCATCCCGGGCGGCGTCGAAGGGCTTCAGGTTAGCCTAGTGCAGGGTCGTGCGGGCGATGTTCCTGAGTTCGTCGCGGTCACAGATGACGACCTGTTTACGGTCCACTTCCACCAGTCCGCGCTGCTGGAAGCGGGCCAGCACGCGGCTGACCGTCTCGGTGGCCAGGCGCAGGTAGCTGGCGATGTCGCGCCGCGACATGGCCAGGATGAATTCCTTGTCGGAATAGCCGCGGCGCGAGAAGCGACGGACAGCGACAACAGGAACAGGGCGATGCGCTCATCGGCGCTGAGGTCGCCGGCGATGGTTTCCAGCTCGGAAATGCGCTGGCTCATCATGCGGAACAGCTCGTGCTGCAGTTCCGGCATGCTGCGCGCCATGCTGCTCACGGAATGGAAGGTCAGCGAGCAGATTGCGCTGGTGTCCAGCGCGACCACGTTGGCGATGTGGCGGCCGGAATGGATCGCATCCAGGCCGATGATCTCTCCTGGCAAGTGGAAGCCGAGCACCTGTTCCTGGCCATCCTGGTCGATGGCATAGCTCTTGAAGCATCCGGTGCGGACGGTGGCCACCGTCCGAAATTCATCGCCGGCGCGAAAAATGTGCTCACCGGCGTGAATCGGCCGCGAGCGATGCACGATCTGCTCGAAGCGGATTTTGTCGTCCTTGTCGAGGTTCTTGGGCAGGCACAGTTCGCCGAGCGAACATTGGCTGCAGGCCACCTGGGCGCGGGCCGGGTCCCGGTGGGAGTCGCGAAGCGAATTCATTTGAAGCACGTTATTCATATTGTTGGCCTCCACGGTTCACACTTATTTTAAGTTTGTTTGATCCAGATCAGTATTCGGGAAACTACGTAGATGCCAACGCGCTGCCCCGGGGACGGGGCAGCAGGCGTGCGGTGGGTTCAGATGACCCGCGAGAACCGTTGCGGTTGTGCCGCCCGGTTCAGGTATTCATCGAACACCATGGCGATATTGCGCAGCAGCAGGCGGCCGCGCGGGGATACCGTGAAGCCTGTCTCGCCGGCCTCGATCAGGCCGTCCTGCTCGAGGTCGGCCAGGCGGCTGACCTCGGGTGCAAAATGTTCCTCGAAGTCGATGCCGAAACGCTGCTCGAAATCGGCGTAGCGAAGCCCGTCCTGGCACATGATGGACTGTATGATGCCGGCGCGCAGACGGTCCTCGGTGCTCATGGTCAAGCCGCGCCAGATGGGCAGCTCGCCCGCCTCGATCCCGGCCTCCCAGGTGGGGATGGTCTTCAGGTTCTGCGCGAAACAGTCGCCAATCTTGCCGATCGAGCTCACACCAAGCCCGATCAGGTCGCATTCCCGATGTGTCGAATAGCCCTGGAAATTGCGGTGCAGGTTGCCGGTTTCCCGTGCCCGCGCCAACTCGTCGTCCGGTCGCGCGAAATGATCCATGCCGATGTACTGGTAGCCCGCATCGGTGAGCATGTCGATGGTCAGCTCCATGAGCTGCAGCTTGGTCTCCGGGCTCGGTATGTCCGGCTCGTTGATCATGCGCTGGGCGCGGAACATGTCGGGCAGGTGGGCGTAGTTGTACACTGCCAGTCGATCGGGACTGGCCGCGATCACGGTCTCCAGGGTCCTGCGGAAGCGCGCTTCGGTCTGCAGCGGCAAACCGTAGATGAGGTCCACGGAGATGGAATCGAGCCTCAGTTCCTTGGCCTTGTCGATCAGTGCCAGGGTTTCCTCCTGCCCCTGGATGCGGTTGACGGCCTGCTGCACTTCCGGGTCGAAATCCTGGATGCCCATGCTGATGCGGTTGAAGCCGAGGTCCTGCAGCATGACGAGCCGGTCGGGATCCATGGTGCGCGGATCCAGCTCGATGGAGAATTCCCGCCCGGCGCTGGTTTGCAGCGTGAAGTGGGCGTTGAGCCGCGCCATCAGCTCGGTCAGTTGGCGGTCGTCGAAAAAGGTCGGCGTCCCACCGCCAAAATGCAGCTGTTCGACCGCGCGGTCGCGGTCGAACAGCGCGCCCTGCATCTCGATCTCGCGGTACAGCTGGTCCAGGTAGCGAACGCCATGCTCGGGGTGGCGGGTGATTTTCTTGGTGCATCCGCAGTAGTAACAGAGCGAGTGGCAGAACGGCAGGTGCACGTAAACCGACAGGGGTCGGGGGATGAGCTCGGCGTTGCTGGCATCCACGCACATCCGGTAGGCCACCGAGTCGAAGCCCTCATGAAACTGGACGGCGGTCGGGTAGGAGGTGTAGCGCGGCCCGGGGCGGTCGTAGCGCTGGATCAGCTCGGGGAGCGTGAGCGAGCCGCTCACGACGCGCCNNTGATGTCGTAGCGCTTGATCAGAGCCTGGTCAAAATGGACTTCTGGGGTCATGTCCGGGTATGTGGCGATGCCTTTCTCGAATGGCTGCAGACTAAAGGACGGCCAATGCGGCCCAATTGATCCTCATCAAGCCGGCCGCTTTTCGGGCCCCGCTGGGCGCGGCGGAT
>JABAHR010005725.1_pt3 | contig 10226 bp, 7 predicted proteins | sample 7062101 | NCBI WGS metagenome assembly JABAHR01 (sample SAMN14534553, study PRJNA622989) | marine sediment metagenome | biome: marine biome [ENVO:00000428]; feature: marine pelagic biome [ENVO:01000023]; material: deep marine sediment [ENVO:00002113] | place: India: Gulf of Kutch | collected...
GCTTTTTGGACTTCTGTAATGCTCACGGTCCTGGGCGTGGAGGAGGTTTTTACGGCGACGGCCGCCGCGATACCTGCTCCCTGTCCGGTGACTGTACAGCACATCATGTTGCGGGTGGCGGTGTGAGATATTCTATCACCGGCCACGCTCCTGCCGGCCACCAGTAAATTCTCTACTCCCTTGGGCAGCAGGATGCGGTAAGGCACCTGGAAATAACGGCCGGTGGTGGGCAGGATCAGCAAGCCGTAGCCATCCAGGAATTCCGGAAAGATGCCGATCGAATCCTCGAAGCGTCCCTGATTGCGCACATCGTGTCCAGTCAGGTGATATTCGCCGATAATTTTGCGCGAATCGCGCGTTCCAAGCGTCATGCCGAAATTGCGCAGTTTGGCATTCTCGAATCCAGGCAGATAGGCCCTGAGGGCTTCGATGGCTAAAATTGCCTGGCGGCGACCTTCCATTTCCGCTTTCGTCAAATCCCAGAGGTTGGTGCAGTCGTAGCCGGTCATGTAGACCATGTTGAGGCTGGTAGCTTCCCCAGCGTCCGTGATGGTGCTCCAGGTGCCGCCGAGGCTTTTGATGTTTTCGGGAATCAAGCCGTCCTTGCGGGCGCGGTTAAAGGGCTCCTCCAGGTATGGGCTGAAAAGGTTGTCTTCCTTGCCAGTGGTTTCGATATCCCACTGGTTGGTCCAATCCCCGTAGGTGTTGGGATGCTGGCGGACATAGTCCATGAAATCGGGTTTGTTGATCCCGGAGCAAGAGAACATGACGGTCACACCGAGCATCTCGTCCAGCGGAGTTTTGACAGTGGGGGCGCCAGAACGGTAGGCGATGTCGGCATCTCCAGAAGCATCGATGACCACCTTGGCAAGCAGCGCTTTGCGACCCATCTTGCTCTCGGTGATCACGCCTTTGATGGTGCTGCCTTCCATGATAGGTGCGGTGACGAAGCAGTGCAGCAAGGGCGTGATTCCAGCCTCCTGCACCAGATGATCAGCCATGTACTTAAACATCTCAGGATTCAGGGCTTCGCTGAGGGATTGGGGTTCTTTTTGCGTGCCGCCCAAGGCTTTGGCACGCTGTTCAAACTCGATGCCAATCCCCTCCACATCGGTGGTGCCCTCGTGCCGGTACCAGGCAATGCTCTCGACCCCGACCTGCGAGATGACGCCGCCGAAGCAGCCGTAGCGCTCCAGCAGGATGACCGACACGCCTTCTCGGGCAGCCGAGACCGCAGCGGCTAACCCGGATGGGCCGCTGCCGATCACCAGCACATCCGCTTCGGCAATCACTTCGATCGATTTTGATGATTCTAGGATAGTTGTCATCGTCATAATTTTACTGCACCATGCTCAACTGTGAGCGCTACAATATCTTTGCTCTCGATCTCGCGGGAAGGCGTTTTGCGCGTCACCGCCAGAGCGGCGGCAGCGCCCATGGCCTGTCCCATCGCCATGCAGACGCACTGCGCCCGGATTCCGGCCAGCGCAATCCGATGCGCGGAGACAATTCGTCCGGCTACTGTGATCCGCGAGCTGCCTTTGGGAACCAGGGCGCGGAAGGGGATGGTCGGCAGGGCTTCCTGCGACTCATGAAAGGTGACATCACAGCCGCGGTCCTCGCTGTGCATATCGATGTAATTGAAAGCATAGCAGATTTTATCCTCAAAATCCGCGGCTTGCATAAAATCTTCTTCGGTGATGATATATTCCCCTTCGGTGCGGTAGGTTTCGCGAGCCACGGCGCGCGGGTACATAGCTGTAATCTCCGCCTGTTCGCACCCGGGGATGGAAGACCTGAGGAAACGGTACATGCGCAGCATGCGGGAGCGGCCTTCGAGGTTGGCTGCCGTCTGACTGTCTGCGTTGGTCGTGTCAGAGTGGTAGTTATGGGTGCAGTTGTGCCCGCCATGATCGAGATAATATTTGAACGGCAGCATATTGGGGTAGGCGTAGTCGCCCTTCTGCAGCACACCGCTCTCTATTGCTTCTTCGTATAAAATCTGAACCTCTTGCTCCCAGATTTGCTCGTGCCGGATGCCTTCGATGCGGTACTGGTAAGACCCCGGCTGGCGGACATCATCCCGCAGGACTCCAAACCCTAACATCCGGATGACATCAGAGTCTCCCGTGCAATCAATAATCTCCCTGGCCCGGGTGATGCGCTGCACGCCGCGTCCCAAAGATGTGATTTCCCAGAAATCGCCCACAGATTTAACGTCGGATATAAATTCATGATAATGAATGATAAGCCCGGCTTTGGCCGCTTCTTCCTCAACCAGGGCGGCATATACCGGGATATTGATATAGCTGTAGTAGCCGGGCGACTCGACCGGTCTCCTTTTCTGGTAGTCGGGGATCGGCAAGCCCTCAATTTCTTTGGATTTGGTGTAAAGTTCCCAGGGGATGCCGAGCACAACCGGCCCATTAGGGCTGAAGAAATGGTTGGGCATGTTCACACCGCCGGTGGTCATCGTCCCAGCCAGCATCGAATCAGCTTCAATCACCGATGTTTTGACCCCGGCCCTGGCAGCCTGCAGTGCAGCAATATGTCCGGCTGTCCCCCCGCCAGCAACAACCACATCAACAACTTCTTTTATGGTTTTCATTTGCCAGATTCTCCTCGGGGCTTATGTTTGAAATAAGGACATCGGACAATCAATCTGCCGCGCTCGGTCCAGAAATGCAGTGATCATCACATTAACTGTGGTGTGCCCGACAGAAGGGAAGTTCCCTCTCAGCCGAACACTCGTGTTTTGTTGGATAAACCGTAAGGACGCACTTTCGTGCGCCCTTACCTTACATCTGGGTTCCGGAAGGCTATTCTTCTGTGACCCAGGTTTCAAACAGCCAATAGCTTTCCTGTGAGCGAGGTTTGTAGTCCATCACGCGGTCCTGCACAGCTTCGAAGGCCACCGGTTCGTAGAGGTAGATGAAGGGGGGATTTTCCTGCATGTAAACCTGCAGTTCTTCATAGAGGGCCTTGCGTGCTTCGCGGTCCACAGTGGTGGAGATTTTCGCCAGCAGGTCATCAATTACAGGATCAGACCAGGACGAGTAGGCCGCATCCCAACCAAGCAGGGCACCGGTCAGACGGCGCAGCGCTTCGCCAGATGCTGCTGACCAGCTATCACCGAAGAGCGGTGGCAATTCCTTGGCCGCTTCAAGTTCCCAGTATTGACCAGATTCCATGATGTCCAGCGAGACGTCGATCCCGACATCACCCAGGTAACCGACCACAGCTTCGCAGACTTGTTCGAAATTCGTATAAGCTCCGGCGGGGCAGGCCATATCCATGGCAAACCCATCTCCATAACCGGCTTCATCCAGCAGATCCCTCGCCAGATCAGGATCATAGCCAAAGGGTTCAACAACCCCATAGCCAAGCTCGCTGGAAGCAACATACCCGGCAGCGGGTTCACCGAACCCGTTAAAGAGGGCATCGATGATGGCGTCAACGTCCACCGCGTAGTTCATCGCCTGGCGCACTTTGGGATCTATGGTTGGCTGGTCGAGACCAGTGGTCAGATTGTTGAAAGCAATGTAGTAAATGCGGGTGACCGGGTAGCTAATAATGGTGACGCCCTCAGTGCCTTCTAGATTGGCGGCTTCTTCGGAGCTAAGGCGGCCTACAATATCCACTTCGTCAGCAGCAACGGCGGCAACGCGGGTGGCGGATTCGGGAATCGGGCGGAAGATGAGGGTTTCAACCAAGGGGTAGCCTTCCAGCCAGTAGTCTGGATTAGCAGTATAGGTAATTTGATCACCTTTGACCCATTCCACAAACATGAAGGGGCCAGTGCCAATCGGATATTCCTGGAAACCTTCCAGCCCAACTTCGGCATAGTATTCATTGGGAATAACAGCCCAGAAGTCGTGAATCGTGACCAATAATTCCGGATTCGGGGCTTCGGTGGTTACTGTAACGGTGTAATCATCCACTTTTTCAACAACCGCAAGGGTGTATTTATCCGTCCACTCACCTATTTCTGAACCAACTTCCCAGGTCGTAATCACATCGTCAGCGGTGAATGCTTCCCCGTTGTGGAAGGTGACATCCTCGCGCAGATGGAATGTGTAGACAGTGCCGTCCTCAGAAACATCCCAGCTTTCAGCCAACATGGGGACAATATCGCCTTCAGGATTCAGATAGACCAGACTGTCATAAAGTTGGGTAGCTACATTGTCGGCATTACGTTCTGCCGTCAGGGGAATAACCAGAGAGTTCGGGAAAGTTGAGAGGGCAACGCGCAGTGTGCCTGTGGGGCCCGCAGCCGGGGCTTCCACAGCAGCCGGTTCCTCAGTGGCGGCGTCCTCTTCGGCGACTGGCTCCTCGGCAACTTCTTCTTCGGCCATTTCATTTTGCCCGACCTCAGCAGACGTACAGGCAACAACGAAAACTGCAAAGATTACCAGCAAGACCAGAATACTGGTCAGCCATTTTTTTGATAACATAGTTCACTCCTCACTTTAGTATATTTTTAGTANNTGATCTTTTGTTGATAGCTACCTCCTATCTTACATATTACATATACTCCCCACTTGATAAACTCAGACCCGGATAATAGAATGTTTACGACTTAGGTTGACACATTACTCACGATGAGTAATAATGTAAACTATACCATCCGGACGGTTTAGTTGTCAAATGAATTCATGTTTTCATTACGTATAACCAGCCTTTTTTCATACCATTAAAAGTCATTTTTTACGAACCCCAAAGGCGATAGATTATGAAACCTAATATCCTGTTCATTATGGTTGACCAGTTAACAGCCCCGGCCTTGCCTTTTTATGGCCATCCAAATGTAAAAACACCACATCTATCTGAGTTAGCCGCCAATGGCGTGGTGTTTGAAAACGCTTACTGTAACAGTCCTTTGTGTGCCCCGTCACGATTTTCGATGATGTCAGGTCAAATGCCGTCACGCATCGGAGCTTATGATAATGCCGCCCTTTTTTCGGCTGGGACTCCAACGCTGGCACACTATCTCCGCAATTTAGGCTACCATACCTGTCTGATCGGCAAAATGCACTTTGTTGGCCCAGATCAACTACACGGCTTCGAGGAAAGGTTAACAACAGATATTTATCCTTCTGATTTTGGCTGGACCCCAGACTGGGAAAACTTCGAGAAACGGCCTTCTTGGTATCATAATATGTTGAGTGTTGTTCAAGCGGGCGTATGCCAATCAAGCAACCAACTTGACTTCGACGAGGAGGTTGCTTTCCGGGCTGAGCGCAAGATTCATGATCTGGCACGCAGTAAAGGTGAGCAACCATTCATGTTACTGGTTTCCTTTACGCATCCCCACGATCCCTTCGCCATTACGCCGGAGTACTGGAATCGATATAAGCAGTGGGAAATAGATATGCCTGTTGTACCGTCCATCCCATACGACCAAATGGATCAACATAGCCAGCGTCTCCATTACGTCTGCGATCTGGGCCGGTACCAGCAAACCGAGGAACGGGTTCGCAACGCGCGTCACGCCTACTATGGCATGATCAGCTACATTGATGACAAGGTAGCCCAATTAACGAGCGCACTCGAAACAACTGGGCAGAAAGAGAACACCATCATCATCTTCGTCTCAGACCACGGTGAGATGCTTGGTGAGCGAGGATTATGGTACAAGATGTCTTTCTTTGAGTGGTCGGCGCGCGTGCCCATGTTGTTCTACGCCCCAGAGAAATTTAAGCCACACCGGGTTAAACAGCCGGTATCCCTTATTGACCTTTTACCTACCCTAGTCGAGTTTGCCAGCAATGGTAAACCTCTGGAGTATGCTGACGCAATAGATGGAAGTAGTCTGCTGCCATTACTGGAATCCAGGGAGATTGAAGATCACGCGCCTGTGTATGGAGAGATTTTGAGCGAAGGGGCTATCGCGCCTGTACTTATGATTCGTCGCGGCCAATTCAAGTATATCTACAGCCAATCCGATCCTGAACAACTTTTCGATCTTGAAGCTGATCCCCACGAATTGAATAACCTGGCTGGGCAGCAAGCGTATGATGAGATTCGCACATCATTTTATGAAGAAATGATGGCTCGCTGGGATCCCGCCAGCCTACGTCAGGAGGTGGTGGTCAGCCAACGCCGCAGACGGTTAGTGGACAGAGCCTTGCGCGGCGGGAAATTCACGCCGTGGGACTTTCAACCTTATCGTGATGCCTCTCAACAGTATATGCGCAACTCCCTGGACTTGAACGAATTGGAAAAGACATCGCGTTTTCCATCACCCGATGTGCCACCACCGGACGGATCAGAATGATTCCGAATACATGAGGAAATAAAGATACAAGGCGTGCATCCGCTGAACATACAGCAGGCAGTATTCAGCTACCCAAAGGCACAAACCCATGAGCATCGTTAGCATACACCAGCGCGAATTCAACGTTGATTGTATCGTTTTCGATAAGGACGGTACGCTGATTGATTTTGATGCCTTTCAGGGCTTGCGCACCAAAAGATGGTTTGAGCTGATGGCGGCTTCGCAGCCTTTTGGGCTAGTTTACCCAAGACCTGTGTGACCTGCTGGGATACGCGGAAGCCGAAAACCATGTCCGCTTTGGAAGCCCACTTTTTTACGCTTCTTTGCAGACACTGTATTCCCTGGCAGCGGGAGTGATCACCAGTATCGCTAGGATGCTCATAAACCGTTTTATTGACAACATTCTTCGCCCCTTGATTTTTTTGTAAGGAAATCTTTAGTAGATAGATTTGGATCTGGTTGAGTTTTTTCTAAAAACGGTCCTCCTTTCTTGCTCAGAGATGACTCTTTACAGATACTTAGTTTTATTTAAATTTTCGATAAAAACAAATAGGGCAAATCGGTTGGAAAGTGATCATTCAGAATCTTGAAGTGGTCAGGTAATTTTAATTAAATTTGCTTTTCGGCCGCTGGTTGTGAGCTATAATCCAGCAGTATCAAATCAGGTTAGAAACCAACATTGACAATGCAATAACAATAATTTACTATACCATCCAGACGGTATAGATGTCAATTTAATTTTTTATACCTTTGTAAGGTGGATATTGATGAAGAAGACGATCAGCCTTTCCTTAGACTGGAAAAATTTCTTACTGCTGACCGCTGGCAGCCTGATCCAGGCAGTGAATGTGAACCTATTCCTGGCCCCATCAAAAATCGCCCCCGGCGGGGTTTCGGGTATGGCGATTATCATCCAGCAATTTACGGGCTGGCCGATCGGACTGATGATCCTGGTGATGAACATCCCTTTGCTGGTATTGGGATTTCGCAACCTGGGACGGTTTAACTTCTTGGTGCGTACATTGTATGCGGTGGTCCTGACTAGTGTGTGCATTGACTTGTTTGCCCAATGGATGCCGCCAGAGGGGATCAGTTCGGACCTACTGCTTAACGCCCTTTACGCGGCCGTTATCGGCGGAATTGGAAACGGGCTGGTGTACCGGGGGCAGGGAACTTCGGGGGGAACGAGTATCCTGGGCAGGATCGTGCAGCTCAAAACCGGGATGCCGATCAGCCAGGTGTATTTACTGACTGATGGGGTGATCGTGTTGATCGCCGGATTGGTGTTTGGCTGGGAACGTGCTTTATATGCCCTGATCACCTTATTTTTGTGGGGGGTGGCCAGCGACCAAGTACTGGAAGGGCCCAGCGTTGTCCGCACGGCGTTTATCATTTCAGATCAGCCGGAGGAAATTTCGAGAGCTGTCACCAAACGCTTGGGGTTGGGAATCACTGCCTGGCCTGCGCGCGGGATGTTCACAGAGCAAGAGCATACTGTTTTATTCTGCACCATCAGCCGGCCGGATATGCACATCCTCCGCAAGTTGGTAATCGAGATCGACCCCCGGGCGTTTGTGGTGATCGGCCAGGGACACCAAGCCATCGGAGGCGTCCTGCCGCGCAACCTTCGGGTTCCGGAAGGTGATGCAAAAGAGGATTAACCGTGGGGATCATCCGCGTACAGAATCGATTTTTTGATATCGACTGCATCATTTTCGATAAAGACGGCACGCTGATCGATTTTGATGCCTTTTGGGGATTGCGTACCAAAAAGTGGTTCAATCTGATAGCTGCCTCACATCCTTCCGGCAGCGGTTTTAGAAAAGAACTTTGTGACATGCTGGGATATGACGACGCTGAGAACCATGTGCGGTTTGGCAGCCCACTGTTTTATGCCTCGATGGATACCCTTTATACGTTGGCGGCGGGGGTGATTGCTAAACACGACCTTGCATGGTATCAGGCACGCGTCCTGGCCGAAGAAAGTGCCAGATCGACGATGTGTGCGGACCCCAACCCGGATGAAATCATCCCGCGGGGAAACCTTCTCAAGGTAATAGGTGCGCTAAAAGAAGCAAACGTCGAGATTGCGGTGGCCACCAACGATGACCGGGAAATGACCGCCAATACGCTGTCTCAATTGGGGGTCGGACACCTGGTCAGTATGCTGATCTGCGGTGATGATCCCGTGCCCGATAAACCCAATCCGGATGCCGCTTGGGAAATCGGAACTCAACTTGGAATCAAACCCGAACGAATGATGATGGTGGGAGATTCGATCAGCGATATGCAATTTGCTGCCAACGCCGGGATTGGCTTCAGGGTGGGGGTTGCGTCGGATGCCGAAACAGCCGCGGCGCTTGCCCCTCACGCGGATGCTGTTGTGAGCTCGATTGATGAATTCAGTGTCCTGCCCCTAATAAATTAAGTAAAAAGTAACTCCCCCCCTCAGTTCCACTTTTTATTAAGCGATAGGTAGAACTGGATTTCAAGGAGATCACTCCCAGGCATTTTGCCGCCTGCCTTCTAGAGGATGCCGCCCTGCAGCAGTGCCATGTGGTCTGCGTGATCCATCATGGCTCAATGCTACCATATCAAATTGTCCAAAATTATCCAGTTTTACCAATATTATGATATTATTTATCTAAGTTGTTAAATTATCTTAGTTATTCCTAAATCACCGTTTTTGCCAGCAATAAGATTCATTCCCAGGGAGAGAATAGTTGACCGCCACCGAACAGAAAACCAAAGACCAGTTAGTTAAAGAAATAAATTCCTCGCGCGCAGAACTTGCCGTGATCAATGCCATCCAGGAAGCACTCGCCGGCGACCTGGATATGCAGGGAATCTATGATGCAGTGGGGGAGCAGCTGACCAAGATATTCACCTTCCAAACAGTCGCCATCTATACCGCCGATCTGTCATCAAAACTTATGCTGTTGGAGTATGGATTCGAAAAGGGTAAGAAATTCCCCAGGATGGAAGTGCCGCTCAATTCTTTATATCAGCATGTAATCGACCTGGGCAAAACCATTGTCATCAATGGTAATTATCCAGAATTTGCTGCCGATTTCGAGGATTACAAAGTTCCGCAAGGCGAGATGCCGCAATCGCTGCTGGCGACACCAGTTCCCCAAAAGGAATCACCCGATCATGTTGTGATGCTGGCCCTGATGGATATCGACAGCGGCAAGACGTTTACCGAAACGGATGTGGGTTTATTGGAGACGATCGCCAACAGCATGAGCGTTGCCATGGAGAACGCCCACCTGCTGAAAGAGACCGAGGAGCAAAACGTTGAACTATCGATCATTAATGGTGTTCAACTTGGATTGGCTTCTCATCTGGAGTTCCAGGCGATCATTGAATTGGTAGGGGAACAGATCCGCCAGACCTTCAATGACCATGTCACGATCATTGCGATGTATGATTTCGAAACAGAGCAGGCCAACTATGTTTATGTTGCCGAAATGGGGGAGCGTTTCGACGGCATCGTCATCCCTTTCAACGGATTCCACAGAGAGATGATCCGCAGCCGGAAAACGATCTTGTTTAATGAAAACCTGGTAGAACAGGTGAAACCATTGGGTTTTGAGGAATCCTTAACCCCACATGATTTACCAAAGTCTGCCCTGAACGTTCCTCTGCTGACGGGCGACAAAATCCTTGGTCATATTGCCCTGGAAAACCTTGAGCGCGAGCATGCATACAGCCGCTCGGATGTTCGTCTGCTCGAGACTCTCGCCAATTCAATGAGTGTTGCGATGGAGAACGCTCGCCTATTTAATGAGACCCAGCATCTGCTGAAGGAAACAGGGGAACGCAACGCCGAACTGGCGGTGATCAACAGCGTGCAGGAAGGATTAGTCTCCAAGCTGGATCTGCCAAGCATCTATACCCTGGTGGGGGACACGATCAGCGAAATCACTGGGGCCGGGGTGGTGCTGAT
>JABAHR010005232.1_pt1 | contig 10225 bp, 12 predicted proteins | sample 7062101 | NCBI WGS metagenome assembly JABAHR01 (sample SAMN14534553, study PRJNA622989) | marine sediment metagenome | biome: marine biome [ENVO:00000428]; feature: marine pelagic biome [ENVO:01000023]; material: deep marine sediment [ENVO:00002113] | place: India: Gulf of Kutch | collected...
GGCCTTCCTGGTGTTGGCTCCGATGTTCATTGCTCCCGTTTCCCGGGCGGATCTTGTTCAGACCGCTGACAAGACCTACCAGACCGAGGTGGTTCGCGTCACTGCCGATGCGGTGGTGATCAAGACCGAGTACGGCGAGATCCCACTACCGCGCAACCAGATCACCGCGGTGCAGATCGAAGAGCCCCCACTTTATGCCGCCTCGGTCGATGTGTTGCAGGCCGGTAACTATCCCCAGGCAATCGCCGGGTTCAAGTCTCTCGCCGAGCGGTATGGCGGTCTGGAACTCAAGTGGGTCGAAAACTCCGTGCTCAAACTTGCCGATGCCTATCTCGGGGCTGGGGAGTTCCTCAGCGCCAAGCGCACCTACGACGCGTTCAAGCAGATGTACCAGGGATCATCAGCCCTGGCCGGGATGGAGATCAAGTACACGCGGATCCTGGTCGCCCAGAAGAAGTACGGCCAGGCGAGCGTTTCCCTGACGGCCTTTGTCGAGCCGTTGTTGTCCAAGAAATCCATCACCCAGCACGAGGAAGAAGCGTTGTCCGAAGCGTTGTTGTTGCTGGGAATCTGCCAGCAGGCCGAGGGCAACGCCAACGACGCGTTGGACAGTTACCTGGCGGTGGTGGCGTTGTTTGACGTGGATCCGGAACTTACCGCGGATGCCAGGTACAAGGCCGGCCGCATCTTTGAGCAGCAGAACAAGCTCGACCGCGCGCGTGAAACCTACGAGGAATTGCTCAACTCGGCGCGGGCCGAGCAGGCGAAACAACGCCTGGCCGCCCTGGGGAAAGCCCAGCCCTGATGACCTGGTGGCAGGCCGTGGTCCTGGGCCTGGTCCAGGGCCTCACCGAGTTTATTCCCATCAGCAGCACCGCCCACCTGCGGATTGTGCCCGCGCTCGCCGGCTGGGGTGACCCGGGCGCCGCGTTCAGCGCGGTAATCCAGATCGGCACGCTGGGCGCCGTCAGCTGGTATTTCCGTCGCGAAATTGTCCAGATCACCGTTGGGGTGCTAACCGGCCGGGAAACGGGACGAATCGGCTGGATGATTGCCGTGGGCACGCTTCCGATTGTCGGGTGCGGGTTTCTTCTCCGCGAAACCATCGAGACCGGGTTTCGTTCGCTCTGGATCATCAGCGGCTCGTTAATTGGGTTGGCGCTGGTTTTATGGATTGCCGAGCGGGTGGCACAGAAGCAGCGGACCCTGGAAGACATTGGTTGGGGCGACGCGATCCTGATCGGGCTGGCGCAGGCCTTNNGTCCCCGGCGTTTCGCGGTCCGGGGTCACCATCACAGCCGGGTTGTTCCGCGGTCTTAACCGCGAAACCGCGGCCCGTTTCTCGTTCCTGCTTTCGCTGCCGGCCGTGTTTGCCGCCGGCATCCACGAACTGATCCATGCGCGAGCGGAGCTGCTCCAGTCCCAGGACGAGATTTTGAACCTGGTGCTGGCAACGACTTTTTCGGCGCTGTCCGGGTACCTGGCCATCGCGTTCCTGATCCATTATCTCAAACACCACAGCACCTACCTGTTTGTCGGTTACCGGATCGTGCTCGGCCTGGTCCTGCTCGGGCTGCTCGCCGGCGGTAGGTTGGCGGCCGGGTAGCCGAGACCGTTTTCCGTTGTCGACGCTGGAGCGTGCTGCGGTATCATAAACCAAATCTTCAACAGGAGAACACGATGTCGGTAATCAAATTTGGCACGTCCGGTTGGCGCGGTATTATCAGTGATGATTTCACGTTTGCGAATCTCGAGTTGGCGGCCCATGCCATTGCGCAGGTGCTCACCGAGAACCCGCCGCCGAACACCCGCCAACGTTTGATCATCGGCCATGATACCCGCTTTCTCTCGCGCGAGTTCGCGACCCGCTGCGCCGAGATCGTGGCCGGGTACGGTTTCGAGGCGTGGTTGACGGACCGCGACACGCCCACCCCGGTGATCTCGCACCTGGTCCGACGCAAGAAAGCAGCCGGCGGGATCAACATCACGGCCAGCCACAACCCGCCGGAATGGAATGGCCTGAAGTTCAACGAAGCCAACGGTGCTCCCTGCCTGCCCGAGACGGCGCGGGCCATCGAAAGCCGCGCCACAAAGCTCGAACGCCAGGCAGCCAAGCTCGCCCGGCGTCCGCGCGGGGAGCCGCGCCTGTTCGATCCAAAACCGGAGTATGTCCGGCAACTGGAGAAGCTGGTGGATTTTGGACTGTTACGTCGGCGACGCAAACGCGTGGTAGTGGACCTGATGTTTGGCACCGGGCGCGGTTACCTCGACGCGTTGCTGGAAGAACGCGGGAAATGGAAAGTGGACGCGTTGCACGGCGAGCTAAACCCGTTGTTCGGCGACGGGCACCCCGAGCCCATCCGCGAGCACATGGGCGAACTGGCGCGCTGCCTGGACCGTGGCCGATACGCTCTCGGGCTCGGGTTGGACCCGGACGCCGACCGGTTTGCCGTGATCGACAGCGACGGCACGTTCCTGACCGCCAACCAGGTGTTGGCCCTGACGTTGTATCACCTGGTCAAGAACCGCGGCTGGAAAGGATCAGTGGTGCGGACGGTCGCGACCAGTCACCTGGTGGATGCCGTGGCGGCCCTGTTCGGGGTGCGGGTCCATGAAACGCCGGTCGGGTTCAAGTACATCGGGGCGTTGATGGAGAGCGAACCGGTGATCGTGGGCGGCGAGGAAAGCGGCGGGCTCAGCGTGAAAGGGCACGTGCCGGAAAAAGACGGCGTGCTCGCCTGCCTGTTGATGGCCGAGTTGGTCGCCTGCGAAGGCAAACCATTGCGGACGATCCTCGACCGGATCCAGCGCCAGACAACCACGATCATCAGCGACCGCATCAATCTCCGGGTCACGCCCCAGCGAAAAGAGCAGTTGCTGAAACGGTTTCAAGCCGGCCTGGACCGCTTCGGGGGGCGGCGGGTGGTGGAGACAGTGACCAAAGATGGTTTCAAATTTTTGCTCGGGGACGGCGCCTGGGTGATGTTCCGCGCGTCGGGAACCGAGCCCGTATTTCGGTGTTATCTTGAAGCAACCACCAAGCGACAGCTCACGACCTTCCGCAAAGCCGCCCTGGCGTTGGTGGCATAACCGCCGGCGCGCGCGCCCGGCGATCCGAGCAGGGCGGGGGATGGTCCTGTTTTGCCTGGTTGCGTGGGTGGCCACCCAGGCCGCGGAGACCGGGAGCGAAGAGGTTATTTACCTGGAAGAACTGGGGCTCTCACCTGTGCGATTGCGGGTCCTCCGCCGCACCCCGTTGTCCCAATCGCCCAACATGCGTCGCGCTTCGGTATATGTTGCTCGCGGTCGACCGATCGAACTGCTTGGTTGGACCGAGGCGCGGTATTACGTCGCCGCCCGAACCGCTACCGGACCCGCGCGCGGTTGGGTGGATGCCGCGGCGATCGAGCCGGTGCTCGCGGAGAAGGTGGCAGAGATCCAGCAACTGTTCGCGCAGCGGCAACGGCATCGGGCGTTGATCGGACGCGGAGAGGTGGTGCCCGGGATGACCCGCAAAGACGTGACCGAAAGCCTTGGTCAACCCGATCGCCGGGCGACCGTGCGCGTCGAGGCGGGAGCGATCGAACAATGGTTCTACACCGTCTATCGTTACGAGCCGCATCACCAGCAGGTTCCCGATCCCGACCGCGGCGGCCAACTGCGACAATCGTTGACCTACCGGCGGGTACCCGCCGGGTATCGCCTGGTGGTGTTTCAGGGACGGGAGGTTATCGCGATCGAGGATCACTCCGGTCCGGGCGTTGACCGGGCCACGGAACCGCGGTGACCGGAAAGAAACCCGCTACCGGCATGGCGCGCGGCTTGATTCCGTGCCCGAACAGCGTTAAGGTGGCGTCGTTGGAGACCTCGAAGATCATGAGCATCAAACGAATCAGCACCGTTTTCGTCGTTATCCTGTTGGGCGTCAATTTCCTNNCCGCGGAATCCCCTGAGAAGGATGACCCGTACGACCAATTCAAGTTGATTGCGCAGGTGATGGAACGGATCCGCGCCTACCACGTCGACGGCGAGGAAGTTACCTACCAGGAACTCACCTACCACGCGCTCCAGGGCATGCTCAGCACGCTCGATCCGCACAGCCAGTTCATGGAGCCGCAGGTCTACCACGAGATGCAGGAAGAGACCGAAGGAAAGTTCGGCGGGCTCGGTATCGTGATCAGTATGTCCCGCGAGGGGTTCCTGACCGTGATTGCCCCGATGGAAGACACGCCCGGCGCCCGCGCCGGGTTGCTGCCCGGCGACCGGATTATCAAGATCGACGGCAAGCCAACCGATAAAATTTCGCTCCAGGAAGCCGTGCGCCAGTTGCGCGGTGAGCCGGGCACGGACGTGACCATCACGGTGTTTCGCCGCAAGGCAAAGGATGCCGCAGAGAAACTCAAGGAACACACCATCACCCGGGCGGTGATCGAAGTGACCAGCGTCAAGGACGCCAAGATCCTCGAAGGCGGTATCGGTTACATCCGTATTACCCAGTTTAACTCGCCCACGGCAGACGAGTTTGAAGACGCCTTGGTGGAGTTGGAAGAGAAGGAGTTGGACGCCCTGATTATCGATCTGCGCAACAACCCGGGCGGGTTGTTGGACGCCGCCGTGCGGGTGGCAAGCAAGTTTGTGCCGCGCGGGGAACTGATCGTGTCGACCGAAGGTCGTGACCAGCAGGCGATCCAGCGGTACTACGCGGTCGGCGGCAAGAAACGGCTCAAGTTCCCGGTCGCAATCCTGATCAATGCCGGCAGCGCCAGCGGCAGCGAGATCGTGGCCGGTGCGTTGCAGGACCTGAAACGGGCCGTGGTGGTCGGTGAAACATCTTTCGGTAAAGGCTCGGTCCAAAGCATCATCAAGCTGCCGGACGACTCGGCGATGCGGTTGACCACGGCGAAGTATTACACCCCGAGTCACAAGGTGATCCACGAAAACGGTGTCGAACCGGATATCCTGGTGCCGGTCGCCGAGGAAGACGAGCGCAAACTGATGGAACAGCGGGCCCGCCAGCGGTACCCGGAAGGAGCCGAGAAACTCGATCCCACCGAGAAAGTGGAGACGGTCCCGGACCTCCAGTTGGAGCGGGCGATCGATGTTCTCAAGGGAGTCCGCTTGTTTGCCAGGCAAGCCGAGTCGAGCGGTCGGCGCGGCGCCACCGCTGCGGATGGCCGCTGAGTCGGGCGTCACGCGCCATGGCCCGCCTTGTTCTCGGCATTGAAACGTCCTGCGATGAAACGGCCGCCGCGGTCGTTGCCGACGGGCGGGATATCCGCGCCAACGTCATCTCTTCCCAGGTCGCCCTGCACCGTCCCTACGGCGGGGTGGTGCCGGAGTTGGCTTCCCGCGAACACCTGGCCAACCTGCCGACGGTGATCAAGCGGGCACTGGCGGAAAGCGGGTGCGCGCTGGCACAGATCGATGCGGTGGCGGCGACATACGGTCCCGGCCTGGCGAGTTCCCTGTTGATCGGGCTCAACGCCGCCCGGGGCATTGCGTTGGCAGCGGGCAAACCGTTTGTGCCGGTGAACCATCTCGAGGCGCACCTGTATTCGCCCTTGATCGGCGCGTCGGCCGCCGAAGAAATGTTCCCGCTCGTGGCCCTTGTCGTGTCCGGCGGTCATACCATGATCATCCACGCCACCGACCTCGGCGCGCATCGGATCCTTGGCCAGACCCTGGACGATGCGGCCGGCGAGGCGTTCGACAAGGTGGCCAAGCTGATGGGTCTCGGCTATCCGGGCGGGCCGGCCATCGAATGCTGCGCCGCCAGCGGCGATCCGGCGGCCGTATCCTTTCCCCGCAGCATGCTGGACGATCCGAGCGACAATTTCAGTTTCAGCGGCCTGAAAACCGCCGCGCTGTATCATCTGCGTGACCACCCGGAAACGGCAGCGGCGGACGTGGCCGCGAGTTTCCAGGAAGCGGTCGTCGATGTGCTGGTCGGCAAGCTCGTCCGTGCCGCCGCGCGACTGGGCGTGCGGAACGTGGCGGCGGCGGGTGGCGTGTCGTTAAACCAGCGTTTGCGCCAGCGATTGACCGCGGCGTGCGAGGAGCACGGCTGGCAACTCCGGCTCGCATCGCCGTCGCTCTGTACCGATAATGCGGCCATGATCGCTGCCTTGGCCTACCACCAGCTACAGCGCGGGTTCCCCGCCAACGAATCGTCCCACTGGGAGATGGATGTGGATCCGTCCTGCGGTCTTGGAAGGAGCGTGAACTGAGATGCCGGCCCGGATGATCGTCGCCGACAGTGAAGCGGATGCCGACATGCTGTACGCGACCGGTCTGTTCGTGCCGGATCCGTTTATATTTCTCGAAATCAAGGGGCGGACGTACGCGATTCTCAGCGACCTGGAACTGGATCGGGCGCGGCGGGTGTCGCAGGTCGATCGGGTTNNTGCTGCCTGTGTGCGCCAGCTGCAGCGAAAAGGTATCAAACAACCGGTGTTGGCTGACGTGATCAAGCTGGTGCTGGGAGAGCATCGGATGCGGTCGGTTACCGTGCCGCGGACGTTTGGGCTCGGTCTGGCCAACGACCTGCACCAGCGCGGGATCCGGGTCCGCCCCACAGCCACCGCGTTTTTCCCTGAACGTCGACAGAAATCGAGGATTGAGGTGCGCCGGATCCAGCAGGCGCTTGGCTTGGCAGAGGAGGGGATGGCAGCCGCCTTGCGTGTTCTCAAGAGCGCGCGGATTGGGCGCGACGGGTATCTCTACTGGAAACGTTACCGGTTGACCTCCGAGGATGTCCGCGGCGCAATCAACGCCACCGTGGCCGGGCTGGGCGGGGTGGCGGCGAACACGATTGTGGCCTGTGGCAACCAGGGCTGCGACCCGCACGAGACCGGTCACGGCCCCCTCCGGGCGCGTCAGCCGATCATCATCGATATCTTTCCCCGCGACGCAAAAACCGGGTACTGGGGTGACATCACGCGCACGGTGGTGCGGGGCCGGGCATCCGAGGCAGTGAAAAACCTATACCGCGCCGTTCACCAGGCCCAGGAAACCGCGTTGGCGATGATGACCGCCGGGGTGGAAGGTCGCGCGGTGCACCAGGCGGTAACAAAGGTGTTCACCAGCAACGGTTATCGCACGGGCCGGCGCCGCGGCCGGATGGAGGGGTTTTTCCACGGTACCGGCCATGGACTCGGCCTCGAGATTCACGAAGTGCCCCGGATCAGCAATGCGCCCGGCGCCCTGGAACCCGGCGACGTGGTGACCGTGGAACCGGGCCTGTACTATCCCGGTGTCGGCGGGGTGCGGCTGGAAGACGTGGTGGTGCTCAACCGCCGGTCGTATCGAAACCTGACGCGGTTTCCCAAGTTCCTCGAGCTATAGACGGCTCCCCCGGGTGGAACCCGGTTCCCGGCGACGAGGTTACTGCAGGGCTTTTGGCGGGCCGATAATTTCTTTTGCGAGGATGATGTTGCGAAGGTTTGCCCGGTCCCGCAGCGCTTCCGTCCAGCGATCGGCACGGCTGCGCGTGGCGGCCCGACGCGCCCGCGGCCGGGCGTACGCCTCGCCCCGACCGGGTCGCTGTCCGTAGGGTGTCGCGCGACCGCCCGGCGCAGCCCTGGCTTTCTCGCTGGGACGCGCGTAGGGCGATGGGGTTTTGCTTTCCGCGACGGGAGCGACCGGCGGTGGTACCGGAACGGGGCTGGGTTCCGCCAGCTGATCTGCCGTGCGCGTGAGCGGCGGCGGCGCGGCCGGTTGTGATTCTACCCCGGCCTGCTCCTGGAGGTCGTCGAGGAACTCCTGGAGGTCATCCATCGACACCTGCCAGCCACGCCTCTCTCGGGTTCGTTTGGGCGCCGACCGTCGCGACGGTGTATACCCTCCCTGCTTGCGGCGGTGATCAACATTGCGGTGTTGGTGTTCGCTCAGCGGTTCCGGTCGGGCGGTCTTGACCCGGCGCACCGAGCGGTCCAGTGGCGGCGGTGCTGCGGCCCGGCGGACCCGCCGCCGCCGCGCCGCGGCCTTGCCCGAATCCTCCGCGGCGGACTCGGTCAGTTTGCCAATGCCCTTGACCAGGGCAAAGACAATCATGATCCCGATCCAGACCAGGACTTCCATCGGTGCTTGCCTAGCTTCCTTGTTTCCCGCCCGACTCGTCACCGGCAATCGATTGCCGCATATCGGTGTCGGACTGAATGTTTTTCATGCGGAAATAATCCATGATACCGAGGTTGCCGGCGCGGAACGCCTCGGCCATGGCCAACGGGACCTGGGCCTCGGCTTCAACCACCTTGGCCCGCATTTCCTCGACTCGGGCGCGCATTTCCTGCTCCTCCGCGATCGCCGTGGCGCGACGCACCTCGGCGCGGGCCTGGGCAATTTGTTTGTCGGCCTCGGCTTGCTCGGCTTGGAGACGGGCCCCGACGTTGTCGCCGACATCGACGTCCGCCACATCGATCGAGAGGATCTCGAATGCCGTGCCGGCATCGAGACCTTTTTCCAGCACTTTCTTGGAGATGGCATCCGGGTTTTCCAGCACGTCCTTGTAGGTGGCGGCCGAGCCAATCGAGGTGACAATACCTTCGCCGACGCGCGCGATCACGGTTTCCTCGGTGGCGCCACCGACAAACCGGTCGAGGTTGGTGCGAACGGTGACCCGGCCCTTGGCCTTCACCTGGATGCCGTCCTTGGCGACCGCGTCGATGGTTTGCTTGCCGCTGCCCTGTCCCGGGCAGTCGATGACCTTCGGGTTTACGCTGGTCATGACGGCTTCGAACACGCTCTTGCCGCTCTGGTGCGTGGCGAGGTCGATCGCGGCGGCGCGGTTGAAATCCAGGTTCAAGCTGGCCTTGTCTGCCGCCACCAGGGCGCGTACTACCTGGGTCACGTCGCCACCGGCCAGGTAATGGGCTTCCAAGTCGGAAGTGGCCAGCGGCAAACCGGCTTTCACCGCGGTGATGCGGTTGGTGACAATCATGCCGAGCGGGACCCGCCGCAGTTTCATCGCCAGCAGTTCCAGGAACGAGACCGGTGCGCCGGACAACCGCGCCTGCAGCCAGAGACTAAAAAACGAGATGATGACGGCGAAAATGACAAGGCCAACCACCAAGCCGATTAGCCCTAACGCCCCCAGTATGAATCCTCCAAATTCCATGTTTGCTATCTCCTATAGAATGTTTTCAGGCTTGCCGCACCACGATCCGTGTACCACGAATCGCAACCACCTTAATGGGGCGACCAGATTCAATCATGCCAGATTCAGCCACGACATCAAGCCGATTACCATCAATTATCGCCGCACCCGAGGGCCGGAGCACGGTGTGAGCGATGCCGTTGCGGCCGACCAGATCCTGCGGTCGGGGCAAGCTGGCGCGCTGGTCGGTCTGGGTGGTGCCGAGGATCATCTTGCGCCCCAGCCGGGTTTCTGGGAACAACTTTAACGACGCCATCACCGTGGCCAGTGACCCGACCAACTCGATCCCGACGACGAACAGTGTTCGTCCCAGGCCGTACTGGTTCCAGGTGATGCCGGCGGCGACCAGCATCAATACCACGCCGATGCTGCCGAGAATAAAGCCCGGAATGTATACCTCAAGCGCCATCAGGACCAGGCCGACCAGGATCAAGAGCGTGATGACAAAAACCGGTTCCATGGTTGGGTCAATCTCGGCGACGAACCTGTACGCGGCTTCCATTCACGNNCGATCAAGTCCCCGCTGCTGACCACGTCGACCAGTCGATCGCCGAAGCGGCCCTGCCCGGCCGGGCGGAGGACGGTGGCGGCCACGCCGCGGGCGCCGACGAGGTCCGCGGCATCATTTGTCGAGGTGATGTAACCCTCGCTGGCGCTGGTGCTGGCCCGGAGAGTCAGTTTGCGAAACAACCAGCTGCGCGGTAGGTATCGACCCAGCGCGATCCCGCTGATGATGGCGCCGCCGAGACCGATCCCGAGCTTGATCAGCGGCACGCGCAGGTGTTGCCAGCCGGGCAGGCTGGGTCCCTCGGCCGGCAGCATGGGCGTCATCGTCCACACCAAGGCCACCAGGATCGCAACCATACCGGCGATGCCGGCCACCCCGAACCCCGGCAGCACCAGGATCTCGATGAGCAACAGCGTCAAGCCCACTGCGAACAGGACCGCTTCTTCCCAGCCGGCCAGGCCGGCAATGAAATAACCGGTGAAGTAGATGGCAAATGCGGCCACCGCCACGCCCGACGGCACGCCGATGCCGGGCGAGTTCATTTCGACATAAATCGCCAACAC
>JABAHR010012696.1_pt3 | contig 10224 bp, 4 predicted proteins | sample 7062101 | NCBI WGS metagenome assembly JABAHR01 (sample SAMN14534553, study PRJNA622989) | marine sediment metagenome | biome: marine biome [ENVO:00000428]; feature: marine pelagic biome [ENVO:01000023]; material: deep marine sediment [ENVO:00002113] | place: India: Gulf of Kutch | collected...
CGAGCATGACGCCGTGATCGTCCTCGAGGACGGCCTGACCACCTCGCCGCACTTCCTTCGCTTCATGAACGAGGCGCTCGCCGCGTACGCGGAAGAGGAGCGCGTGCTGAGCGTGAGCGGCTACTCGTACCCGCGTGGCGACGACGCCCCCCCCGAGACGTACTTCCTGCCGGGCTCGCACTGCTGGGGGTGGGCGACTTGGCGCCGCGGCTGGGCGCTCTTCGAGCACGACACGCCGACGCTGCTGGGCGAGATCGTCGGCCGGGACCTCATCTACGAGCTCGACGCGGGCGGGTCCGAGCCGCTCACGCAGCTCCTTCAGCGCTCGCTCTCCGGCGACGTCGGCATCGACTCGTGGGTCCTCTCGTGGATGGCGTCGGCGATCGTCAACGACAAGCTGACGCTCTATCCGGGCAGGTCGCTCGTTCGCAACGATCGGCTGGAGGGAGGTCTGCCCCCCGGGCTCTCCTCGCAGCCGCTCGCCGACCGTGCCCCGCGCGTCGGAGACGTTCCCACGGTGGCCGACGCCGACGCGGCGGAGCGGATCCGCGCAGAGTTCATCCACCATCGCGGCCGGCTCAGTCCCAAGGCCCGGCTCTTCTTCTCGCTCTCGACCCTGATGCCGCCACGCATGGAAAGGAAGCTCTACTCGGCGCTGGTCCGGCGGTCGCTGCGTCGACGCGCGCACGAAGGCGGCGCGCGCGGCGAGGCCCGCGCATGACGAGCCCGGCGCCGATCGCGCTCTTCGCCTTCAACCGCCCCGAGCACACGGCGGCGACCCTCGAGGCGCTCTCGAAGAACGGGCCGGCCAGGGGCTCCTCGCTGACGGTCTTCTGCGACGGACCGCGGTCGGAGGAGGACGAGGCGGCCGTGGCCGAGACCCGGCGCGTCGCCCGGGAGGCGAGCGGGTTCGGGGAGGTCGTCGTCGTCGAGCGTCCGCGCAACCTCGGCCTGGCGGAATCGGTGATCACGGGCGTCACGGAGATCCTCGACCGGCACCAGACGGTGATCGTCGTCGAGGACGATCTGATCACGTCCCCGCACTTCCTGGGGTTCCTCAACGAAGGCCTGAAGCAGTACGCGGCGGAGGAGCGGGTCATGAGCGNNTTCCCGAGACCTTCCTGCTCCCTGGCGCCCACCCCTGGGGATGGGCCACGTGGAAGCGGGCGTGGGCGCTCTTCGAGCGGGATCCGAAGGCGCTGCTCGCCCGGCTCGTCGAGCGGGACCGCATCTTCGAGTTCGACGTCCAGGGCTCGTATCCTCACACCGCCTACCTCTTGCGGGCGGCCGAGGGGCAGGCGGATTCGTGGGCGCTGCGCTGGATCGGGTCCGTGATCGTGAACGACGGCCTGACCCTGTATCCCGGGCGCTCGCTGGTCCACAATGCGGGCATGGACGGCTCGGGCCGGCACAGCGGCTCGATCAGCATCTACGACACGGCTCTCGCTGAGCGGCCACCCCGCTGCGAGCGCCTNNCTGGCGCAACGCGCGGCGTTCCACGTCGCGTGGCGCGGCCGTTGGAGCCTGAAGGAGCGGCTCTACTACGCCGTCGCGCGGTGGCTTCCCGAACGCGTCGAGAAGGCCGCCTATTCAGCGATCACTCGCCGCACGCTCCGCCGCGTGGCCGAAGAGATCAGGAGGGAGACCGAATGAAGCCGCGATCGCTCAGGCGCCGGGCGTCCGATCTGAAGCGGGCGCTGGGCTCGCTCCTCCCGCGCAGGCCGCGGCGCTTTCACGCCTACTGCGTGGGGGCCGGCAAGACGGGAACGCACTCCGTGTACGGGATCTTCGCGCGGCACTTCCGGTCCGCCCACGAGCCGGAGCGCGAGGCCCTCGTCCTGATGTTGGACAGGCACCAGAAGGGGCTGATGAGCGACAGCGAGCGCCTCGCCTTCCTGCGCAGGCGGGATCGCAGGCTGAACCTCGAGATGGACGCCTCGGCCTTCAACCGACGGATCGCGGCGGACGTCGCCCGGCTGTTCCCCGACGCGAAGTTCGTCATGACCGTGCGCGACCCGTACACGCGGACCGACTCGCTCATCAATCACATGCTCAACTACCCTCCGGAGACCGACTTCGCGCGGTCGCGCCGCGACCGGATCTTCCGCGCCGGAGAGTATCACCACGGACCCGAGGAGGGGGCGCTCGAGGAGCTCGGCCTCCCGCCGCTGGACGGGCTGCTCGCCGACTACGCGGAGACGAACGCGAGCATCGTCGGAGCGATCCCGGCGAACCGTCTTCTCGTGGTGCGGACCGACCGGCTGGGGCAGAGTCTGAGCGCGCTCGCGGGCTTTCTGGGCGTCCCCGAGGAGCTGCTCGACCTGGAAGGGTCCCACTCGTACNNACGGCGTTCTGGCGCGGCTCGATCCGGACTTCGTCGACGCCAAGGTGAGGGCCCACTGCGCCGATCTCCTCGCGGAGACGTTCCCCGAGATCGGGTCGATGCGCGACGTGATGCCCAGGCTGGGCGTCTGAGGACGCACCGGGAGCCGACCCGCTCGGACGCGGCCGCATTCGGGCCTTCCCGGCCCCCTCGGAGGGGGGTCGGCGGAGGCTCCCGGGGCGCCTTTCACAATCCTTGACCCGTGTGAAAGCCCAAGGGAACATTAGTTACGGTCTCCGATGTCCTCCGAGCGGCGCCACCGGCCGGGGACAGGGCGCTCAGCGGCGCGGCGCGGAGTAGGGCCTCCACCCGTTCGCGGGGATCCACGCATGGGAGGCTTGTTCCCATCCCATGGCCCTACCTAGAGGACCGAAGATGGAGAGGCGACCAGGCACCCTAGCCGTTGCGGACACCGACCTCGTGTCGATGTTGCGCGCGCGCTGCGAGTCTGCGCCGGACCGCCCCGTCTTCACCTTCCTGGAGGACGGCGAGACCGAGACCGACTCGCTGACCTACGCGCAGCTCGATCGGCGGGCCCGCGGGGTGGCCGCGGCTCTGCACGACGTCGGGGCGGGCGGTCGAACCGCCCTCCTGACGTACCCGCAGGGGCTCGAGTTCATCTGCGCGTACTTCGGGTGCCTCTACGCCGGCGTGATCCCCGTGCCGGCGCCCGCTCCGGAGCTGACCGGCATCGGGCGCACGCTTCCGCGCCTCCGCGGGATGCTGGAGGACGCCGACCCGGCGGTCGCGCTCACGACGGGCGCGATCGTGGCGGGCCTCGACGAGCTGGGCGCGCAGGACCCCGCCCTCGCGCGCATACCCTGGCTCGACCCGACGACCGGTGCGGAGTCGCTCGGGGAGGGTTGGACGCCCGTCGCCGCGACCGGTCGGAGCCTGTCGCACATCCAGTACACGTCGGGCTCCACCTCGGCGCCCAAGGGCGTGATGATCAGCCACGCCAACGTGCTCCACAACTGCGAGGCGATGCGGGTCGCGTGGGGGGTCGAGGAGACGTCGTCCGATGTCGTGTGGGTCCCGAACTTCCACGACGACGGTCTCGTGCACGGCATGCTCCTGCCGTTGTACAACGGCCATCGATGCTACCTCCTGCCCCCCGTGGCCATCGTGCGGAGGCCCCGGCGGTGGCTGGCCGCGGTCTCGCGGTACCGGGCGCACCTGAGCGGGGGTCCGAACTTCGCCTACGAGCTGTGCGTCCAGCGCGTCGCGGCCGAGGAGCTCGAGGGCCTCGATCTGTCGAGCTGGCGGGTCGCCTACAACGCGGCCGAGCCGGTCCGGGCCGGCACGCTCCGGGCGTTCGCCGACCGCTTCGGTCCGTACGGCTTCGCCGCCGCCGCCCACAATCCGTCGTACGGCATGGCCGAGGCGACGCTCCTGGTCTCCGCGCGCCCCGTCTTCGACGGCGCGCGCACGCTCACGGTGCGGCGCGAAGAGCTCGAGCAGCATCGCGTCGTCGTCGCCGGACCCGACGAGCCGGCGGCCGGGGCTCAGGAGCTGGTGGCCTGCGGGCACGTGATCCACGATACGGAGCTGGCGATCGTCGATCCCGTGACGGCGAGCCGGGTGCAGCCGGATGAGGTGGGCGAGATCTGGGTGGCGGGTCCGGGGGTCGCCGGGGGCTTCTGGAGGCGGCCGGAGGCGACGGGGGAGACCTTCGGAGCGCGCATCGCGGGAACCGGGGAGGGGCCGTTCCTCAGAACCGGCGACCTCGGCTTCCTGCACGAGGGCGAGGTCTTCATCACCGGCCGTCAGAAGGACCTCGTCATCGTGCGGGGTCGGAACCTCTACCCCCAGGACATCGAGTACACCGTCGAGCGCGCGAGCCCGCTCTTTCGGCAGGGGTGCGGCATCGCCTTCTCCGTCGAGGCCGAGGACGAGGAGAGGCTCGTCGTCGTCCAGGAGTGCCGGCCGCTGCCCGAGGAGGTCGCGGTCGACGACCTCTTCGACGCGGTCCGCGAGGCCGTGTCGGCCGAGCACGAGGTGGCCCCCTGGTCGATCGTGCTCCTCGGCCCGGGCGCGCTTCCCAAGGCGACCAGCGGGAAGGTGGCGCGCAGTCGCTGCCGAGNNGGCACGCTCGACGCCCTGCACGTCTGGACGGGGCCGACTTCCGTGCTGGCCGAGCTGCCCCCGCCCGACGCGGTCGCGCCCCCCCCGGCGGCCGAGGCGCGCGTCGGCGCGGCCGAGATCCGGGAGTGGCTGATCCAGCGGTTCGCGCAGGTGCTCCACGTCGCCCGCTCCGACGTCGACGCGACGGTCCCGTTCACGCGCTTCGGCATCGACTCGGTCGCGGCGGTGGCGATCGCCGAGGAGCTCCAGACCCGGGTCGGCGTGGAGGTGGCGGCCACGGCGCTCTGGGAGCATCCGAGCATCGACCTGCTGTCGCACTTCGTCGCCGGTGAGGCCGACCAGCGCGCCAGGGCGGCCGTCGCGGGGGCGGCCCGCCACGACGAGCCGGTCGCCATCGTCGGGATGGCGTGCCGCTTCCCCGGCGCCGAGTCCGCCGAGGCCTTCTGGGAGCTGCTCGCCGAGGGCCGCGACGCGGTGCGCGAGGTTCCGGAGGGCCGCTGGAACGTCGAGGACGTGTTCGACCCCGACCCGGAGACGCCCGGCGCGACGTACAACAAGTGGGGTGGCTGGATCGAAGGCGTCGACCTCTTCGACGCCGGGTTCTTCGGGATCGCGCCCCGCGAGGCCGAAGCGATGGACCCCCAGCAGCGCCTCCTCCTCGAGGTCTCGTGGGAAGCGCTGGAGAACGGCGGTCAGGCACCGAACAAGCTTCGTGAGACGTCGGGCGGGGTGTACGTCGGGCTCGCGTCGAGCGACTACCGGTACGTGAGCTGCGCCGACGTCGGCCAGGTGAGCGCCTACACGGCGACCGGAACGTCGCCGGGGGTCGCCGCCGGCCGGCTGTCGTACGTGCTCGGCCTCGAGGGCCCTGCGTTGACGATCGACACCGCCTGCTCGTCGTCGCTGGTCGCCGTCCACCTCGCCTGCCGCGCGCTCATGGACGGCGAGTGCGACATCGCGCTCGCCGGCGGCGTGGCGCTCCTGTTGTCGCCTCACATGGACGTCGCGATGGCGGAGCTGCGGGCCCTCTCCCCGTCCGGACGCTGCAGGACGTTCGACGCCGCCGCGGACGGGTACGTGCGCTCGGAGGGGTGCGGCATGTTCGTGCTCAAGCGCCTGAGCGACGCGCTCGAGGCGGGGGACCCGATCCGGGCGGTCGTCCGGGCCACCGCGATCAACCAGGACGGAGCGACGAACGGGCTGACGGCCCCGAGCGGCAAGTCCCAGGAGGCGCTGATTCGTGGCGCGGTCGAGGCCGCGGGGCTCAGCGGCACGGACATCGACTACGTCGAGGCGCACGGCACCGGCACGCCGCTCGGCGACCCGATCGAGGTCCGGGCGCTGCGCGCCGCCCTGGGCGCGGGACGGGGGAGCCACCAGCCGCTCCTGATCGGCTCCGTGAAGACCAACGTCGGTCACCTGGAGGCGGCGGCGGGGGCGGCCGGCCTCGCGAAGTGCGTGCTGGCCCTCGAGCACGGCACGATCCCACCCAACGTCCATTTCAACGAGCTCAATCCGCACATCCCCGCGGACGGGCCGCCGATCGCGATCCCTTCGGAGGCGGTGCCGTGGCCCGGCGACGGCGCGCACGTGCGGCGCGCGGGCGTCAGCTCGTTCGGCTTCAGCGGCACCAACGCGCACGTGATCGTCGAGAGCGCGCCCGAGCCCCTCCACGCGGCGGGGACGGCCGGAGGCGTCGAGTCCGGGACGGCGGCCGAGGGCGTGACGACGGTCCTTCCCGTGTCGGCCGCGGACGAGGCGGCGCTCCGCGAGCTCGTGGGGAGCTACGTCGAGCTGCTCCGCGAGAGCGAGGACGTCCCGCTCGCGGACATCGCGTACACGGCCGGGGTCCGGCGCTCCCATCACCGTCACCGCGTCGTGGGCGTGGGCGACACGCACCGCGCGATGGCCGAGGATCTCGAGGCCGCGCTCCGGGGCGAGTCCCGCGCCAGCGTCGAGAGCTCGGCGGGATCCGGCGAGGAGACCGATCGGCGCAAGGTCGTCTTCGTCTACCCCGGCCAGGGCTCGCAGTGGCGGGGAATGGGGCGCGAGCTGCTGGACTCGGATCCGGCGTTTCGCGGCAGCGTGGAGCGGTCGGATCGGGCGATCCGGGAGGAGGCCGGCTGGTCGCTGCTCGAGGCGCTGACGGACGACCACCCGCGGGCGGACCTGGACGACATCGACGTCATTCAGCCGATGCTCTTCTCGTTCCAGGTCGCGCTGACGGCGATGTGGCGCTCCTTCGGGATCCGGCCCAGCGCGGTCGTCGGGCACAGCATGGGCGAGGTGGCGGCAGCGCACGTCGCCGGCGCGCTCGACCTCGAGGACGCGGTCCGCATCATCTGCCGCCGCAGCCGGCTGCTGCGCCGGACCCGGGGGCGGGGCGCGATGGCGGTCGTCGAGCTGTCGGTCGACGAGGCCGGTGCGATGCTCGAGGGCTACGAGGACCGCCTCTCCGTCGCCGTCAGCAACAGCTCCAGGTCCACGGTGCTGTCGGGCGATCCGGCCGCCCTGGACGACGTCCTCGCGACGCTGGAGGGGCGGGGCGTCTTCTGCCGCCGCGTGAAGGTGGACGTCGCCTCGCACAGTCCGCAGATGGACCCCCTGCGCGGCGACCTGCTCGAGGCCCTGGAGGGCCTGCGTCCCCACTCCGGCCAGACGCCGATGGTGTCGACGGTGACGACCGAGCCGATCGACGGGGACCGGCTCACGGCGGAGGNNCTCCTGGAGGCCGGGCATGGCAGCTTCGTCGAGGTGAGCCCGCACCCGATCCTGGTGCCCGCGCTGCAGCAGGAGCTGCGGCATCTGCGGAGCGACGCCCTCGCGATCGGGAGCACCCGTCGCGACGAGGAGCGGGCGGCCGCGCTGGAGTCGCTCGGGACGCTGTACACGCTCGGCTTCGACGTGGATTGGAGCCGCCTCTTCCCGAAGGGCGGCCGCTGGGTCCCGACGCCCACCTATCCGTGGCAGCGCGAGCGGTTCTGGCCGGCCGAGCCCAAGACCGGCCGCGCCCGTGGGCGCTCCAGGTCGTCGCTCCTGGGGGAGCCGGTCCGGTCGTCGGTCCACGCCGGGACCTACTTCTTCGAGGTCCGGCTCGGAACCGACGAGTTCCCGCTGCTCCGCGACCATCGTGTCGGTGAGGCGATCGTCGTGCCGGCAGCCTTCTTCACCGAGTTGGCTTTCGAGGCCGGGGGGCTCCTCTTCGACGATCCGGCGGAGCTCACCGGGCTGCGCCTGGAGCGCGCGCTCGTCCTGCCCGAGGAGGGCGAGCGGGCCGTCCAGGTGGTGCTGAGCGCGGCCGGCCCCGACGCGGCCACGATCCGGCTGTCGAGCCTGGACGACGCCGAGGCCGCGTGGACGCTTCATGCCACGGGGACGCTCAGGCGCGTCGGCCCGGAGCGACCGGAGGCGCGGCAGGTGCCCGCGGCGCCGGAGGAGACCGTCTCCGGCGCCGAGCACTATCACGCGCTGGCGCGGAGAGGGCTGAACTACGGGCCGGGCTTCCAGGCCGTCGAGTGCCTGTGGAGCGACGACGGCTCGGTCTGGGGGCGACTGCGGCTTCCGCAGGACGCGGTCGCGGGCTCGCGCGCCCATCGGCTGCAGCCGTCGCTCCTCGACTCGGGCTTCCAGCTCCTGACGGCGGCGATCCCGGACGACGGCGATCGACACACGCTCGTGCCCGACCGCATCGGGAGCGTGCGGGTCGTGCAGTCGCCCCCGCGGGACGCCACCCTGATCGCGCACGTGACCGGGCGTCCGGGCACGGACGGGGACACCGCCACCGGCGACGTCTTCCTCTACGACGAGAGTGGCGCGACCGTGGCGGAGGTGCGCGGGCTTCGCGTTCGGCGACTCGAGCGCCCGGGCGGCTCCGCGGTGGACGAGGCGCTGTATCGTCTCGAGTGGCGGGCCCAGGGACTCGACNNACTCGACGAGGCGGAGGCGCGAGCCGCGGAGGTCGGGGCGGGCGCCTGCCTGATTCTCGCCGATCGAGGCGGTGTGGCCGACCGCCTCGCCCAGGAGCTCGAGCGCCTCGGGCGCGCGACCGCCCTCGTGTCGACCGGCCAATCCCCCGTCGACCTTCTCGGGGCTTCCGACCCGGCCTGGACGACCGTGGCCGACCTGCGTGCCCTCGACCACCCCCCGGACCGCGCACCGAGCGGCGCGGCGCTGGCCTGCGCGGGGGAGGCCGTCGAGCTCGTGCAGGCGGTCGTCGCCTCCGGAGGGGAGCCACCGCGACTGTGGACGGTGACCGGCGGCGCGCAGCGCCCGTCGCCGGAGGCGGCCGAGCCGGTCGCGCTCGCCCAGGCGGCGCTGTGGGGCCTCGGCCGAGTCGTGGCGACCGAGCATCCGAAGCTGCGCGCCTCGCGCGTGGATGTGAGCCCGGACCCCGACGCGGAGGAGCTCGCCGCCCTCGCCGAGGAGCTCCATCGGGATTCGGCCGAGGACGAGGTCGCCCTGCGGGGCCGACGACGCTGGGTGACGCGCGTCGTCCCGTGGTGGCCGACCGCGTCGGAGGAGGCGGGCGCGTCCGTGTCGGCTCCGGGAGTCGAGCCCGCCGCGGGCCGACCGTTCCGCGTGGAGGTCTCGCGGGCGGGCGTGCTGGACAATCTGACCCCGAGGGAGATCGCGCCGCCGTCGCCGCGAGCCGGACAGGTGCTCGTCGAGGTGTGCGCGACCGGCCTCAACTTCATGAACGTGCTTTCCGCGCTGGGCGTGTACCCGGGCCGTGAGGGTGGCGTCGGCCCGCTGGGAATCGAGTGCGCGGGGCGGATCGTGGAGGTGGGGGAGGGCGTCACCGGCTTGAGCGTGGGGGACGAGGTCCTCGGCCTGGCGGTCGACTGCCTGGGCTCGCGGGCGGTCACTCACGCGAGCCTCGTCCGGCCCAAGCCCGCGGGGCTGAGCTTCGAGGTCGCCGCGACGCTTCCGGTCGCCTTCGTCACCGCGCACCACGCGCTGAACCACCTCGCCCGGCTGCGCCGCGGCGAGCGCGTTCTGGTCCACAGCGCGGCGGGCGGCGTCGGGCTGGCCGCGGTCCAGCTCGCGCTGCACGCCGGGGCCGAGGTCTTCGCGACCGCGGGGACGCCGGAGAAGCGCGCGCGGCTCGCCTCGCTCGGGGTGGCTCGCGTCATGGACTCCCGCTCGCTCGCCTTCGCGGACGAGGTGATGGATTTGACGGCGGGGGAGGGCGTGGACGTGGTCGTCAACTCCCTCGCGGGCGAGGCCATGCTTCGAAGCCTCGAGACGCTGCGCCCCTACGGCCGCTTCGTCGAGCTTGGAAAGAGGGACATCTACGAGAACGCCCAGGTCGGCCTGGGGCCGCTCCGCCACAACCGGTCGTACTTCACGGTCGACCTCGACGCCCTGGCGCGCGAGCGACCCGACGAGGTCGGCGGGCTGCTGGACGAGGTTCTGGAGCTGCTCGAGCAGGGCTCGATCGGGCCGATCCCACATCGGACGTTCGCCGTCGCCGACGTGATCGACGCCTTCCGGACGATGGCCCGGGGCGAGCACGTCGGGAAGCTCGTGGTCTCGCTGGAGGGAGAGGACCCGCCGATCGAGCCGTTGCGACGGAGCGCCACGGCCGGACTCGGTGACGGGACCGTGCTGATCACGGGCGGTCTCGGGGGGCTGGGCCTGACGTTCGCGCGCTGGCTGGTCGAGCGCGGGGCGCGATCCCTGGCTCTGGTGGGGCGGAGCGGGCTCCGCTCGGAGGCCGAGCCCGCGATCGCCGAGCTGCGGGAAGCGGGCGCTCG
>JABAHR010001734.1_pt1 | contig 10214 bp, 9 predicted proteins | sample 7062101 | NCBI WGS metagenome assembly JABAHR01 (sample SAMN14534553, study PRJNA622989) | marine sediment metagenome | biome: marine biome [ENVO:00000428]; feature: marine pelagic biome [ENVO:01000023]; material: deep marine sediment [ENVO:00002113] | place: India: Gulf of Kutch | collected...
CACCAGGAAGGACGCCAGGTCCCCCGCCGGCTCGGCCAGGACCTCCTCGAACGGCCCCCGATCCTCGGAGCACTCCACCCAGTACGACACCAGCGCGGCCTTCGGTGGCGGCCGGGGATTCATCCGCAGGGCGTCGCCGTCGACGTGGTCGTCCTCGACACACACCCGCAGCCCGCCGGCCCCGAGTTCGACGAGGCGCGGCGCCGCCCGGCCCAACAGCCCGTCGGCGAACTCCTGTTTCGTCGTGTCGGCCGGCCTCCACAGCACCGTGACGATCTTCTCCACGTGGCCCCCGGTCAGATCGGCCGGCGCGGCGTCACCGCGATCGTCGGGATGGCGGCGGTGGCTCCGCATCGGACGACGGTGTCGACCGCACCGACGAGCGACTCGACATCCATCAGCTTGTCCGTCAGCAGGCCCCGTTCGGTCCAGACGGGGAACAACTCCATCGCCAGCTCGGCGTCCCAGTCCGCGCTGAACTGCGTCGCCGCATCGCCTTCGCCCCCCACACACTCCCCCACGATCACCCTCGTGAAGCCGACCTCGGGATGTTCGGCCCGCCATGCTTCGACCAGCTTGTCGAGGGCGGCCTTGGTGACCGTGTAGCTGGCCAGTCCGGGCCAGGTCGGCGTGATCGAAGCGCTGACGGTCGAGAGATACGCGGCCACCCCTCCCGACTCTCGCAGGTGGGGCAACGCCGCGGTCGTGATCTGCGCCGCCCCCACGACGTTGGTGCCGAAGACGTGGTGCCAGGTGTCGGCGTCGAGGTNNGATCGCCGATCGGCACGCGTCGGCGTCGGTCACGTCGCAGCTGACCGCCAGCGCACCCCCACCCGCCTCCTCGGCGGCACCCTCCAGGAGTTCACGCCGCCGGGCCAGCAGTGCCACCCGCGCCCCTCGCTCGGCGAGGCCGACCCCGATGCAGCGGCCGAGCCCCGAGGACGCCCCGACGACCACGACCCTCATCGGCTCACATCTCCATCCGGCCGAGCAGGAACTGGGCGGCCGGGCCGGCCGAGGGGTACGCGTCGGTCAACCCCGCGCTCAGGTAGCCCGCATCGGAGATCACGGTCTGGCCGCTGATGGCCGCGCCCGCATCGCTGCACAGGTAGACGAGTGCATACGCCTGTTCCAGCGGGGTCGACGCCTCGATCCCGACGTCATCTCGGAAGTCGGCCCCGAATCCCAGCCAGGTCTCGGCGTTCGCCTGGGCGAGCGGCGTGTCGGTCGGGCCGGGACAGATGGCGTTGATGCGGATGCCCCGCTTGAGCATCGGGTAGGCCTGGACGGCCACGTAGGCGCACATGGCCCGCTTCATCGACATGTAGTCGGCCTTGCCGTGCTGCTCCACCCAGGCCACCGAAGCGTCCCAGTCGGAGATGGCGAGCAACTCCTTCAGCAACTCGAGATCGGCCTCCCATCCCAGGCCGGCGGCCGACGAGATCATGCCGATGGAGCTGCCCGCGGGAAGCAGGTCGCGCTCGAGAAGCCGGTCGATGAGGTACCGGTGGCCGATGAAGTTGATGCGCTCGATCCCGGGAGTCCCGTCGGCCACACCGGCACACGAGAACACCGCGTCGACGGGCCCACCGATCTGCTCGACGGCCGTGTCGATCGACTCGCGCTCGGCCAGGTCGACGTGGATCGCGGTGGCACCGTCGAGCCCGATGTCGGCGAAGTCCATCACCACGACGTCGGCGCCCGCGTCCTGCACGAGCTCGGCCGCGGCCGCCCCCATACCCGTCGCTCCGCCCACCACGAGGACCCGTCTTCCGTCGTAGCGGAACGCATCGAAGAGGCCCATGAGATCGTCTCCTTCGGGGTGGTGCGAGGCGATCGGACCCTAACAGGCCGCCTCGACGCACAGGAACGTGCACGACCGCCGCTCGCCGGTCGACCGACGGCCACGGCTGCGCGACACTCGGACCGAACGGGGAGGCGCCGCCGATGACCGAAGCCCGGGCAACCACGCTGGCGAGGGGGTTCGTCGCGGTGGTGTCGTGTGTCGCCCTGCTGGCCGCGGCGTGCGGGGGCGACGACACCGCCGAGGTGGACGACCAGCCGGGACCGGCCGGCGACGACACCACCGACACAGCCGACGGGGAGGGCGACGACGGAGCCGACACCGACGACAGCACGACCACCACGACGACGGAAGCCGCCGTCGAGCTCACCGCATCGTGGCCGGGGGTCACCGAGGACTCGATCCGGGTGGGCTTCCTCGAGATCGACCTCGAGACGCTGGTCGAACTGGAGCTGATCGACAACAACCGGGGCGACCCGAAGGTCGTGATCGACGCGCTGGTCGACGAGCTCAACAGCCGGGGCGGGATCCTCGGGCGAAACATCGAGGTCTTCTACGAGAAGGTGCTGCCGATCAACACCGCCGACGCCGAGGCGGCGTGCCTGCGGCTCACCGAGGACGAGGACGTGTTCGTCGTCCTCGGTTCGTTCGTGGGTCCGACCGTCGGCGTCGATCCCTGCATCACCGATCTCGGCGAGACGATCATGATCGGCGGCAATCCCACCCCCGACGACCTGGCCCGGGCCAAGGCGCCGTGGGTGTCGACGAGCATGGCGCTCACGCGCCGGCTTCCGGCCGTCATCGACCTGCAACACGACGCCGGCGTCCTCGTCGACCCACTCGCGGTGGTGTGGGCCGTCGAGGACGAGAATGCCGCACAAGAACTCGTCCTGCCCCGCCTGGCCGAGCTCGGCCACGACGTCGCCGTGGAGGCGGTACAGCTCGCGGATGCGGGCGACCGCAGGGCCCTGGCCACCGAGTGGGAGGGCTTCGTCGAGCGGTTCCGGGTCGACGGGGTCGAGACCGTGGTCCTCGTCCTGCAGTCGGCGGGCATCAACGGCCCGAGCCAGTTGGCCACCCTCGACTACGACGGCGAGATCGCGCTCNNTCCTGGTCCAACAGTCGGCCGGCATCAACGGCCCCAGTCAGCTGGCCGAACTCGACTACGACGGCGACATCGTGCTCGTCGCCGCGTCGGTCCTCGCCTCGATCGGCATCACGGCCCAGGTCCCGCTGGAGGATCTCGCGGGGATCAACGGCTCGATGGGGCCGACGGCCGACGAGGCGTACGACCTTCCCGCCACCCAGGCCTGCGTGGACATCCTCGAGGCCGCCCTGCCCGACGTCACCGTCGTCCCCGCCACCGAACTCGGAGAGGGGGAGACCGACTGGAGCACCCCCCTGCTCACCCACTGCACCCGCCTGCGTCTGTTCGAGATGATCGCCACCGCGGCGGGACCGGATCTGACCCACGAGTCATTCGTCACCGCAGCCGAGAGCCTGGGCGAGATCGAGCTCCCCGGGAACCCGTTCACGAGTCTCGGCCCGGGCAAGCTCGACACCTCCGACAGCCTGCGCCTCGCCGTCTTCGATCCGGAGCTCGGGCAGTTCGGCGGTCCTGCGCCCACCGGTGAGTTGACCCGCGTCCCCGGCTGAAGCCGAGGGAGTGTTCAGGGCAGGTGACGACCCCAGTCGGGGGCCGCGACCGTGTGGAACGGAGCCGCCAGGAGCGGCTTCACCCCCGAATCGGCCCACCATCTCGTCAGGGGACGGCGGAGCCGGTGGGCGACCTCGACCGGGTGATCGTCGAGGTAGCAGTAGACGAGCCGGAGCCCCCGGCGGTCGGCGTCGAAGGGCGGCGCGGCGACCCGGCCGTCGTGCCACCACACACCGCTCACGCCGGGCACCTCGACCAGCACGGACGCAGGGAACGCCCCGTGTTCGGTGACGCTCCCCGATGCGTCCTCGATGATCACGTACACACCCGTGGCCGGCCGCCACGGGATCACGTCCGCCCCCACACCGACACGCGGCGCGGCCGCCTTTCCGCTCACGCCGTACGCCCCCAACTCCACCGACGGCAGGCGCACGGGCATGCGCCCTCCCCGGCCGAGCGCCGCGCCGAGGGCGGCGAAGGCACGCAGGTCCGCGTCCTCGGCGAAGAAGTAGGTCATGACATGGTCGACCGGGTCGTAGCCCGGGTCGACGGCCAGTCGCTCCTTCCGGCAGTCGGGGGTCGACACGACCCGCAGCGCGTGGCGCAGGCCGGGAAGACGGTACTGCTCCGGGCAGTGGTCGAGGCCGTGCCACTCCAGGTACTCGCGGTCCGACCCGTCCGGGTGGCGGGCCGACATCGAGACGAACAACGAGGCCACGTCGGTCGATCCCGTGGCCAGGACCTCGGGAAGTCGATCGGACGGCTCGCCCGGGTCCTCCATGAACCGCGACCCTACCGACGGACCGACCGTCAGGCCCGGAGGAAGTCGGTGAGGTCCTCCGCCGAGAGCGCCGCCGCCACCAGATAGCCCTGGGCCCGCCGACACCCGAGCTGGTGCAGCGACATCAACTGCTCCTCGGTCTCGACGCCCTCCGCGACGACCTCGAGCGACAGCGCACTGGCCAGGTTCACGATCGACCCGATGATCTCGCGGCTGTCGTCGTCGGATCCGAGATCGGCCACGAATCCCCGGTCGATCTTGACGGCGTCGACCGGGAAGCGCTTCAGGTACGTCAGCGACGAGTAGCCGGTTCCGAAGTCGTCGATGGCGAACTGGACGCCGATGTCGTGCAATCGCTCGAAGGTGTCGAGGGCGATGTCGGGCGAGTCCATGAGTGTGGTCTCGGTCATCTCGAGACACAGCTGGGCCGGATCGAGCCCTGACTCGGCCAGCGCGTTCCGCACGAGATCGGGGAGTTCGGGCCGGGTGAACTCACGAGCCGAGATGTTGACCCGCAAGGTGAGGTCACCGACGCCGGTGGCCGCGCACACGGCCATGAACCGGCGGCACGCCTCACGAAGGGCGAATCGGCCCAGCTCGTCGATCAGCCCGGACTGCTCGGCCACCTCGATGAAGTGGTCGGCCGGGACCAGACCCCGGCGCGGATGGACCCAGCGCAGCAGTGCCTCCACGCCCACGACCTCCCGGTCGGGCACCCGGAACTCCGGCTGGAAATGGACCGCCAATTCGCCGTGGTCGATGGCGTGGCGCAGTTCCCGCTCGGTGTTGAGCCTGGCCAGGACCTCGTCCCGCATCGACTCGTCGAAGACGATGGCGCGGTTCCGGCCCTTCGCCTTGGCCGTGTACAGCGCCCGGTCGGCCCTGATGAGCAGGTCCTCGCCGCTGACCCCCCGTTCGGCGAGCGCCACCCCGATGCTGACCGTCTGGGTCGTCTCCCGGTTGTCCACACGAAGCGGTGTCTCCATCGCCCAGCGGATGCGGTCCGCCAGCTCCTGGCCGAGATGCGGGGCGAGACCGGGCACCACGACCGCGAACTCGTCGCCTCCGAGCCGGGCGACGAGGTCGCCGTCCCGCACCTCCTGCCGCAACCGCTCCGCCACCAGGCAGAGGATGCGGTCGCCGGCAACGTGGCCCATGGAGTCGTTGATCAGCTTGAACCGGTCGAGGTCGACCACCAGCACCGACGGCGGTTGTCCCGCCTCCACGAGCTGCTCGATGGCCCGCACCAGCGCCGCCCGATTCGCCACCCCGGTGAGAGGATCGTGCAACGCGGCGTGTTCCAACTCGACCCGCTGGAGATGCGACTCGGTGACGTCCTCGAGTGCGCAGAGGATGTAGGGCTCGGACGCGTCGGGAGCCTGGAGGGTCACTGCGTTGGCCCGCAGCCAGCGGGTCTCCCCGTCCCGGCGAAGCACGCGCGTGTCGTGGGTGAGCCGCTCCCGTTCCCCCCGGGCGAGCTCGTCCATCCGTTCGCCCACCCAGTCGCGGTCGTCGGGATGGAGCAACTCGTCCAGCCTGCCGCTCGCGGCCTCTGCCCGGGTCAGCCCGAACACCCGAAGGTACTGGTCGTTGCAGTCCACGAGGGCGCCGTCCCAGGTCCGGATCGAGATCGCGACCGGCCCCCGTTGATAGGTGAGGGCCAGCAACTCCTCGGCCTGTGCCGTCTGGATGGCCCGTCCGTAGAGACCGGCCACGTTCCGAATCAGCTGCAGATCGGCGTCCGACCACACCGGGCCCGGCTCGATCCGCGTGAGGACCAGGACACCCGTCCGGGTCCCGGCGCTGAAGGGCGCGCTCAAGAGAGAGAACACACCCAGCGACCGGGCGAGGTTCACCAACGGACCCGAAGGAGCGAGAGCCAGATCGTCGAACGAGACCACCTCTTCCAGGATCCGGTCGACGTCCTCGCCGAACATCCGCTTCTCGAACCGGAGGTGTTCCTCGTCCGGCGCACCCTCGTCCGATTCCCGCCATCCGGCGAGCCGTTCGAACATGTCACGCTCGGGGCGGTCCATGTACACCTCGACCGCGTCGGCGCCGGTGAGAAGTCCGAGCTCACCGAGCGACGCCCGGATGTGCTTGTAGGTCTCTTCGGCGTGGAGCGAGTCGAGGAAGAGCGCGCCGAGACGGTTGCAGTACTCCTCGATCACGACCCGACGACGCAGGGAACGTTCGATCTCGTCGACCCCGTCGAGGCTGCGCAACATGACCGCAGCCGCGCCCAGTTCCGGGTCGGGGAGCAGCGTCGCGGTCACCGTGATGTCGAGCCAGGACCCCACCGCCGAGCGGAGGCGCAGCTGGTGGCCGAGGTCGGCGCCGTCGTAGTCGAGTCGCTGCGCGAACAGCGCCGCCACGCCCGCGACGTCATCGGGATGCATGTAGGAGAAGATCGAGTTCCCGACCGCGGACTCGGCGTCGTATCCGGTGAGGAGCACCACGCCCGGCGTCACGTAGCGGATCAGTCCGGCCTCGTCGACGACCACCACGGCCTCGTTCGAGTTGGCGAACAGTGCGTCCAGCGTCGCGTTGAGCCGCGGATGGATCTTCTGCTGCTCGGTTCCGCCGCTGACTTCGGAAGCCGTCGTCACCCGAGCCAGATCGGCATCTCGTCACGGGACTGAAGCCCATTCGGTCCGGTGGACGACGTTCACCGGGTCGTTCGGCCCGCTTCGGGATGGGCCGAACGGCCCACTTCGGCACCGACGCCCGTTCGATCGCTGCTCACCCTCAGGTCGGGGCCCGTTCCGCCGACGAGAGCGCCAGAACCGAACCCGCGAGCCCGGATGCACACGATGGCACTCTTCACCGAGAACCTGTTCCGCAAGCTGACCGGACGGAACGCGGCGAACCGCCGGCTCGTGCGACGCTGGACGTCCGACGGCCACTTCCCGGTCACGTTGGGACTGCCGGACGCGGACCGAGCCGATGACGATCCCGTCACCGCCGAGATCAAGAACCTGTCGATCACGGGGATGCTGGTCAGCGTCCACTCGGACGCCCAGATCGCGGTCGGCGCCTCGGTCACCCTCGGCGAGGGCGACACCACCGCCGTCTGCACGGTCACCCATGTGCATCCGTTGCCGGGAACCGACATCAAGGATCTCGGCCTCCACATCCAGGACATGAGCGACCGGTTCTGCCGGGGCCTCCACGAGTCCGTCGCCGCCCTCCGCGCGGATCACAGCCGGCTGCTCGAGCCGTGGTCGTCCACGGGTGCCGTCGACGGTGAAACCGTCGAGCAACCCGACACCGACGGCTGACCCCGGTTCACTCACCCGGTCGAGCGGCTCCCTCCGGGGCGAGCGCGGCCCGGACGTGGTCCAACACGTCCTCTGCACGGTGCCGCCCCTTTTCGAAGATCCGTTCGACATCACCGTCGAGGCGGGCCCGGTCCTCGTCGGTGAGGGTCTTCGCCGGAGCATGCCAGGTCTGACCCGGTCGGGGCCGGGCGGTCGATACCCGGGTCGGGAACCATCGTTCCCGCTACGGTCACCGAGATGCAGACACGACCTCTCGGTTCCCTCGAGGTGTCGGCGGTGGGCCTCGGCTGCAACAACTTCGGGATGCGCATCGACGCCGAACAGAGTCGCGCGGTGGTCGACGCCGCCCTCGATGCCGGTGTCACCTACTTCGACACCGCCGAGGCCTACGGAGGCGGAAGGTCGGAGGAGTTCCTCGGTGCCGCGCTCACCGGTCGACGCGACCGGGCCCTCATCGCCACGAAGTGGGGGATGAGGCCGGCCGAGGACGGCCCCGCCAACGGGTCACGGAAGGCGATTCGCGCCGCCGTCGAGGGGAGCCTGCGCCGGCTCGGCACCGACCGGATCGACCACTACCAACTGCACCGGTTCGACCCCGACACACCGCTCGCCGAGACACTGGGCGCGTTGGCCGAACTGGTCGAAGAGGGGAAGGTCCGCGAAATCGGGTGCTCGAACTTCGACGCCGCCCAACTCGACGACGCGGAGTCCGCGGCCACCGTGGCCGGGGTGGCTCACTTCGCCTCGGTCCAGAACCACTACAGCCTGCTCACCCGCACACCCGAGACCGAGGGCGTCCTCGACGCCTGTGCGCGCCACGACATCGCCTTCGTGCCGTACTTCCCGCTCGAGTCGGGGGTGCTGACCGGCAAGTACACGGCCGGGGAGCCGCCCCCGGAGGGCACCCGGCTGGCCGTGTGGGGCGAACGGGCCGGTGGGTTCCTCGCGGACGAACGCATGGCGAACGTGGCCCGTGTGGCCGAATGGGCGGAATCGAAGGACCACACCGTGCTCGACGCCGCGATGAGCTGGCTGGCGGGCAACGCCCGGGTGGCGAGCATCATCGCCGGGGCCACGACACCCGAACAGGTCCGGGCCAACGTCGCCGCCGCGAACTGGACGATGACCGACACGGAACGCACCGAACTGGAGGACTGTTTGCGATGACCAGCACCGGACGGGACGGCTTCNNCTGGAGGACTGCCTCTCATGACCACCACCCCACGCGACGCGTTCGGCCACGACACCACCACCGACGAGGTGCTCGACGGGATCGACCTCGGCGGGAAGACCGCGCTCGTCACCGGGGGATCCAGCGGCCTCGGGGCGGAGACCGCGCGAGCCCTCGCGTCGAAGGGCGCCGACGTGGTCCTGACCGCACGCGACCTCGACAAGGGCGAAGCCGTGGCCGCCTCGATCCGGTCGTCCACCGGCAACGACGCGGTCGGCGTGGCATCCCTCGAGCTCGCCTCGTTGACCGACATCCGGCGCTTCGCCGAGGACTTCCTGGGCCGCCACGAGGTCCTCGACCTCCTCGTCAACAACGCCGGCGTCATGGCCTGCCCCCGTTCGACGACCGCCGACGGGTTCGAGATGCAGTTCGGCACCAACCACCTGGGGCACTTCCTCATGACCGGGCTGTTGGCGCCCGCACTGATCGCCGGCAGTCCCGCGCGCGTGGTCTCGCTCAGTTCCCGGGGACACTTCCGCTCGCCGGTCCGCTTCGACGACCCGTGGTTCGAACACGACGAGTACGACAAGTGGGCCGCCTACGGGCAGTCGAAGACGGCCAACGTGCTGTTCGCGGTGGAGCTGGACCGCCGTCTCGGCGACCGGGGGGTCCGGGCCTTCGCGGTCCATCCGGGCGTGATCCTCACCGAGCTCTCCCGGCACATGGAGGCCGCGGACTTCGAGGACCTGCAGAGCCGGTCCTCGGGCGGGCGGATGCGGCTGAAGACCACCGAGGCGGGTGCGGCCACCTCGGTCTACGCCGCGACCGCACCCGAACTCGACGGCCGGGGCGGGCTCTACCTCGAGGACTGTCGCGTGGCGGAGGTCGACGACCAGAGCCCCGACGGTGGTGTTCGTTCCTACGCGGTCGACCCCGAAGCCGCCCGCCGGCTGTGGGCGATGTCGGAGGAACTGGTCGGCGAGACGCTCGACCTCTGACCCGGCGCCGACCTACGGGTTGATCACCACCTTCATCGCCGACCCCGCGGCGAGGGCCGTCTCCATGGCCTCCCGTGCGTCGGCGAGCGGGAAGTGGTGGGTGACGATCCGCTGGAAGGGCACCGTCTCGTGGTGCTCGGCGAGCATCCGCAACGTCGACGGATAGGCGCGGGCATCCTCGCCGGCCACACCCATCACGGTCAGGTTGCGACCCAGCAGATCGGCCGGGTTGACCTCGACGGTGCCCAGGTCGACGAAGGCGCCGACCTCGAGGAGGGTCCCTCCGTCGCGCAGCACCGAGAGCGCCGGCACGAAACTGTCCGGGTGGCCCGTGGCATCGACGACGACGTCGACGCCGTCGGGCCCGGCTGCCGAACCGACCGCATCCACCCACTCGCCGGAATCGGGCCCGGCGACCACGCACTCGGTCGCCCCGACCTCGGCGGCGATGTCGAGCCGTTCACGGAAGCGGTCGACCGCCACCACCCGGGCGCCGGCGAGCGCGGCCTTCGCCACGTGGAC
>JABAHR010000512.1_pt1 | contig 10212 bp, 9 predicted proteins | sample 7062101 | NCBI WGS metagenome assembly JABAHR01 (sample SAMN14534553, study PRJNA622989) | marine sediment metagenome | biome: marine biome [ENVO:00000428]; feature: marine pelagic biome [ENVO:01000023]; material: deep marine sediment [ENVO:00002113] | place: India: Gulf of Kutch | collected...
ACCGAAGGATATGAAAGCGCCCTTGAACCCGAAACAGGGAGACTAACCAATAGCCACTAAGACGCGAAGACACAAAGGAAACCTTGAATACTTAATTTCTCTGAGCGACTTTGCGTCTTTGCGTGAGTCGGTTTATCTTTAAAAGGTTTTTTTATGCAAAGTTTTACAGTGACCAATAGGGAAAACCCCGACAAGGAAGATGTCAGCCTGCGGCTGAAGAACTTTGAAGAGATTTATCGTTTCTTCAGTGACCGCAAGGTCGCCCGCCAGGCAGAACGTTGCGTCCAGTGCGGCGATCCCTTTTGCACGACCATCGGCTGCCCGCTGGGGAACTATATTCCGCAGTGGCTGGAAGCGATTGCCGAGAAAGACCTGAAAAAGGCATTTTTGCTCTCCAACGAAAGCTCCCCTTTCCCCGAGATTCTCGGCCGGGTCTGCCCGCACAACTATCTCTGTGAAGGCGCCTGCACCCTCGATGACGGCTACGGTGCCATCACCATCGGTCCGATCGAGGCCTCGATCACCGACCTCGCCTTTGAGGCCGGCTACACCTTGCCATTCCCTGGAATCACGACAGACAAAAAAGTTGCCGTGGTCGGCTCAGGACCTGCCGGAATGAGCTGTGCTCATTTTTTACTGCGGGCCGGCATCAAGGTTGACATGTTCGAGCGGGCCGACCTGCCCGGTGGTTTGCTCGCTTATGGCATCCCCGGCTTCAAACTGGAGAAGAAGACCGTCTCACATCGCTTCGAAATTCTCCAGCAGGCAGGTCTTTCCTTGCACCTGAACTCCGAGATCGGCCATGAAAAACCGGTGACCAAGCTGGTTAACGACTACGATGCTGTTTTTCTCGGCCTGGGGGCAACCAACGGCAAGCTGGCCAGGATCGAACACGAGGACCATGATCATGTCTTTCTGGCAATGGAATTTTTGACCAACATCCAGCGCCGCCTGCTCGGCAAATCGTGGATGGAGAGATTCGGTGTGCTCGGCAAACGGGTTGTTGTCGTCGGCGGCGGAGATACGGCCATGGATTGTGTGCGTACTGCGGTCCGTGAAGGGGCGGAATCAGTGACCTGTCTCTACCGACGAGACGAAAAAAACATGCCCGGCAGCCGTAAGGAGTACCTGAATGCGGTTGAGGAAGGGGTCACCTTCCTCTTTACCGAAACCCCGGTGCGGATCGTGGTTGATGACGACGGTGCATTGGTCGGCGTTGATGCGCTCAATACAGAACTCGGCGAACCGGATGAAAGCGGTCGTCAGCGGGTTGTGGAGATCGAAGGAACGGAGCACTGCGTCCCGGCCGATGTGGTCATCATGGCGCTGGGCTTTGACATGGAGGGGTTCCCCTGGCTGGCCGATGTCGATGTTGAGCTCGGCAAGTGGGGTGAGATCAAACTTGACCCGGCAACTGGTCGAACGACCAACCCAAAGATATTCTCCGGAGGAGACTGCAACCGCGGCGCCGACCTGGTCGTCACCGCAGCCGCTGACGGCAGGAAAGCGGCGCTGGCGATCATGGAGCAGCTTCTGGGTTAACATTAAAACCAGTGACTAGTTTTTGATGCGTCTTCACAGAGCATAGCGAACGGGTGTGAGATAATTTTGCGGTGTTGATTCTATTTGACTGTTGATTGACCAATTATCAGCTGATTTGGTACAGAAGACCAAGAACGGATACTCAATGCGTATTCTTGTTATCGAAGACCAGCCCGAAATCCTGCAGAACATCTCAGACTACCTGGAGTTGAAAGGCTACCTGGTCGACTGTGCCTACGATGGCCTCGGCGGTTTGCATCTGGCAGTCACGCAACCGTTCGACCTGATCATCCTTGATCTTATGNNTCAACACGCCGATCATCATGCTGACGGCCAGAGACAGCGTCGAAGACAAGTTGACCGGCTTTCAGGCCGGAGCCGATGATTACCTGGTCAAACCGTTCTCACTGCCCGAGTTGCACGCCCGGGTTGAGGCGGTGTTAAGACGCGGCCCGTCGAGCATGCAGAATATCCTGAAGGTCGCAGACCTCAGTTACGATATGGACAGCCTGGAAGTGAGCCGTCAGGGCACCCCCCTGAAACTGAGCAAAATAGGCCTCAAGCTCTTGGAAAAGCTGATGAAGAGCAGTCCCAATGTGGTTAAACGTGAAGTTCTCGAAGAGTTGCTCTGGGGGGAAGACCTGCCAGGCAGCGACAGCCTCCGCAGCCACATTCACACCTTGCGCCAGACGATCGACAAACCTTTTGAAACACACCTGCTGCACACCATTCACGGCATCGGCTACTGCTTGAAGGTCGAGGACGATGAAGTTTAAATCCCCCCTGACACAGCGGATCATTATCTCCTTTGTGCTGCTGACAACCATCGTCAGCGGCCTGTTCTGCTTTGGCATCATGGCAGCGATTGACATCGTAAAAAAAGACCTGCTCACGGCAGAATTCAACAGAAGGTTCCCCAACCTACTCACCGAGTATGAACAGGGTGAAGCACCCAACCTTGACCTGGGGACCCAGTTCTACAGTGGCTCATCAGAGGACCTGCCCTCTTTCCTGCAAGACCTGGAACCGGGATTCTACGAAGTCGAGTCTGAAGAGACCTCCTTTCATGTCCTGATGAAAAAAGAAAAAGAGAGGCCCTTCTACCTGGTCCAGGAACAAGCCAACGTCGAAACCAATGAAAACCTGCTTGAGCTTACCGTTGTCGCCGGGTTCTTCCTGAGCGTGGCAGCATCTCTGGTGCTCGGCATCATGATGGTCAGGAGAATCATAGCCCCGGTAGAAAGGTTGACCGACCAGGTCCATAACCGGGAGAAGCTGCTGGTCGATGCACCCCCGATATCGTCTAACTATACCGATGACGAGGTCGGGCGCCTCGCCCAGGCCTTTGACAGGACAATCAGCATGCTGCAGGAATCGCTGTTACGCGAGAGCCTGTTTACCAGCGATGTCAGCCACGAGCTGCGGACTCCGCTGATGGTGATCAAAAGCTCCTGTGAACTGCTGATTGAAAAAAACGAACTTGATGACTATTCCCGCCAGAGAATCGGCATTATCAGCAAAGCCGCCAACGAAATTCAGGAACTGGTCGATGCCTTTCTCACCCTGGCGCGGGACAAGGAGACCGAACAGGACAAATCAACCCTGAGCGGCATTATTGAGCGCAATATCACCGAGTGGCAGCAACAGGCTGAAGCCAAGGGCATTTCCTTTACGCTACAGGAAGAGACAACGTCATCGTCACAACCGGCAAAGCTTTTTCCGGTCCCCATGCTGCGAACGGTTATGAACAACCTGATACGCAATGCGATCCACTACACCGCCGAAGGTGGAGTAAAGCTCATCACCAGGGATAATGGATTCACCATCACTGATACCGGCCCCGGAATTTCCAGCACAGAGAAAGAGTCTATCTTCAAACCCTTTTACCGTGGTCAAACCAGCCGCAGAGAAGGGCTTGGACTTGGCCTGTCTTTGGTGCAGCGTATTTGCGCGAGAGAAAACTGGGCCATAGACGTCAAAGACAATCAGCCGACCGGCTGTTGTTTCTCGATTACATTTTCCAAGTAAAAAATGTGAAAAAACGACATTTCACGTTTTTTTCACATTTTTTCGACAACCCTCTCACGTGCCATCATTTAAGGTAGCTACAAAAATACGCACTAACCAAGCGTATCAAGCAACAAAACCTCCTGAAAAACCAAAGCTTTCCTTTGCCTCCGGGGTCTTGAAACATTAAGACCCCGTATTTTTTTGTCTGAAATTAAATCTAAAGAAACAACAAGAGACTCAGGGCCATAACTGCCATCCCGGCAATCAGGCCATAGATTGTCAGATGGTGCTCACCAAATTCTTCCGCTGCCGGCAGCAGCTCATCCAGCGAGATAAAAACCATGATCCCGGCGACGCCGGCAAAGAGGAGACCGAAAACGGTCGGAGAAAAGAACGGCATCAACAGCAGATAACCGACTAACGCGCCGACAGGCTCTGAAAGGCCGGAAAGAAATGACAGCTTGAAGGCTTTCATGCGGCTGCCGGTGGCATAATAGATCGGCACGGAAACAGCAATGCCCTCCGGCACATTGTGAATAGCGATCGCAACAGCGATGGCGATCCCCAGGCTCGGATCAGTTAATGCCGCAGTAAAGGTTGCCAGGCCCTCCGGAAAGTTATGAATGCCGATGGCCAAAGCAGTAAACAGGCCCATTCGGCGCAGCTTGCCGAAATCATGCGCTTCGTTATCCGGCAGGTTTTCCAGCCCCTGGTCCATCTCTTCTATCGAGTGAAGCTCATGGGGGTTTTCATAGTTCGGCACAAGCTTGTCGATCAAACCGATCAGGGCAATTCCCCCAAAAAAGGCACCGACGGTGGCCCAGGTGCCAGCGACCTCACCGAGACTCATAACTAATTCGGTTTTGGCTTTGAAAAAAATTTCTACGAAAGAAACATAGAGCATCACCCCGGCAGAGAACCCCAGGGCCAGAGACAGGAAACGCGTATTGGTCGTGCGCGCAAAAAATGCCAACGCACTGCCAACTCCCGTTGCCAACCCTGCAAAAAGCGTTAAACCAAAAGCAAATAATACCGTCGAACTATCCATGCAGACCCTACAAACGATTCAAGTGAGAGATATTACCAAAATTTGTTAGTGCCATGATGTTATACCATTTAACAGCAAAAGTGCCACCGGCTATCCAGGAATTATTCCTGCAACGGCGAGATTCAGCTGGCGTCCTTCTGTGGTGACGGCAAAAACCATGCACAGAGCAGGGCAAAAGCAGTCAAAACTGCAGAACCAAGGTAGGAACCCGTAAAAGTGCCGGTTGTTTCTGCAATCATTCCCGCAATTGCAGGACCAACTGTTTGGCCGATAGCAAAGCAGAAGGTGATGATTGAAAACGCCGCCGCGGCTCTGGCTTTGCCGAGATAATCACCAACCGCAGCGGCCATGATCGCCGGGATAGCAAAAACCGCGATTCCGTAAAAAAACACAGAGCCAAACAGGGCTGCACTGCCCAACCCTAAGCCGGCCAGAAGGTAGGCGAGGGTCTGGACGCCATATACTGCCATCAGCCCTCCTTTTCGTCCCATTTTGTCTGAAAGGAGTCCAAACAGCGTCCCGGAGAACAGGCTGAAAAAACCAACCCAGGACCAGAAAGTGCCTGCGCTGGCCTCGGCGTAGCCATACTCCTCTACCATGGTCGTCACGATGAAGGTGCCATAAATAACATAGGTTGCACCGAAAATTGCGTAAAGTCCGCCGAGATGGGTCAGGATGCGAAGTGGGCTGCTGCCACCTTTACTTACCGATGGATCATAGTCCAGTTCCTGGGTCTGGCCGACAGGATTCAGGCCTTTCTCGGCAGGATCATTACGAATTAGCATCCCGGCCGTTATCGCTACCAGCAAGACAATTGCAGCCAGCACAACCCAGCTCAGGCGCCACCCAGACTGAACATAGGATTCATTCAGCAGCGGGACGAAAAACCCCGAGAACATGATCGCAAAACCGCTACCGACAACAATCAGTCCGGCTGCTTGCCCACGCTTTTCCTTCCTGAACCAATATGACACCAGCACCATGATCGGGATATTTGCCAGGCCGCTGCCGATACCCACCATGACATAAAGGATCAGAATCAGTGTATAGCTTGTCCCGGCAGAAATGCCGAACATACAGGCAGAGATGAGAAGTAGTCCTCCCGCAATAAGCTGCCTTGGAGAGTACCTTTTCAGCAACACCGGGACAACGGCGACCGAAGCCAGGTAGCCGGCAAAGTTACCGGTGCCGAGAAAACCCATCTCGTCATAGGACATTTGCAGCGCGCTGCTCATGGAAGGCAAAATCATCCCGAAGGCGAAACGTGCCAACCCGAGGCAGGCAAAGATAGTCAAAGTCCCGACCAGGACAATAATCCAACCGTAATGCAGCGTTGAGGGATTCTCAGTATTTGTCTGTTCTGCGGGATTCATGATTGAGGATATTAACCTCAAGTCCGGCAATCCGCCAAGATAATTGCACTCATAACTTTCCTGGATTAATATCGGGTCATGATATTTTTGATCGTCAATGCAGATGACCTGGGTATTAATAAGGATCGAGACCGCGGCATTTTTGAGGCCTTCAAAGATGGGATCGTCACCAGCTCAACAATGCTCGCCAACGGATTCTCTTTTGAGAAGGCCGCCGTGAAAGCCCGGGAGATTGATCTGCCTGTAGGTATCCACCTCAACCTCTCCGAAGGAATCACACTGTCAGGTCCGATCAATGGCTTGACAGATCTTTATAACAGGTTGCCAGGGAAAATTCTGATGCGACAGTATTTACTCGATGGTCAGGTTGACCTCCGGGGTATTCGAAGGGAATTCTCAGCGCAGATCGAAAAAATTCAAGCGGCAGGCTTGAATCCTGAACACCTTGATGGCCACCAGCACTGCCATGCATACCCGGTCCTTACTGAAATGGTTGCTGAATTAGCTCAAGAATACAAACTTAACGCTGTCCGGTCGGTCTCTCCGGCGCACGCCGTTGACAGAGATATTCCTGATGACCTGGCTGAGGATATCGCTCTGTTTGACGATATCGGGGATAAAGCGAAAAGTGTCTGGCAGACATCCGGGCTCAGAACAACCAGAGGGCTGTGGGGCCTGCCACAGCTCAACAGCCTCGACACAAAAGTCCTGTGTGAGCTGCTCGAAACCATTCCTGATGGGCACTGGGAGCTGATGACACACCCGGGATATCCTTACCCGGAAGGCCGACATTTCGAATCTCCTCAGCGTCTCACCGAATTGACTGCTCTCTGTTCCCTGGAAGCAAAAGAGATTATCTCGCGCCGGGGTATCCGACTGGAAACTTTTGGAGAATTACCGTGCGAATCCTGATTGTTGTCCCGGAGCAGGACCACATCAGTGGCAACTGGGTGTCCGCACGACGTTTTCAGCACGGATTGCAAGATCACCGACATCAGGTCCTCATCCTCGGGGTGACATTGAATGGCGGTGCTGGCTTCAGGCAGAAAGTGGTTGACTTTGCCCCTGATGTTGCCCTGCTGCTGCATGCCTACCGTTCCGGGAAACCCTGGCTCACCAACACACAAGACCTGGAAATCCCTTTTGTCATCATGATGACCGGTACGGATATCAATCTCGGCCTTGAAGATCGTGAACAAAGAAGCGTTATCGTCGAAAGCATTCACAAGGCCGCCTTTGTGATGCTGCAGAACCCGCTGCTGGCTGAACATCTCTTAGCACAGCACCCTGATCTGGGCTTCAAAGTGCGTACGATCAAACCAGGGATAACCCTGGGAGAGTCACCTTTTCACCTGCGCGAGGATCACAACCTTGATAAAGAAACTCCACTGTTTCTTTGCCCGGCAGGCATTCGACCGGTGAAAATGCAACGCGAGCTGCTGGTTATCTTCGACGAAGTCACCGCAGACCAGCCAGTCCTGCAGCTGATATTTTGCGGCCCCTGCCTGGATGAGAATTACAGCAGAGCCTTCCTCGAAGACGTCTCTACAAGGCCCTGGGCCCATTACCTCGGAGCCCTGAGTCCGGATGTTATGGCTTCAGTGATGAGAGAATCTGATGTCATCGTGAACAACTCACTGGCAGAGGGTCTCTCAAACAGCCTGGTTGAAGCGGCAACTCTCGGCATCCCGATTCTGGCGCGCAACAACCTTGGCAACGCCGCGGTCGTCAATCAGAATGTGAACGGTCTGCTGTACAGCAGACCTGAAGAATGCAACGAGATGATCATGTTGCTTCTCGACCCGCACTATCGCCGGAAACTCTCATGTCCGGATGAGAACTATTCCTTAAAAGAGGAAATTTCTGATTTGGAAGCCGTTCTGAGCGAAGCAGTGCTGTGATCCATACAGAAATAATTTCTGCCGGCAGTTGTGTCCGCGGTAATAAAATCGCATAATACCTTTTAAAGAAGTACGTCTGCTGACAATATTTTGGAGAGCAATTTTGCAAAATCCATTCGGAAAGCGACTTTCACCGGCAGTCAAGTACTGGATTTTCCTGATTGGTATCATAACGGTCATCTTTGCGGTGATCTTCGGCAGCTTTACCGCTTCATTTTTACATCTATCCCCCGAAGAACAGGTCATTGTCGAACAACTCTTCAACAAGCTGATTCCTTTCCCGTTTATTGGCTCAATTATCCTGGTCGCCTTTATCTGCACCATGGTCAGCCTGTTGTTTCGCTATTACATCATTCCAGTTCTGCGCATGGCCGAACAGACCCGCCTGATTACCGCGGCAAACCCCGAGTACCGCATCGTCCCCGAGGGAGCCCGGGAAATGGTCATGCTGGCAGACGTCATCAATGAATCCGCCGATGCCTTCCAAAAGCTGCAAAACGAGGTCGATGAAAAAATCTACCGCTCCGGGCTGGCCCTGAAAGAAGAGCGCAATCGCCTTGCGGCGCTGATGTCAGAGCTGCCCTACGGAGTTGTTGTCTGCAACCTTGATGGCAAAGTCATGCTTTACAACCGCAAGGCCCTCGACATGCTCAATGAGGAAGAAACCCAAGATGATGGCGGTGCGATCGGTCTGGGGCGCTCTATCTTCGGGGTTCTCGAAAGAGACCCGCTGGTCCACGCTCTCGAAGTTATGAACCATGCTTTTGAACAGGATCAGCTCAAGCCGGCACTGGGCCTGATGACCAAGCTGTGTGGGCAGAGATTTATCCGGGTCAATATGGCACCGGTCACCAATGATACTAACGGCAAGAGAACACTTTCAGGATTTGTGCTTTCGCTTGAAGATATTACCGGGGAAATTAACGCCGACAGTGAACGCGACAGGTTATTACAAAACATGATCGACGCGGTGCAGTTATCACTGGGCAAGTTGCACCAGGGGATCAACGCGATATGCGATACCAATGGAACAGGCGATGAGAGCTGTCAACATCACCAAAAAGAAATTGCCCGGGTCACAGAAGATCTTGAAGAACACCTGGCCATGGCCAGACAGCTTTATACAGAGCACGGTTCAGCGTATGGCAACCGCGAAAACGTCAAGGCTGATACTCTTTTGACGCTGATCGTTAAAAATATTGGCGAACGATTTGACATCAAAACCACAACTGCCGCCGAGGAAACTCTCTGGTTGGGAATTGACAGCTATGCCATCGTCCAGGCGATAACGACACTGGCAGGATACCTCAAAGCTGAATACCAAATTACCGAGATCAGACTGTCCGTAACCGATCATGATGGCCCTTTTGTAAAACTTGAAATGCGGTGGCAGGAAAACGTGATCCCTTGCAAAGCAATTCATGACTGGCTGGAGTTGCCACTTTTTATGGGCAGTGATGGTCAAACCGACTCTCCCGGAGCGATTATAAAAAAACATAATGGTTCAGTCAATTTCAAGGAAGCGGGCGAAGACTTCTGTCATGGTGTTGAAGTCATTTTACCGTCGGCCCTGCAACAGGACGTATCGAATATACAATCATCAATTGCGCCCCGTCCGGTCTCTTATGAGTTTGACCTTTTCCACCAGCCGGGACAGGAGGCCCTGGCAGAGATGCCCTTGCGCAAGCTGACCTATGTTGCTTTCGACACCGAGACGACAGGTCTAAACCCGTCTGAAGGGGATGAAATCATCCAGCTTGGTGCGATACGTATTGTCAATGGCCGCATACTCCACGATGAATGCGTTGACCAGTTGGTCAACCCGCAGCGACCGGTTCCGGAAACATCGGTGAAAGTTCACGGGATTGACCCTGCCCTGTTGCCATCACAGCCAGTGATCACAAAAGTTCTGCCCAACTTCCATAGTTTTGCGTCAGATTCTGTCCTGGTTGCCCATAATGCTGCATTCGATATGCGTTTCCTGCAGCTGAAAGAAGCCGAGACCGGTTTGAAATTCGACAACCCGGTGCTGGATACACTGCTGTTATCCTCTGTTGTTCACCCTAACCAGCAGGGGCACTCCCTTGATGACATTGCAGATCGGTTCAATATTACCATCGTCGGCCGTCACACAGCGCTCGGCGACGCGCTGGTCACAGCCGAGATTCTGCTAAAACTGATTCCGCTTCTCGAGGCCCAGGGGGTCATCACCCTTGAAGATGCTTTGCAGGCATCTACCAAGTCACCCTTTGCAAAGATCGCTTATTGAGACGAAAAAGCAACAAATCGACTTGACAAAGCCACATCCTGCTGGTGTACTTAAACGTCTGGATTTACA
>JABAHR010000559.1_pt7 | contig 10207 bp, 9 predicted proteins | sample 7062101 | NCBI WGS metagenome assembly JABAHR01 (sample SAMN14534553, study PRJNA622989) | marine sediment metagenome | biome: marine biome [ENVO:00000428]; feature: marine pelagic biome [ENVO:01000023]; material: deep marine sediment [ENVO:00002113] | place: India: Gulf of Kutch | collected...
TTGGATAAATAATTTCTGGTTTTTTCATCCATGGCTGAATATATGTTTTGGTTAAAAACGGGAAACTGGAGATTCTCAAAATCCGGTAATCTCAAATAACGAAACACTGTTTGCATAATCTTTTTGGGATTTTTAAAAAAATCTTCGCTTTTTATGATTAAAAACTGACTATCACTATAATATGTCATCCATGATTGCAATTGATCGACATATATTCCTCTCGAAAGATAAGAAAATTTCTGGTGGCCCTTACTATAATAAAATTCGTTAGCCTGCAATTGCTTAATCTCCTCTGATAATCGCTCTTGTTCTGCTTGGATCGCTTCCATAAATCCAAGTGGTTCAAAACCGTCCCTTTTTGTATGCTGATAATCAGAAAATGCCCTCTCGATTGGATTTCTAAGCATGACGATTAGTTTAGCATTTGGAACTACCTGAGAGGCTCGTTCTGGAGCATGTGGGTGATAAAGATAATATGGTGTTGCTTCGCCTGAACAAAATGGGCGATTAAAAATTTTTCTAACAATATTTCTGGTTGCCTTCGTAGGAAAATGGGCTCGATACCATCTAATCTTCTCGTGAAAATTTATATCAAAATAATGAATTTCTTTAATCATAGGTGGGTAGAAATCAGGGTGTTGAGATAGATACCTGAATAAAGAAGTTGTACCACTCTTACTGGCTCCAATAATCAGGACATCGGGAAGGACACGAAAATTCCCTGTTAATTTTCTCCATTGTAAACGAATGTTCGTATTCACCCACTGCTTTTTAGTTGGTGGGAGCTTACGCCATAATCGTCTAATCATTGGATATTACCTATCTCAGCATTTTTTGATAGAACAAGCACTTTGCGATATAGGGTCTGATACTGATTCGCAGCTGATTGAATGCTAAAGGAGTTTAGAACCAATTCACGCGCTGATTGCCCTAAATTTGCTCTCATTTCTTCGTTTTTTAACAATGTCAATATTGCATTTGACAAGCCCTCTACATCCCCCGGTTCAACAACCAAGCCATGAACATCAGCTGTAACCAACTCACGGATGCCTCCAACATTGGTCACCACCACCGCTCGAGCCGCTGCCATTGCTTCTATCGCCGCGAGCGGCAATCCTTCCCAAAGGGAAGACAGAACGAAGAGATGGGATTGAGCCAGAATATCGGGAATATCGCGTCTAATTCCGGTGAAAATTATATTGTCCGTGATACCCAAGGAATGTGCTTTTTCTATTAGGAAATCTTTAAGCTCACCCTGCCCAACGATTAAAAAACGTGTTTGTGGAAGCTCTGATATTACTAACCTGGCTGCATCCAACAAAATATTCTGAGCTTTTTGAGCAGAAAGACTGGCAATGTTTACGACAGTATAACCAGGTTCCGATTTAACTGCTTCATTCATCTCAGGTATATTAAGAAATACATCTAGGTCGATTCCATTATAAACACATGTAATTTTTTCTTCAGGAATATCCCAGAATTCCATAAAAAGTTCCTGGATATATTTGGAGACAGTTACCAAATGAGATGTAGTTCGTTTAGCGGTAAACTTTGCTAACAAGCGTCTATCCACACGCCTTCTTTTATAGCTGTTTGGCTCATTATGCAATGTAGTAATCACAGGTATTCTTAACAAAAAACCGATTATACTACCGATAATATCTGCATAGATTAGGTGTGTATGAATTAGATTTATTTTGTTCTCAAGTACATATCGCGCAATTAGGATCAACGTTCGAGGGTCGTAAAAAAATTTATAAGGGATATGGTGGAACGGGCGATTTAAGGCCCGAAAGTCATCCAAGTAGGATTCAGTTCCAATCTTCCCAAAAAAACAGACATGAACATCATATTCTTTTGGATCGATAAATTGGGTTAAGTTTAAAATTAACTTCTCCGCTCCCCCAATAGCTAGAGAACCTGTTAGTTGTAATACTCGTGTACGCTGATCCATTCAATCTCCAAACAGTGGGAGGGCATTAATCTAACCTCACCACATCCATTATCACTCATAATGTTCATTAAAATTTAGATTTCAGCATTTCATGATTATAGATTGATCGTTTCTCGTTCTCAATATACCAAATCAAACGTTGTCGCCAAACAGCTGACTGCTGAAGACGTTTAGGACCCAATGCTGCTGTAGGCGCTGCTTTATCAATTAAAAATAGGGTGAAAAACAAATGAGTAAAATCAAACGGAAGATCCCACATTGAGAAAAATTTTTGTGTATATGACAACAAAAAATTTGAAAGCCAGTTCCTTGATAAAAAAGTTTTTTCAAATCCCAAATAGATATTGGGACGCATCCGCCAGGGATTCCATGGAAAAATTTGCCCAAAAATTACTATAAATTGAAAAAAATCATTTACAAACCAATCCTTTTGTCTGAAGTCCTCCCAATCTATGACACCAATATCATTTCCAGAAAAAAACACATTCCCGGGAAAAAAATCACCATGACAGGCAACCAGGGGGATTTTTATGTCCGCATAGTTCTCTGACATTTTATATAACCCATCTATAAAAGATGAAGGAATTTGAACAGATTGATTTCCAGAAATGCGTTTCAATCGAAATTTAATTTCTTCAGTCAAATTAACCTTTATTGATGAAAATGGCATTGTGCACTGAAAGTTATTCAACCATTCGAAAATCTGAATTAAATCAGTTTTAACAATCGTTTTACTCGTACGTTTCCTTGTTCGCAATAATCTCGAATAAGCCTCCCCAGGCACGATACGCTCAATTAGGGCTGATAACCCTTCATAATGAAACAAACCTACCGGAAGAGGGATTCCAAAATTTTCACCAGAAGCGAATTCTCCTATTGCTTTCAGAGCATGATATTCATTTATTAGCCGTTTGTTATAGTCTTCGGTTCTTGCTAGTTTAATGGATAAGGCTGGATTTGAAGCGCCACGAGAAAAAATTAAAAAAATTACTTTCCTATCCTTCCCCTTTCCTCCATTTACAACTGTAGTTGAAATTGGAAATTCCAAGCCAATCCCTGTTTTTTCTAGTTCCTCCTTCCAATTATTTTGAAGCTCATTGTTGATTATTTCAAACATAATAGAAGTCCATCATCAGATTTTTTTGCACAACAAGCAAACACTACGGAACATGCTTTTTTGGCCAAGTCTTTGTAGAAGGTGTTTAGATAAAGCAATTTCAAGTTGATTTTGCCATGAAAATGGAGATAATACATGATTAAAAATATAATCAGAGGGGCCCGGTTCTCCTAACGAAACCAGATACCGGAGATCGAATAAGGATTTATAAACACCAAAGGATTGCGTAATTTTTATGGGCATATCTCCTAATACTGCAAGTACACTCTCCATAAAGAGCAAATCCCCAAATTTATGTCTAGATTGACGGTAAATCAAACGAACCAAAGGGTCCAGCCAGTATCTATCGTTTAGTAAACCCAACAAAATTTGCCCACCTGGTTTGAGAATTCTAACAATTTCTGAGAGTGCCCATACCGGGTCGTGAAAATTGCAGATTGGCGCCAGGAAATGATCTACACTTCGATTTGATAATGGTATCTCCACAGTTTGTCTTTTATCGTTACATTTCCAAAGGATATTAAAACTTTTAGATTGGACGTTCGAAGACTTGGTATGTTCAGCAAGATTGATACAGTTTTCAGAAAACGATCCGATCATTTCTACTATTTCGGGTGCTTGACCGTAAACAATGACCGTATGCGTCTTCCTGATAGACATTAGAAAGCGGAGGTCTGAAATTGAATAGTTAATATCTCACATCCAAGTAAAGAAAATTGTATGTCCACAAGTGTATAGTAAGAATCATATTATGATTTCCTCATGAAGACTATATTAAGACGCTGCCATAACTCTTGGATAATTGAGCGATTTAGCCACCAAATAACAGCACTATAAACGAAACCACCAGTCAAAATAAGAACGATTAATTGCCCAATTAATGGAATGTCAGGGAGAAAATATTTCACGAGCAAAATGGCTGCAACCATCAATCCTGCCCCTGTAAAAGTTGCATAGAGGCGTTCTGTGATGGCTTTGAATGGCAATTTTAAAATGTTTCTGACGACAATTAATTTTACTAGACCAGCAACAATAATAATGGAAAACTGGGACCATGCAACCACAACAATAGAGCCCACTTCTGCCGACGCCCACCAAAGAACAGGCACGGTGATTAAGGTTTGAAAGAATTTAATTTTTACCAGAATTTCAGGTTTCCCAATTGCCTTATATACATCACCGGCGTTAAATACCATCGCTCTCGCCATCGCAAATAATGAGATCGCAATCATCACTGGTATTGCATCAACCCACTTTTCTCCGTAAAAGATTCGAACGATTAAGTTTGAGGTTAAAGCCAAACCGATCCCTAGTGGGACGGTAATCATGTTCACATATTGAAACGTGAGCAAAAATCCAGTTTGGAGGGATTCTATATCTTCTCGAATTTTAGCATAAACAGGAAAGGTTACATCCCCGATAATACTGCTAAATTGTTTGATGATTAATTCCGGAATCCGGAAGGCCAATGTATAAATACCCAGCGTGGCAGCATCCATATATCGACCAATCAACAAATAGTCTAGGTTCTCTAAAAAAATTGAGAGTGTTTTATTGTAAATAATTTTGGAGCCATAAGAGAGTAGCGACTTTGCATATTTGGGATTAAATTTAAACTTTGGTCGCCAAGGGATGACCCACCAAAACATGATAACACCAACAACCGCACCCATAAGCTGACCATATATTAAACTCCATGCTCCCCAACCAAGCAAGGCTAAAATAATTGAGAGTGCACCCTTTCCAATCGCTTTAGAAAATTCAGGGAGGAATTGGCGTTTAAATTTCAGCTCTTTCCTCAAAATTGCTTCATGCACCATCGCAATTGAAGAAATCGGAACTGAAAAAGCTAATACCCGAGTCACCCCGACTGCTCGTGGATCTTTAAAAAAAAGTCCCGCAAAAGGAGCACCAATAAACAATGCAATCAAAAACAAGATCAATCCAACTAGGATTGCAATCCAAAATGCAGTATTCGTTCTTTCTTCATTTTCATGATAATAAATTAATGCATGTCGCATTCCTAATCCTTGAAGAAAATCAATGAAACGCATAACAAGCAATGCATAGGCTGCAACACCAAAATCATCCTGGGTAAGTAATCTGGCGAGAATAATTGTGCTGGCAAAAACCAATATTTTCGCACCATAGGTGGAAAAATATACCCACAAGGTTCCGCTTATCGCGGAATTAAATAAGCTCGATCTGGATAGTTGAGTTTTCAATCAATTTGCCTCATAACCATACTTTTGATTCAACTTACCTGCATACCGATTAATTAACCTTAATTGGTTTTTGGACAATTCAGATTTCCACCGCTCGTCAATTTTAATTTCCGAGATCGGTTTTAATCGCATCGGATTCCCAACTACATGTTGAGGCTGAACTTTCAAATCTAAAAACCGATGACTTCTTTGAATTCCTAAAAATCTATACAAACGACTTAACGTCTGCTGAGTGTGATTACATAGATCTTCATACCGAATTAATATTTTTTTATCAGCTGGCCATGATTTAAGCGTAACATCTAATCTACGGTGGCGTTTGACCCAATCCCTGGATATCTTTGCTATATCAATATTTGGGTCTCGTCTGAGACTGGATGACACAACCCCTTCAACACGTCGGATTAAATGTATGACTCTAACATCAAAATCTGAAAATTTTGGCAGTGCCCTGATTAGCATACGGCTCTTAGAGGAATCTAGAAAAATTTTTTTGTTTGTCATCTCCAGAACCGATTCAACAAAATCCACATTTCTTTCAACATACTGGATTATTTTCTTTTTTTCATTTGGAATGGCAAATAATAAACGATCCCTTAACCGATCGACAAAATTATTTCGGACTGAGCCAATCCGAAGTCGATTGATGATTTTTAGACCACCAGGATTATATTGGGTATTAAAATTTGTAACACTAAAATCGTGTCCTTTTTGTTTCATTACCTCTGTCACAGTTTTCCAGAAATCACAATCTATGATCCTTTCTCCACAGGAACATAAATACGTATTCGGGTCGTTCCTAGCAACGAGTCCGCTAACCTCGCCAATTGTGGCGATGTCAGGTGAGTTACCCAACAACATCGCCAGAAGTGTTGCACCTGAGAAAGCCGTAGTCTCAATTGACGCAAATATAAACTTTGAACTATCCATACTCAATCCCCCAAAATTCCTTTAAGCTATTAAAGGAAATCCCCATAATCGTTTTGCCCTCCCAATCCCAAATTTCTTTATTCTTTGAGTGAAATGTAACGATATCGGTCATTATCAAAGATAAACAAAAATGACTAACAAATTTCAAATGACCTCATAAACCTTAGGAAGCACCAATTTCACTGTCAAGGCTCTGTTCAGCTGCCTGAGCATTATTGGCAACTATAGGAATTGAGAGAGCAATAGCATAAAGCAACCAAAAAAAACGTGAATGCGAAACATGAAGAAAGATACCAGCAATAAGGTAACCAATTAACGCCACACCAAACGAGACGCTTATATTTGCATAACTACTTTTTCCTAAACTTTCGAATTTTTGATAAGCAACATAAAGACCCCTAAATGCAAACCATTGTAGAGCAAAAAACCACAAAATTCCCAAAAAACCCAATTCTGATAAGATTTCCAAATACAAACTATGTGGAGATCGCCCTTCTAACCTTGGATCAAGGCCAATATCTCGTGAGTATTCCAAATAATGTGATTTGTAGTTATTTAATCCGATTCCTAATATCGGATTATCAAGGAACATCCTCCACGCGGCCAGATTTTCACTATAACGACCTCTTATGGAAGAATCGTCAGTTAACCGTGGGTCTTCGGAGATTGAAAACTCTGATATTGTCGCTAATCGATCGAGGTATTGGGCTGGCAAGAATTGGATGATAAATATTCCCACAATAAGGACCAATATCAAACTTCCAACTTGAAGTTGTTTTCGAAAAGTGATGAATAACAAGCTTAGACTTAGAACAATTACCAAACCTAAAAATGCGCCTCTTGAGTAGGTAAAAACAACGGTTAACACGACCACTAGAAAGGCCCAGGAGGCAAAAAACTTTTTGAGACCTTTCTCTTCGCTCCATAATCGATCCATAGACAACGGAACCAATATTAACAATCTTTGGGAATACGCATTAAATCCGATTCCAAGACCAGATATTCGGTAGTATCCTAAACCACTCTCAAATATTGCTTGACCAAAACCAAAATAATTTCTTTCAAATGTACCAGTGATGAATTGGTAAGTACTAATAGAACCCATAAAAATCCCAGCAAATAATAGAGTCCAAATTACCCGATAAAGATCCTTCTCGTTTCTCATCAGCAAAACAATCGCAACTATTGCTATGGCATCTTTCATGAATAATATTAATGCTGCTTGAGATTGAGATGGAAAATTTGAATGAAGAATCGATAAAACAGCTAAAAAGCCATAACCCGCCAATACAGTAGCTGGAATCCCCCAATGTCTAGGCTTTTCAAAAAATACTAACCACCTGATGAGTATCACCAAACCCAAAAACGGAATATAGATTTTGGCTATTGATGGTAAGTCGAAATAATTTATCATAATATCGGAGAGACGCGTATAGAGCATAAAAATGAGGAACAACAACCCCCAATCAGGACGTAGTACTAATAAAAAGGCTACAATAGCGCCAATAACAAAAAAAAATGGGATTAACAATGAAACATTCATTTATTGCCCAAGTATTCTTTCCGGTTAATTGAATCCCTAAACAATACAGCTAATTGCTTTCCGGTTTTGGATATATCAAATTCTTTTATTACTAAGGAACGACCAACCATTGCTAATTTTTCAGCTTCTTTAGGTTTAGTATATACTTCAGCTAATTTTTCTGCAAGTCCAGAAGAATCCGCTTGTTCAACTAGGTACCCTGTCTTCTGTGGTCTAATTAGTTCAGGAATACCCGAAATTGAAGTTGCAATCGCTGGTAATCCACTCGCCAGTGCCTCCATCAATGCTACAGGGATTCCTTCCATTTTTCCCGAAGAAGTAACCACGCTAGGTTGAACATAACAATGTGCTTCCGCTAATAGTTTGGAAACCTGGTCTTGTGTTTTTGGGCCTAAAAGAAAAACATGCTTTTCCAATCGGTTTTGCAAAATCATTCGCTCCAAAACCCTATAATTCTTTCCACCACCAATGATACTACACCGAAATGGAATATTTCGGTCACGAAGATTAGCACACGCTTGAATCAAATATGGAAATCCTTTATAAGGTTGAAGGCTTCCAATACTAAGAATTTCTAGGCGTTGGATCTGATCGTAATTCCGTTCAGTAATGGAATAATTTTCTGGATTGATTCCACAATGAACAACATAGGTTTTATCTAGAACCCAATCACCAAGCCGAGACACTAAAAACTCTCGATTATAATCAGAAATTGCAATGATAAATTCTGCATCCCCTAATTTGGTTCCCAACATGACCTGATCGACAAAAATATCGTGTGCATGAACTGTAATGCTATAATTTATCCCAGTCAACTGGTGAATTAACCATGCGGCAAACGCAGGGAAGGTTGCATAATGGGCATGAATATGCTGAATCTTTAATTCCCTCATAGCCTCAGCCATCCAAATAATTTTCGGAAACAAATATAATTTTCTTACCAGAAATTTAGGGGATTTAATATTTTCTACCAGTGTATGTACCAATAGTTTGAAGTAAATGCGCGGATCTTCGATAATTTTTTTTAAGTTTTCTCTAATGACAGTACGCGAATTAATAGGTGAAAAATAGGCATCCTTCACCCATAATTTTGCGGAGGGATGGACAACCTTTTGTTTTTGAAACACCAAGGGAAACAATCTAATATCCCAACCAAGGGATTTTAGTTCATCCATTTCTCTCAATATAAATGTCTCAGATAGATGGGGGAATCTAGACATGATGTAAGCTATCGGCCCATTGGTCAATGTTTTCCTTGCCCTTTCAATACCACAAAAAATGATTTTAGTAGAATTTCGTAATCAAGCATGAGGCATCTGTGTTCAATATATGCAATATCTATCCGTAACCGATCATCAAAATCGGTTTCACCCCTCCCCGTCATTTGCCATAAGCCTGTAATCCCTGGAATCACATCCAACCTTTTGGTTTGCCAAAGCTTATACGTTTTTGAGCTAAAGGAAGTCGGTCGGGGGCCTACAAGACTCATCTCACCCTTCAGCACATTAAAGAATTGGGGAAGTTCATCTAGACTTGTTTTCCGTAGTATTTTTCCAAAATTCGTGACCCGGGGATCATCTGTAATCTTAAAATCCGGCCATTCCAATTCGTTCAGAGGAAGTAAATCCTTCTTAAGTTCTTCAGCATTTTCAACCATTGTGCGGATTTTATACATCCTAAATCTTTGTCCCCCCTGACCGGTTCTAATTTGTGAAAAGAAAACAGGAGCCCGAGGTTCTTTGATTTTCATCACTATAAATATCAGTCCCAAGAGAGGAAGCCAGACAATCGAGGTAAATATAATCAAAATGGAATCGACAACTCTTTTTAAAAACAAGTACAATTCTCCCTTTATAAGAATCTTTTCTGGAGAATATTTCTCAACCCACATATACTCTTTTTTATCGATTTTTCTTTTTTTCATGGTGTTATTTGACGTACAAGCAAAAAAGTCGAAATCAGTTCAAGTTATTTATAGCATAATCCAACAAAACAATCATAAATATCTTTGAGTGATTTATAAAGTTCTGAACAAATTTTTGATCCTAAATACTATAAAAACAAGCAAAAAGAAAAAAGCCGTGGAAGAAACACCCTCCAACGGCTTTTAAATTTTGTAATTCCTGTGCTTATTTTTTTACAAATTCCTCTCCAAGCGCCATAGGGGGAGAGACACGCAACAATCTACTTAACGGTCTTCGCAACCACCTGGGAGCTCTTAATATCATATCCTCAATCCATTCGCTCCCGACCAGCAGCAAGACAACAATCATCAACAACCATGTAATAGAATTGAAAGCAACCACAGAAACCTCTGGATACTCTCTCTGAAGTACCGTTGCTAGGATTTTCGTCGCCCCAAACAAAATTGCACCAATCGCCCCACGTAAGGGAGCCCACCCGCCAAAAATTACAATTGCCAGAGCAATCCATCCCAA
>JABAHR010016209.1_pt1 | contig 10200 bp, 9 predicted proteins | sample 7062101 | NCBI WGS metagenome assembly JABAHR01 (sample SAMN14534553, study PRJNA622989) | marine sediment metagenome | biome: marine biome [ENVO:00000428]; feature: marine pelagic biome [ENVO:01000023]; material: deep marine sediment [ENVO:00002113] | place: India: Gulf of Kutch | collected...
TAATTGGCGCGCCCGAGAGGATTACTCGACCCATCCCTGGGCCTCGCCCTCCGGGCTCGCCGTGCTGCGCACGACTCGTTCAAATTCGCTCCCAGCGAATTTGTCGAACCTTGTCTCGCGCCGAGGGCGCTCGACTGAGAACCCAATCCGATACCAGGCAAGCCAACAAAAAACCGCCAAGAAGGCGGTTTTCTGTTGGCGCGCCCGAGAGGATTCGAACCTCTNNGTGCTCTATCCGACTGAGCTACGGGCGCGTTGTCTGAGGGCGGCTATTTTACCGGAGCAGGGGGTTCAGGGACTACCGACGATGGCCAGGCGCTTGCCGTCCGGGCTGATGCCCAGGCGGGTGATGTCGTCGATGCCGTACTCGCGCAGGTCGGCCGTCAGTTCCCAGCGCTCGTTGCCCGCGTTGCTGCGGTACAGCCGCGAACCGCTGCCCATCCAGTAGCGCCCCCCGGGATCCACCTCGAAATCCTCGTGTTCCGGGAACAGGCCAATCACGCCCGTCACGGAACCGTCGGCCGGGTCCAGCGATGCGATGCGCCAGGGCTCGACGCCCTTGTCCACGAAAAGGATTTCATTCGTCAGCGGATGGCGCCTCAGTGTCCTGCCGATATTGTCGAACACCCTGGTCGCCAGCCCGTTACCGGGCACGGCGACCTGGAGGGAATGCGGTTCACCCAATACGAACAGGGCCAGGAGATCCTCTGCGACCCACGCGTGGTAGCCAACCGGTTCGACGTCCGGCAGCAGCAGGCTGAACACTCCGCTTTCCGGCTCCAGCCGCCACAGGCTGAACACTCCGCTTTCCGGCTCCAGCCGCCACAGGCGTTGCCTTCCATCTTTCTCGACCCGCACCACGGAGACCGCCTCCGTGCCCGGAATGGGCGTGGGCGAGTATTCGCTTTCCGGGGTCGGCACCAGGCGCGTGGTGCGGCCCATCGCGATCTCGTGTCGCGCGATGTCGGTTTGGCCATCCGCCTGCTCCGCCGTGTAATACACGAACTGGCCGTCGGGCGAGAAACGGGGCTGGTTGTTGTAGCGATCCCCGGCGCTGATCTGTTGCGGCGCCTGCGGAACACCCTCCTCGATACCTGCCAGCCAGATGTGCGAAGCGGGCAGGTCCTGCGCCAGCGCGGTAGTCCCGGCCAGCCATGCCAGCAGAGTGAACGGCAAGCGCCAGGCTCTCACTACGACCCACCGTTCAAGATCTTCACCAGGTCGTTCGTGATCACCTCCGTGCGCCAGCCCGTCAACCTCGCCGGCAGGTCACCCCCGTTGCGTATCAGTTCCTCGATATCGCGCTTCGGCGCCAGCAGGGCCGGCTCGACATCGAGCTCGTTGGCCCGTTCCAGCACGCGCGCCCTCAGGCGCCTGAGCAGCTTTCGCTGACTCCCCGTGAGGGGGCTGATGACGGGCAGTTCGCTGCCGGCATCGAGCGTGGAGGACACGATCTCCGCGATGTTCCGGCCGTAGCGCTGGGCGGCGCGCGGATGCAAGTCCTCCAGGTCCTCCAGGGCGCGCGGTTCGGTCAGCTTGCGCTCGGCGATGTGCACCAGGACGGGATCCGGGACGATGAAGCCGCGCGGCCGGTTGCGCTTGCGGGCCTCCCGCTCCCGCCAGCCGGCGAGGGCCTGCAGGACCGCCAGCGAGGTGCCGTCCAGGCGGCCCAGGCCGCGGATGCGCTGCCAGGTGGCGCCGTCATTTGCCGGGACGGCGGACTGTTCCAACTGGCGATTGCAGTCCTCGTGGAACCACTCCAGCCGCCCGCGCTCACGCAGGCGCGCCTCGAGCTGTTCCCACATCAGCGGCAGCAGGCACACATCCAGCGCCGCGTAATGCAATTGCTCGCTCCGCAACGGCCTGGCGCACCAGTTGGAGCGGGTCTGGCCCTTGTCCACCTCCACGCCGAACAGCCACTCCACGGCCGTGTGGTAGCCCACCTGAAGGGGTTGGCCGAGCATGGCGCACGCAACCTGGGTATCGAGCGCCGGCCGGGGCAGGGCGCCGACGGCGTGGAGCAGCAACTCGTAATCCTCCGACGGGCTGTGCACGATCTTGGCCACGCCGCGGTCTTCCAGCAGTTCCGCCAGCGGTTCCAGGTTTCCCTCGACCAGGGGGTCGAGCAACCAGACGGTCCGCCCGTCCGATACCTGCACGAGGCCGATGTTGGCGTGGTAGGTGCGTTCACGGACGAATTCCGTGTCCAGGCCCAGGCGCTCGCTGCGGCGCCACGCTTTGGCGGCCTCGTGCACCTGTTCCGGCGCCTGCAACAGCACGGCGGAGTCCGCGGCGGAAATCGCGGTATGAAGTGCTCGCGGGCGATTCATGCGGGCCTTGTTGCCTGTTCTCTGAAAATCGTGTAAGTCTCTTTTGTAAAAGGAATTATGGGTTGGTTTACGCCTTGTTGTCGTGTTCTTTCTGCGTTATGGTGGCCCTCCGTCCATGGGTCGGCAAGGCCCTGACGGCAAACCATACCACGGGACGGTAACGGGCAAGGGATTTTGCATGCGCGCACTGACTCACCAAGGCGGTACCCTGGCGCTCCTGGTACTGGGCCTGCTGGCCTTCAGCCCCGGGATGGAGGCGCAACAGGCCGGGCCCGCCGAATCCGGCGATGTGTCCGCCGGGAAACCCGCCGAGAAGCCTGCCGAGCCAGAAGAGCGCCGCGTACGCCGCCTGGGGGACGTGGCTCCGGAGGATTTCGAACTGGATCTCACCGTACCGGTGGCGGCCCAGGGTGATTCGCCCCCCCAGGACCAGCTGGACCTCCCCGATCCCGAGGAAAACGAGGCGCTGCAGAAAATCCTGGGTAGGCTCGCAAGCCGCCCCGAGGATCCCGCAGCCCTCGCTGAACTCGACGAATTGCTCTCGGGCGTGCTTGCCCGGGCCCAACAGCACGCCGATGAAGGCAGGCTGGGCGAAATGGAACACCTGCTGCTGGTGGTGCGCAACGTCAATCCCCGCCTGTCCGGGCTGGATAGCGCATTGCGCAGGCTGGAGAACCTCCGGAATGTCGATGCCTGGCTGGCTGCCGCGGACGTGGCCATGCAGGCCGGCGCCCTGATCGAGCCCCGGGAAAACAATGCGCTGTACCACTACCGCAAGGTTGCCGCCGTGGATCCCGGAAACGAAGCGGCCAGGCTCGGCCTGATCCGGGTCCAGCAGGGCCTGATCGCCAGGGCTCTCGACGCGGCCAGGGAATTCGATTTCGAACTGGCCAACGACTGGCTGCTGGAGGCGTCGGAGGCTCGTGAACCGCAGGACCTGGTCGAGGAGGCCATCGGACAGATCGAGGGCTTTCGGCAGACCCACGCCCGGCGTATCGAGCAGGACGTGCTGGATGCCATCGTGCGCCGGGATTTCAACTACGCCGAGTTCGTGCTCATAGACCTCATCGCCCTGGGCGGCCACGAGGACCGGGTGGAGCGCCTGCGCGCCCGGCTGGCGGAGGCGCGCACTTACGGTGATCATAATCCGGGGGACGTGATTTATGACATGTTTCCGGACGGCGAGCACTCGGCTCCGCCGGTAGTCGTGATCGCGGCCGGCAGTTTCCTGATGGGATCACCAGAGAACGAAAGCGGGCGCAAGGACGCGGAGGGACCGCAGCACCGCGTGACCATTACCCGCGGCTTCGCCCTGGGCCAGCACGAGGTCACGGTGGACGAGTTCCGGCTCTTCATCGAGTCGAGCGGGTTCCACACCCAGGCCGAACTGAAGGGTCGATCGAGCGTCTACGAGGACCAGTCCGGGCGCATGGCGGACCGGGATGACGTGAACTGGCGCCACGATTACCAGGGCCGTCGCGCCGACGGTGACGAACCGGTCCTGCACGTGGACTGGTACGACGCCCAGGCCTACGTGGAATGGCTGTCCGAACGGACCGGCCAGTCCTACCGCCTGCCCACGGAGGCGGAGTTCGAATACGCTATCCGGGCCGGATCGGTCACGGCCTACTGGTGGGGCAACGGCGCGCCCACGGAGGTCGTCGAAAACCTGACCGGGACCGGCGACACCTCGCGCAGCGGGCGCAACTGGAACACCGGCTTCGAGGATTACAACGACCGGCACTGGGGCCCGGCGCCGGCCGGTTCCTTCCAGCCCAATCCCTTCGGCCTGCAGGACATGGCCGGCAACGTCAGTGAGTGGGTCATGGATTGCTGGCACGATACCTACACGCGGGCCCCCGCCGACGGATCGGCCTGGGTCAATCCGGGCTGCACGCGGCGCGTGGTCAGGGGTGGATACTGGGCCAGCGCACCGCGGGCCGCGCGCTCGGCGTCCAGGCTCTCCGCGGGCGCCAGGTCCCACGGCGCCGCGGTCGGTTTCAGGGTGGCGCGCGACCTCTGAGGCGCCCGGGTGGCGCCCGCTCCCGGCTACTCCAGCACTTCGTTGACCAGCGCCGCCAGCCGCGAGGCGGCCAGGGCCAGTTGCTCGCGGGCCAGCAGCCAGCGCTCCGCCGTGAATTCCGGGGTGATCTCCGCCGAGGGCGGGTACCCGAAATCTCTCAGCAGTTCATGGGACTCGACAATCCAGGCGTAGGCGTCTCCAGGTTGCCATCCCAGTTTGTCCGGGGGCGTCAACAGGTGGGCCAGGTCGCCGGGCAGCAGCCGCCAGTCCGTGTAGCTGGACCGGATCAGGTCATGATCCCAGAAGGCGTGCAGGTTCGTGCTTCGCCCCCGGAACACGACCGGAAAATCATTGCCGCCGCGGTCCTCACCGAAACCGTTATGCATGGGCTGGTGGATATCGCCGGCCAGGTGGCACACCCAGCCCCAGGCGCGGCGGCGTTGCGCCCCGGGCAGATCCGCGTCACCCAGTTCTCCGGCATATCGCCTGAGAGCCCCGGCCGAGCAGTGACCGCCCCCGCAATCCCGGCCGGGCTCGAATGCCGCAGCATGCCGTGGCACGTTGATGTAGTGCAGAGGTGCGCTCCAGGCCCCCTCCGCGGTGTCGCGCCAGCGGTCCGGCCAGTTGCACCACTCGGCCACGGCCTCGCGGTCATTCGAACCGAGAATCGCCAGGAGTTTTTCCCTGGCCCCGGGCGTGAATTGGGTTTCGGCCAGCAGGCCGACCACGCGGTGGCCCTCCGGCCCCCAGGCGACCGCCTGGTTAGCGCTGGCTGCAAATCCGGCGAGGGCCAGCAAGGCGTAATAACAGGTTCGAAGTCGGGTCATTTTCAGCCGCGGCGGCAGGGGTTCGGACGGTTCGATGGTACACCGCCGGGCCATGCGATTGACAGGCGTCAAGACGGGACGCGGCTCGAGGTGTATGGTTTTCGGGAGCAACAGGTTCCCGGACCATGAAAATAGCCGCGATTCCAGCCTTGCTGTTCCTGTACGCCGGCCTGGCGGGCGCGGCTGACGTGCGCCTGGCTGCACTCGGCGAATTCGACGCGCAGCAGCACCGGATCGGCGTCAATGTGCACGAGGACGTGCCCGGCAACTGCCGGCTTGGAAGCGACTACGTCACCTCGGTCTTTGGCGGGCTGCTGTCGGTGATGGGCTTCCAGCAGGCCGAGGTGGCCGACAGCCACCTGGAGTTCGCGGTCTCGCTGCAGGGCATCCCGATGCAGGAATCGTGCGGCGTGCGGCTGCTGAGCATGGTGCGGCAGGTCCCGGAAATGAAAATCCTGCGCATTTCGCCAGGCTCCACGTCCAGGCAATACCGACTGTGGACTTCGGAAAACCTGCTCACAGGTAGCCGGGACGAGGTGCGCAGGAAACTGGAGGAGCAGGCCACCCAGGACATCATTGCCTTCCGCAAGGCCCTGCAGGCGGCAGGCGAGTAGCGCATCTGCCGATTTCCCAGGGTTTTGTACCCCCCGGGAACCAGTCGCTCAGGGAACCACCGCGAACTGCAGTGTTTTTGGCGTGCTGGTCGTCGATCCGTCGGTGAACGTGAAGGTGATTTCGTAGACCTCGCCCAGTTGCGCGCAGGCCGGTGCGAACTGGATAACGCCGGTGGCCTGGTCGAAGTCCATGTTCGCGGGCAGCGCGCTGTTACTGAAGTTGCCGGCTACCGGGGGAACCACGAGCAGTTGGGCGACGCTCGGGTCCGGGTCGGTCCCGCAATTCGCTATTGCCGCCACGCCCGAGTCGAAGGTTCCGTTGGCGGGATTGACGTCCAGGATTTCCGCAGTGCTCGGATCGCCATCCAGGTCTACACCCACGATCTCGACCGTCGCGGAGACCAGTTCGATCGACTCCGTTTCCGCGTCCACGATCTGCCCCCGGATACTCCGGAAGCCCCGCAACTGGTACGTGCCATTGCAGATTGCGAACGCGTCAACCGCGGCGTTGGTGCCCGATTCCAACAGGGAATCGCCGCGCCACAGCTCGACAACCGAATGCAACAGGGAGGCGCGCTCGAACGTGGCCTGGAGCGACGCGACGCCGCCCGTGCAGGCCGTCACCGCAACGTCCAGGTCGGCACGGCCGTCCATCACGTAGGCCGGGCGGCGCTCGCCATCGACTTCCAAGCTGACCGGGCCCAAGCGCTGATCCAGGTCGCCTACCGCGTTGCTGCCGTCAAGGATGTTAGAGCCGTTGTACAGCACGCGTTCCACGGCAGTCGGGGTATACGCCCGCGCATTGTCGCCCGTGACGATGAAAAGGTTTCCGACCACCACGCCGTCGACCGGATGGTGGAACAGGGCCTGGTTGACGACCTCGTCGCGGAGCATGGCCGGGATGTCCCGCTGGAAGATCGCCTCGGCGAGGTAGCGCGGCGGGTACATACCGGTAACGGTCTCGATGTCCTCGCGGGTCTCGTCGGCGCCCCCGGTGTTGAACTCCAGGCCGACCTGGTTGGTAATGGCCTCGTTCAGCACCGCCGTGGCGTTGCCCTGCTCGTCCACCGCGAACGGCCCGGCCTGGAATCCCGCGACCGAACCGCCAACCTCGTAGATGGCGAACAGCAGGCCGTCCTGCCGGCCGGCCGGCATGCACCAGTTCATGTTCAGCTGGCCGTTCCCGGAGTTTGTCGATGGATCGAGTTCCGCAGCTCGCAGCCCCTCGATGGAAGTCGACATGGTGCCGCCGTCGTAAACGTTGACCTGCGTGATGGTGCCGGTTGCCGGATCAAAGGTGACATTTTCCTGGTCGCGCTCCCGGTTGGCCTCCGCAAGCCACGCGGCCTGGAACGACGCCAGCTCGGCGGATTCGCCGCCCGGCAGGCCCAGGCGGGGCGGGAGATCGGAGACCACGGGGTTGACACCGAACCTGCCCTTCACCACGTACTCGGAATCCGCGCAGTCCGGGTCGGCAAAGGCGGAACACGGCAGCGCCGCGGCGAAGGCCGCCATGATTACTCGGACATGCCGGGGAGTCTGGTTCAATTTGGATCCTGCGTGTCCCAGGTGGGATTGAAGTTGATGTCCGGCGCGCCGCCCGGCGCACCACCGTATCGCTCGGGATTGTTCATGACCCAGACCACGAGAAAACCCTGGTTATAGGCGCCGTCCGCATCGAGTCCCTTGATCAGTTCGTACATCCGCAGCATGCCTTCCTGGTCCATGTTGTAGTCGGTTCCGCACAGGCCGCTACAAAGATCCGAGTACTGCCTGACTTTCGACGGCGGCTCGGCGTCGTTATCCCAGAGCAGCGGATCGAAGGCGTGCCACATGTCGACGATCGAGCCCGGTGTGGCGCTGTTGATGAGCTGTGCTTCGATGGTCACGGCATCCAGGCCGATGTTGGAATGTTCGGCTAGGATTTCCGCCATGTCCGGTGCGTAACTCCGCGTGCCCGGGCTGCCCAGGATCATCGCGCGTATTTCTTCGTTGTCGAGGAAGAAGAAGGTGTCCGGCGCTGGCAGCCATGTATTCACGTATTCCCCCGCCTGGGCCAGTTCATCGAGGGACAGGTAAAACAGTCTCCTGTCGTTGTCCGCCGCCCGTTCACGGATGTTGCGGTAGCCCCTGACCTCGTAGGTGCCGTCGCAGGCAACCGTTTCCTGTAGCGCCTGGTTCGTACGGGATGCCAGCAGGGCGTCCCCTTTCCACAGTTCGATGACCGATTGAAGTATGGATGGCCGGACGAATTCGGCGGTCAAGGTGGCCTGATCACCCGCGCAGGCGGGGATGTTGGTGGAGAGTTCAGCCCGGCCATCGATGATCCAGGCCGGGCGGCGCTCACCGTGCGCATCGAAGCTGACGGGCCCCAGCCTGGCATCCAGATCCGGCACCAACCCGGTGCTGAACATGATATCGCTGCCATCCTGCAATACCCGATCAACCGCGGTCGGCGTAAAGGCCTCGGCACCGGCGCCGGTGACTACGAAGGTGTTGCCCACCACCATGCCGTTGGCGGGATTCTGGAACAGGGCCTGGTTTTCCAGTTCGTCGCGCAACATGGCCGGTATGTCGCGCTGGAAGATGGCCTCCGCCAGGTAGCGCGGCGGGTACACGCCGGTGACCGCCTGGATGTCTTCCCGGGTCTCGTCGGCGCCGCCCGTGTTGAACTCCAGGCCGACCTGGTTGGTGATGGCCTCGTTGAGCACCGCGACCGCCCGGTTGCCCGCACCCACGGTGAAGGGCCCGGCCTGGAATCCCACGTTCTGGCCGCCGGACCCGTAAATGGCGAAGATGAGGCCGTCCTCGCGGCCTACCGGCATACACCAGTTGACGTTAAGTTGCCCGCGGCCAAAGTTGCTGCCGGGATCTATCTCGGCCTGCCGCAGGTCGGTAAGGCTTACACTGAGGATGGAACCGTCATACACATCCACCTGCGTGGCGGTCATGGCCGGGTAGTCCACCGTGATGATCTCCTGGTCACGTTCCCGGTTGGCTTGCGCCAGCCACGCGATGGAGACCTGCTGCAGGTTCGCTGCGGACGCTCNNGACGCTCCGGGCAGGCCGAGGCGTGGCGGCAGGTCGGAAACGGCGGGATTGACTCCGAACTCGGCGGAGACCAGGTACTCGGAATCCATGCAATCAAGCTGCGCCCGGGCTGAAACGGGAGCCAGGCACACCAGCAGGATAAAGGTGATTTTTGTCGGCACGAGGCCGAGTGTATGGAAGATTCGCGCGGTGGACAAATGGCTGCGGGGGAGCATGAATTCCTTCATTCGGGTCTCGTCCGGGTACCTGGGATGGAGCCCGGCCAGAAAAGGGGTGCAGGACAAGTGTCCTGCACCCCGTGGTCCGAAAGCCTTGCCCCGGTATCGAGTTTACCGGGCGTGGACCTTGTCGACCGAGTAAGCCGCCCCTACACCATGGCAGGCCCCGCAGCCCTCGCCGAAGAACGCGGTGTTGGTATAGGCGTGCGCTGCAGCGGCATCACCGTCGTGACAGCTCATGCAAGCCGCGGAAACGGGTTGCATCGGGGTGAACTGTGCCGACAGCGTGTTGGTAGCCAGCAGGCCGTCTGCGGACGGCACCTGGTACGAATCACCCTCGTGACACTTCGTGCAGTTGCGCAGATCGCCCGAGAAATGGATGTCGCTGAAGTCGAACGTACCCCGCGAGCGGATCACGACGTAGCCGTTCTCCAGGTCCGCGCCGCGGTGGATCTTGTGGATCATCCACTTCTGGTGGATGCTCTCATTGCCGCCCAGGTCAAGACGGTCGACAGCCTCGGGCATGTGGCAGGTGTTGCAGTACTGCACGCTCTTGCGGTTGCCGCCGTGGAAGCTGATGTTGACGTGGCAGCTTTCGCAGGTGTAGTCCGAGACCACTTCGCGCCGTGCCATCTCGCTGCCTGTGACCGCGAATGCAAAGCCCGGGTTCTCCATGTACTCGCGCTCGCCTTCGACCTCGTCGCCCATGACGATGTCGACCGCATTGCTGCGGCCCTCGGCCCACACCGTGTAGGAGCCCATTGCATCGGCGGGTAGCGGAGTGGCGAAGGTATACGTCCAGTGGTCACCCATGGGCACCGCCGAGGAGCCCACGGTTTCATTGGCATAGAAACTGAAGTCCTGGTTCGGCCCGGTGATGGTGAGGCGCATGCGGTTCAGCGAAGCGGGGTTGATGGAACCGGTCTTGCTGCTCACCCTGAAGTGTACGGTCGGCGTGTCGCCCGGCGCAGTGTCGGTCACGTCCAGGAACGTCACCAGCAGGCCGGGGAACTGCGACGAGAGGTACAGCGGCATGTGCGCACCGGGGATCGAGAAGTCGAACTCATTGATCATTTCCGGGGTGTGGCAGTACACGCACACGTCGTCGTTCGTCACCGGGAAGTTCCAGTCCGAATG
>JABAHR010004895.1_pt1 | contig 10199 bp, 13 predicted proteins | sample 7062101 | NCBI WGS metagenome assembly JABAHR01 (sample SAMN14534553, study PRJNA622989) | marine sediment metagenome | biome: marine biome [ENVO:00000428]; feature: marine pelagic biome [ENVO:01000023]; material: deep marine sediment [ENVO:00002113] | place: India: Gulf of Kutch | collected...
GCTGCCGACGACCGCCACGGGAAGTGTGGTCGCATTGGCGGACAAGCTCGACACCCTGGTCGGCATCTTTGCCACCGGGGAGGAGCCCAGCGGGGATCGCGATCCCTTCGCGCTGCGCCGCAGCGCCCTCGGCGTGCTGCGCATCCTCATCGAGGAAGCGATGGATCTGGATCTCGAACAGCTTATTGCTGAGTCTATCGCGGTGTACACCGCCCACGCTGCCTCCCTGCCCGACGCCGCGGTCCGGGCCGCCCTGAATCAGGACACCCAAGGGCGCATCGTCGAGTTTTTTCTCGATCGGCTGCACAGCTACTACGCCGAAGCGGGGTTCGCCACCGACGAAATAGCGGCGGTGCGCGCCTGCCGTCCGACCCGGCCTGGTGACTTCGATCGCAGGCTGCGCGCCGTTGCGCAGTTCCGTCGTCTTGCCGAGGCGCAGGCGTTGACCCAAGCCAACAAGCGCATTCGAAACATCCTGCGCAAAGCGAACGAGACGCCGCCCGCGTCTGCCGATCCGTCCCGCTACAGCGAGCCCGCCGAACACCAGCTCGCCGAGCGCATCGGGGCACTCGCCGGCACCGTCGAGCCGCTGTTGACGAAAGGGGATTACGGAGAGGCGTTGACCGCGCTGGCTGGCCTGCGCGACCCGATCGATCGTTTTTTCGATGACGTCATGGTGATGACCGATGATCCCGCCTTGCGCCGCAATCGGCTGGCGTTGCTCGCCGCGGTGGAGCGTTTGTTCGTGGCGATCGCGGACATCTCGAAGCTGCAAGGTTAGAATCGTGGCGTGAATCGCGACGCTTTCCACGACATGCTGGGGGCCGTGCAGGCTTTCCACGACCGCCACGGGCTGCGCGAGCACGGCGGCGAGGATCTCGATCACCGCGTGGCGCTGATGGTCGAGGAGCTCGGCGAGATATCCGCGTGCGTGACGAAGGGCAAGCACAAGTCGCTGCTGGCTGAGGAGTGTGCGGATCTGCTCATACTTCTGCTGGGCACCGCCATCGCTGCCGACTTCGACCTTCAGGCGGCGTTCTGGGCGAAGATGACCAAACTCGAGGGCCGCGGCGCTCGCACGGTGGGCAGCCGCATTCGCGTGTCAGACTTCGCCGGGGTGGAGGAGAACAGCGACTGAACGATTCCGCGGAGACGAATCGCCGCCCTGACAACGCTCCTGCGAGGTCGACGCGGAGCCGGGCAGCGAACCCGCGCGGCGCGCGGACGCATTTCTGCCCCGCAGCGCTGCGAAAACGATCACGCGGCGCGGCGTCTTGCCCGGCTGCCGACCCGGTCGGATGGCGGTCGGACGCGCCGTTCGGCGACGCCGAGGAGTCCGCCCAGGACAACGCCCGAGCGCCATAAGGACACGCGGCGGCGGGCCAATGCACCGGGCGCCTTTCTTGGGCGTCCGGGAGAGGTGAGCGATGCGCCTGGTTATTCTCGATCGCGACGGCGTGATCAATTTCGATCGCGATGCCTACATCCGCTCTCCGGAGGAATGGCGTCCCATCCCGGGCAGTCTGGAAGCGATTGCGCGGCTGTGCCGTGAGGATTACAGAATTATCGTCGCCACCAATCAGTCCGGCGTCGGGCGGGGACTGTTGGATATCTCGACCCTCAACCGCATCCATCGACGCATGCTCGAGCGCGTGCGCAAAAAAGGCGGTGACATCGACGCCATCTTCTTTTGCCCCCACACGCCGGCGGACGACTGCGCATGCCGCAAGCCCCGGCCGGGCATGCTCGAAGACATTGCCAAACGACTGAAGACCAGCCTCGCCGGCGTCCCCGTCGTCGGCGACGCCATGCGCGACCTGCAGGCGGCGCAGGCGGTCAACGCCCTTCCCGTGCTGGTCCTGACCGGCAAGAAGGCGCCTGATACGACCGCCGACCGGATCATTAGCGAGCCGGAATTGGCCCACGCACCGGTCTTTCGAGACCTCTCCACGTTTGCCGACGCGCTGCTGCGCGGAGAGCTCGCCGATGCCATTGCGGCTTTGACGGTCGGCGCCGAGAGGTGAGTCGTCGGCGATGATCTGGCTGCGGTCGCTCGCCTTCGCCGTCGGGCAATGGGCGTCCGCAGCGCTCTTCTGGCCCGTGACGATACTCGCTTATCCGTTGCCGCCCCTAACGCGCTCGCGCGTCATAGGCCTATGGGCACATTTCGTCATCTGGTGGCTCGCAGTGAGCTGCAAGCTGCGCTTCGACGTTCGCGGCAAGGAGAATCTGCCGGCGACGCCATCGGTGGTGTTGTCGAAACATCAGTCGGCATGGGAAACCATTGCGTTCCAGCTGATCTTTCCGCCGCAGGCCTGGGTGCTCAAGCGCGAGCTGCTGGTGATTCCCTTCTTCGGCTGGGGCCTGGCCGCCTCACAGCCCGTGGCTATCGACCGGGCGGGCGGACGCCGCGCACTGGAACGTCTCGTCGAGCAAGGTATCGAGCGCCTCGACCAGGGCCGCTGGGTGATCGTGTTTCCGGAAGGAACCCGCGTGGGCCCCGGTAGCCGCGGCCACTACAACCCCGGTGGCGCGCTGCTCGCGGTGAGAGCCGCTGTTCCCGTCGTACCCGTCGCGCACAACGCCGGTGTGTACTGGCCGCGCCGGGGGTTCCTCAAAAGGCCGGGGGTGATCCACGTCGTCATCGGGCCGCCACTCGATCCGCAGGGAAAACGACCCAAGCAGCTCAACGCTGAGGCGGAGCGGTGGATCGAAGCGACAATGCAGACACTGCCCAGCGCCTGAAAGGGAGCAGGGTGGACGCACGCGCCCAGCGCGTCGCTATCCGGAGGGCGCGTGGCACATCGACTCGACCGGAAAAGACAGACTCGCGCCGTTGATCGCTTCGATATAGAAGACGCCGTCCTCCACGTCGTACAGCAGATCCGCAGCAGGCTCGCCGACTTCGATGACCCGTGCCTCGTCGAGGTCGACGGCCGAGGCGGGTTTAACGAATAGCGGCTCCAAGCGACGCGGCGCATAGCCATCGTCGACGCGGCCGTAGAGAATCGCCTCCTGCACGATCAGCGGCAGCCAATCTTCTCGGGGCGACTGCTCCCAGCTGAACACGAACTTGCCATGAATGTTGCGGTTCGTGCGCACCACGGCCACACCAAAACCCTCGCGCTCGGGGTGCAGCGTGAATCTGCCCTGCTGAAGCTCGAGAAACTCTTTGCGTGTGAGTCGATTTTCGATGGTTGCAACGTAACGATCAGGCTCGACCAGAAACTGCTTGCTCATGAGCTGATCGAACTCGTCGTACACGACGTTGCAGTCGAAATAACCCGCTTCCGTTATACCTCCCCCAAGGGCAATCAACGGCGCCAAGATACGCATTACACGGAGCGGTTGCTTCATAGCAAAATCGGCCAAAGCGTCGTATCGCACTCCCTGCGCCCCGACGGGCGCAAAGCCTCGACGCCCCTTCCCGACGCGGCGATCGGGGAGCGAGGGCGCGACCACCAGGCGAGGACTCGTCGACTCACGACGCGCCGGTCCGAGCAGCGGTATTTGCCAGCTCGATGTATTGGTCGACGGAGACGTCTTCCGGTCGCGTATGAGGATCGACACCCGCGGCCAATATGGCAGTCTCGTTCATCACTCGCTTGAGCGCGTTGCGCAATGTCTTGCGGCGGCTCGAGAACGCCTCGCGAACGAGCATCTCCAGGACGGCGGGATCAACGGGCGCCCGCTGCCGAACAGGCCTCAATTTTACCAGACTGGACTCGACCTTGGGCGGCGGCACGAAGGCGCCGGGACCGACGTTGAACAGCCGACGGGTGTCACAGCGCCACTGGGTCATAACGGTGAGGCGACCGAATTGCTTGCTGCCCGGCCGCGCCACCAGGCGATCGACGACCTCGCGCTGCATCATGAAACACATGTCGCGGATGTCGTCAGCGATGTTCATCAGCTTCAACAGAAGCGGTGTCGACACGTTGTAGGGGAGGTTGCCGATGATGCGCAGCAGCGGATCACCCGGGCCGCGCAGGCCGCGAAAATCGAATTCCAGTGCGTCCCCCTCGTGAACGGTTAGCCCAGAGCCGGGCGGGAACTCCGCGCGCAGTGCCCGGGCGAGGTCGCGGTCGATCTCCACGACGTGCAGGACCACACCGGCTGCGAGCAGCTCGCGAGTCAATGCACCCCGGCCGGGTCCGATCTCGACGATCAGCTCCCCCGATCGCGGATCCAAGCTCTCGACGATGCGACGCAGAATCGCGCGGTCATGTAGGAAATGCTGCCCGAAACGCTTGCGGGGACGATGGCCCTTCACTGGGCAAGACACCGGTGCCGGGACGATCGCGCCCCGCTCGTGCTTCCGCTGCCGCGATCGCCTCAGTAACCGATGGGCAGCGAGGTCGGCTCGCCGTTGACCGACAGCTCGCCCGCCTCGAAGGCCATGGTCACTTGATGACGATTGTCACCGGCGGCGAGCAGCTTGTTCGTCGCAAGCAGGGCGTCGAGTTGGCTCGTCACCGCCTTCGCGACGATCTCCTGCTCCTGCGCGGGCGATATCTCGGGGACCTTACCGGCGGCGGTGAGCGCATCGAGTTCGGTGCGCACCCGTCGCTCGAGCATCTTCAGCGTAACCGCCTCGGGAAACGATGCCGACGCCTTGACGCGGAGCGCTCCCAGCAGTGCCAGCGGCGACGCCGCAGCGCTCGCCGGCGTCGGCGCCAGGCTTACGGTGCCGTCGCCCTCGAGCTTTCCGCCGGGCGTGTCGACATCGACGCTGAGCTCGAGCACCGGCTCGCCATCCGTGATCGCACCGAGCAGAGCACCCACGGGCATCGCGGCCAAACTGTCCGCGGGCGACGCGCCGCGGCCCGCCTGCCGGGCGGCGCGCAGAGCAGAAGCGTCGAGGCCGCCGAAGCGAAGCCGAAATTTCCCGGGTCCGTAGTCGTCACCGCCAACAGCGAGCTTGGCAACGGCAAGGTCGACCTGGTAGGCGATCAACCCCTGTTCCTGGCTGCTCGTCGTCACGAAACCGACCCCCTCTACGGTCACGTCTTGCTCGTCACCCTCGGACGCCTCCATGACGACCCGTTCGATCTGAATATCCATGCCGCCCAGCGCGGAGTCCGTGCCGGCCTGATAGTCGCCCACCACGTCGCTCATCGTGATCCGGCCCATGGGACCGTCGACCATGATAGACGGCGCCTTCATGCTGCCCTGCAGCTCTGCGCTGCGGGCGGTATATCGCAGTCTGCCGGTGGCAGACTCCCAGCTCACGCGCAGCCCTTCGTCGAGCTGGGCTTCGGACTGAGACAGCAACAGCCGACTTGTCACGTTGCCGTCGATGTCCACCACCGAGTCCACTTTCAGCGGCTGGGACAGGCGGATACGGTCAGCGCCCGAGCCGTACGCCGCCAGGACCCGGCTCATCACCGTCGCCTGGACCGGAGCGAAGCGTGTGGCGCGCTCCCAGAATCGATCGACCGGAAACGGACCGTGGCTGATGCGGTGGGTGATCTGCAACTCGAACGGCCGGTCGGTCGCGGCAAGTACAGACACGCCCGTGGACTCGAGCCAACCGCGTCGGAAGCTGCGCTCGCGCACGGCGAGACGTCCTTCGCGATCGACCGCGTCCAGATATTCGTTGTAGACCTGCTCCGTACGGATGCCAATCCAGTACGGCAGCCCGGCGGCAACTCCGCCGAGCAGCGCCACTACGACGATTAAGCCCACAAGTTTTTTCATCGCTCGTTCGTCCTCTTACCGTTGCACGCTATACCCCGGGCGGGTCAGCAAACGGCAAACCCGTTCGCTCTGCCCCTACGGCAGTGCCCGCGCTGGTGTAAACTCCACGCCCGACGACGCGCGGCACCGACCCGGATCCGATCCCTGGACCGGCCTTGGCAAAAGCGGCGACACAAGGCACCGATTCGATACAATGTCCCGGCTGCGCACCCTAAACCTGCGCAATTTGACGCACCCCGCAGACGCCCAACACCTGCCGCGTCTACCACCCGTCTCCATAAATGTAGACGACGGCGAGTGCTTGTGCATCGCCGGAGCCTCCGGCAGCGGCAAAACACTGTTTCTGCGGGCAGTTGCCGATCTCGACCCCAGCAGTGGAAACGTCTATCTCGATGACGTCGAGCGGTGTCGGTTCACGGGTCCGGCCTGGCGCCGCCGAGTCGCTTACCTCGCCGCCGAGCCTGCCTGGTGGGCGCCCAACGTCAGGGCGCATCTCTCCAACGTCTCCAGCGAGCAGCTCGCCGCGCTGGGCTTCACGAAGGCCGCGCTCGATCGTCCCGTCGACCGCTTGTCGACGGGGGAACGCCAACGGCTTGCGCTTTTGCGCCTGCTCGCTCGGCAACCGCAGGCGCTGCTTCTCGATGAACCGACGGCCGCGCTGGACCGCGACGCCGTGACAGCCGTCGAGAGACTCGTCCACAACTGCCGGACGGTCCACGGGATGGCTGTGCTTTGGGTGACACACGATCGAGCCCAGATACGACGGCTCGGCGCTCGTGTTCTCCACTTGCCGGAAGCGACCGTGACGCCGATGCCTCGAAGCGATGCAGATTATTCCTCTTAGCGCCTTCGATCTGTCCGTTGCGGCAGCGCTGGTCGTAGCCTTGGCCGCCACGTCGCACTTGATGCGCCTCGGTGTCGGCGTGCAGCTGATGGTCGCCGGAGCGCGGACGGCGGTGCAGCTGCTGCTGATCGGGTTCGTGCTGAAGAGCTTGTTCGCCCATGCGCACTTGGGTTGGGTCGCGCTCATCGCCATCGTCATGCTGGCCGTCGCCGGTCGCGAAGTGAAGGCGCGCCAGCGGCACCCATTTACCGGTTTGTGGGGTTACGGGATTGGCACGAGCGCCATGTTTATCTCCGGCTTCAGCGTGACGGTGTTCGCGCTGGCCGCGATCGTTGCGCCGGAACCCTGGTACATGCCTCAGTATGCCATTCCGCTGCTCGGCATGATTCTTGGTAATACCATGACATCGGTCGCTCTGACAACGGATCATCTGACCGAGTCGGCCAGCAAGCGGTGGAACGTGATCGAAGCACGGCTGGCGCTCGGTGACGGCTGGCGAACTGCCATCGAGGAGATTCGCCGCGACAGCATCCGCGTGGGTCTGGTACCAACCATCAACGCCATGGCGGCCGCCGGTTTGGTCAGCCTGCCCGGCATGATGACGGGACAGATACTGGCAGGCAGCCCACCCTTGGAGGCAGTTAAGTATCAGATATTGATCATGTTTCTGATCAGCGTCGCCAGTGGCATCGGCGCCGCGATCGCGGTGGCCGTGGGCTCACGGCGGCTGTTCGACGAACGCGAACGACTGCGCCTGGACCGCTTGCGGCGCTAAAACAGTCAAACCACCGGAGCGCGCAAGCGTGCTCGCCACGACGCTTCCTCAGTAGCACATGTACAGCCCGCCGTTGATGGGGATATTGGCGCCGGTGATGTAACCCGATTCCTCGTCGCTAAGAAATGCGATGACATGAGCAATCTCGTGGGGCTCACCGAAACGCCCCACCGGAATGGACTCGACGATCTTGCTCCGGATCTCCTCGGGAACCGCGTCGGTCATCGGCGTGGCCACGTAGCCGGGAGAGACGGTGTTGACCGTAATGCCTTTACTCGCCACCTCCTGCGCCAGCGCCATCGTGAACCCGTGGACACCCGCTTTCGAGGCAGAGTAGTTCGTCTGACCGAACTGGCCTTTCTGACCGTTAACCGAAGAGATGTTGATCACGCGCCCGAAACCCTGCTCGACCATCCCTTCCACCACGTGGCGCGTCACGTTGAACACGCTGTCCAGATTCGTCGACATCACCGCTCGCCAGTCCCGCGACTCCATCCTGCGCAACGTTCGATCGCGGGTCATGCCGGCGCAATTGACGAGGATCTGAACGGGGCCGAATCGCTCTACGACCTCCTCGATCATTGCCCGGCTCGATTCGAAGCACGCTACGTCGCCGGCGACGGTTTCAACAGCGCAGTCGTGCTCGCGCAGCTGGCACTTCCACTGCGTCGCCGCATCGATCTCCCCGGGCAGGTGGCCGGCGACGACGCGCCTGCCCCGCCTGGAGAGGGCTTTGCAGACCTCGGTGCCGATACCGCCGATCCCACCCGTGACCAGCGCCACTTTCGCGCTCATAGCGAGCGCGCCACCACGTGTGTTTCCGGCTTGAAGGTCGCCGACCGGCGGTGATGATCGGCGGGGGGGCGATGGGCGGACAGGCGGAGACCAGGGAACTCCTCTCGGCGCACTATGTTCATGCTCACTCTCCGCAGCGTCGGCGCAGCGCGGAACACGCCACGCACCCGGACCCTGGGGCACTGTCAGGCCGCTTTCATGATGCAGTGCACCAATGGTGCGCTGCACAATAATCCACGCTGCGGAGCGGTGTCAACAAGGAAAATTGCCCTTTTCGACGCACGAATGTCATGTGCAGCGGCCGGGCCGGGTATCCCGCGAGACGTACGCGCTCAATCCGGCGACCGCCGGCAACGCGGCGGCCGAATGACAGCCGCTCATTACCGGGCGATGGCGCTTGCACCGGGACGACGCAACCGATCAGCCGGAGGAGACGCTAGCGGCCCCGCGATGATTTGCGGGCATCTTTTTTGAGGAGACGTTAGCGGCCCCGCGATGACTTGCGGGCATCTTTTTTCTTGTGTTTGGCAGAAGCCGGGACCGCCGCCTTCAAGAAGCTATCCTGAACCTCTCGCCAGATTTCCAGATTGCGTTTCGCCAGCTCGGACCACATGGTCATCGGATTCGTCGACATGCTGCCGAGCTGCTGCTGGAAAGCGCGTTGTTGCCTGACGAAGAGATCGAGGCTGCGAGCCAAATAATCGCTGAACACTTCCTGCGATGCGCCGCCGTAGAAACGGATCATCTGGGTCAGCTGCTCCGCGCTGAAAAGCGGTTTCCCGGCCGATTCCTGCTCCGTGATGATTTGCAGCAGGATGTTGCGCGTGATGTCCTCGCCCGAGCTGGCGTCCTGCACCGCGAAGTCGACGCCGCCGACGATCAGCTCACGCAGATCGGCGAGCGTGATGTACCGGCTCTGCTCTGTGTCGTAGAGACGCCGGTTTGGGTACTTCTTGATGACGCGGTGTGTATCAGCCACGAGGCATCCCTCGATGTGCATGGTCAACGCCCTGCCCAGCCCGGCTCGCTGCCGGTCGGCCGATGGGTGCAACCCCCTGCGGCACGTCGATGCGCCGGTGCGGCCGAACGAGCCGTGCGCAGCGCCGCCGAAGGCGCAGCGCTGATTCACGGCCACCTGGCGGCGTTGCACCGCGGCCACAGCTATGCGTGGCGAGCACCATTGACCATTCCCTCGCCCGCGGCCTCAATACATGTGCTGGCCGCCATTGATGCTCAGGGTCGAGCCGGTGATGAAATCCGCATCGTCGGCCACCAGGAACAACACGCAGCGCGCGATGTCCTCCGCGCGCCCCAGACGCCCGACGGGGATCGTAGCGATGATCTTCTCGAGCACATTCTGTGGCACCGCACGCACCATGTCGGTGTCGACGTAGCCCGGTGCAATGGCGTTCACGGTAATATGCTTCGAAGCGCCTTCGAGGGCCAGCGCTTTAGTAAAACCATGAATACCCGATTTGGCAGCCGCGTAATTCACTTGACCGTACTGACCGGCCTGTCCATTGATCGAGCCTATATTGACGATGCGCCCGAAGGCGCGCCCTCGCATTCCTTCGATCACTGCCCTACACATGTTGAAACACGAGGNNGCGGGTGATGCCGGCGTTGTTGACGAGCACTTCCACGGGACCGAGATCCTGCTCGATTTGCCGTATGCCGTCGGCACAGGCGCCAAAATCGGCGACATCGAATTTGTAAATCCCGATCCCGGTGCGCTCCGAGAACGCCCGCGCTCGCTCGTCGTTCGAACCATAATTGGCGGCTACTTCGTAGCCAGCCCCGTCGAGGGCGATGCTGATCGCCTCGCCGATACCGCGCGTGCCGCCGGTTACCACTGCTACGCGTGCCATGCGTCGCTTCTCCTCATGGTCAGCTCAACACCAAATTTTCTATGCTGCAAAAGTGTACCGTATCGGACCCACTCTCCCTCAGCCCCTCAGCGCTCGACGGCGAGAGCCACGCCCTGACCGCCGCCGATGCACAGCGTGGCCAGACCACGACGGGCGTCGCGCCTTCGCATCTCGTGCAGCAGCGTGACGAGAATGCGCGCGCCGGACGCCCCGATCG
>JABAHR010013445.1_pt2 | contig 10199 bp, 14 predicted proteins | sample 7062101 | NCBI WGS metagenome assembly JABAHR01 (sample SAMN14534553, study PRJNA622989) | marine sediment metagenome | biome: marine biome [ENVO:00000428]; feature: marine pelagic biome [ENVO:01000023]; material: deep marine sediment [ENVO:00002113] | place: India: Gulf of Kutch | collected...
CGTTCAATTCGCCGCGCGGTGTGGGGGTGGCCACCACCAGTCGTTCGACCCCTGCCACCTTGGCCGGAATGGCGTTCATCAGCAGGGATGAGGGGTAGGCTGCGCGGCCGCCGGGCACGTAGAGCCCCGCCGCATCGACCGGGAACCATTTCGCACCCAGGCGCACGCCCGCCTCGTCGACATAATCGCGGTCGGCCGGCAATTGCGCCGCGTGATAGGCGCGAATGCGGTCGGCGGCGAGGTTGAGCGCCTGCTTGAGTTCGGCATCGAGGAAATCGTAGGCTGCGGCGCACTGTTCGGCGGAAATCCGCCAGGTCGCGAGATCGGCCGTCAGCGCGTGCTTGTCGAAGCGCATGGTCAGTTCGGCCAGCGCCTCGTCAGCGGCATTGCGCACGCTGGCGAGGATCGTCGCCACGTCGCGGCTGACGTCGTCATCGCTCTCGCGGCGGTCGTTGACGATCCGTGCGAAGCGTTTCTCGAATTCCGCATCCGAAGTGGACAGCAATTGCATCAGGCCGCGTCCGCTTGCGCCCCGGCACGGAAACGCTCGACCAGTTCGCCGACGCGCGGATCGGTCTTCAGCGCCACGCGATTGACGATCAGCCGGGCGCTGATGTCCATGATCCGGTCCTTCTCGACCAGCCCGTTCTGCTTCAGCGTGCGCCCGGTCGAGACGAGATCGACGATCCGCCCGGCAAGGCCGAGTGAAGGCGCCAGTTCCATCGCCCCGTTGAGCTTGACGCATTCGGCCTGCACGCCCTGCGTCTCGAACCAGCGGCTGGTGATGTTGGGGTATTTGGTGGCGATGCGCAGGTGGCTGGCGTTGCCCGGCGTGGCGCTCGTGCCGTCCACCGGTTCCGCCACCGACAGGCGGCAATGGCCGATGTCCAGATCGACGGGCGCGTAAAGCTCGGAATAGTCGAACTCCTCGATCACGTCCGAGCCGACGATACCCATCTGCGCGGCGCCGAAAGCGACAAAGGTCGCGACATCGAAGGCGCGCACGCGAATGATCCGCATGTTGCCATCTTCACAGGCAAAGCTGAGCGAGCGGTCGGCCTTGTCGTGAAAGGCGGATTCCGGCACCACGCCGGCGCGTGCCATCACGGGCAGCGCCTCGTCGAGGATACGTCCCTTGGGGACGGCAAAGGTCAGGGGCCGGTCTGTTACAGTACTCATGGGCGCGCGATGTAGTTTGCAACAGCTGAAAGGGCAATGTCGTTGGCTGGGAAAGATGAGCCGGACAAGAACGTGATGGAGATCGCCGATGTCGGCGAAGCCATCGCCTGGCAGGCCCGCCATTGCGAAAAGGCCGGCGCTCCGCGGACGGCAAGAATCCTGCGCGGCGAACTGGCGATCGTCGAAAGCGACACGGCAACGGGGCGTCGGATGGCCAATTGGGCCGGTCTGAGCCTCGAGGATGCCATGCCGCTGCGCGTTGCCGGCGGGCTGCATTATCTCCATCTCTCCGGCGAGGATGACAGGCTGGCGCCGGTCTATCACGGGCTGGTGACGGATCAGCGGCGGGTGGATGAGCTGGTGCGGCAATGCGCCGAGACCTATGACCATGTGCTGCTGCCATGGCTCGATCACCCGCCACAGACGAACGAAGCGGGCCGCTCGGCCAGCGTCATGGCCGGCCTGCTGTGGCTGTCGGGCAGGCTCGGCCCGCGCTTCGAGTTGCTGGAGATCGGCGCCAGTGCGGGCATTAACACGATGATGGGGCGCTATTTCTTCGACCTTGGGGGCGTCACGGCCGGCCCGAGCATGTCGCGCATGCGAATCGCGCCGGAATGGCGTGGCGCTCCGCCGCCGGCGAACAGGGTGGAGATCGTCGATGTCGCCGGATGCGACGTTGCCCCTGTCGACCTCACCGATCCGGCGCAGGCGCTGCGGCTGAAGGCCTACATCTGGGCCGATGCGACCGAGCGCATGGCGCGCATGGATGCGGCGATTGCGATGGCCGAACGCGCCGCGCCTGACCTGGTGCGCATGGATGCGGTGGATTTCGTGCGCGAGCGGCTGGCGAAGCCGCAGGAGCAAGGCGTGACCCGCGTGCTGTTCCACTCCGTCATGTGGCAATATCTTCCCGCCGCCTCACGTGCGGCGATCAGCGCGATGATGGAAGAGGCAGGCGCGCAGGCGACGGCGGACCGGCCGCTCGCCTGGATTCGTGTGGAGACCAACCGCAAGACCTTCCGCCACGAATTGACCGTCCGCTATTGGCCGGGCGGCGATGAGTGGGTGCAACTGGCCGAAGCCCATCCGCACGGCGCATGGTTGGAATGGCAAGAGTAGTTCCTGCTTTTCGCTCACGCCTCCGCGTGGGCGTCCTCGCTTGACGCGCAGGCAAGCTGCGCCCGCTGCGGGCGGCCGTTCGGCCTTGCGGTCGGCCAGGCGCCGACCGTCTTGCGCGTCATGCCGTCAGAAAACCATCTAGCGCCGCATTGACGGCTTCGGGTGCCTCCCAGCAGACGAAATGGCCGGAATTCTCCACCTTGGCGAGAGTCAGGTCCTCGACCACATCCGGCAGGCCATCGACATTGGCGGGCGGCAGGGCCTCATCCTCCATGCCCCAGACGACCAGCGTGGGAATGGTGATGTCGGGCAGGGGAGGCGCATTCCAGCCTTCGGGAATCTGCAGCGGCTCCTCTATCGAGGGGACCGTCAGGCCGCTTGCCCGATACCAGTTGAGCATGGCGAAAGCGCGCTCGGGATCGCGCCACTGTTCGAGCTGCAGTGCCTGTTCGGCAGGATCGTTCGCTGCGCGCCTGTTCCACTTGATCGCCTGCAACAGCAGGGCGCCGAGGCCGTGCTCGCGCACCATTGCATCATTGGCCGGATCGCGGAAGGCGCGGATATACTGGCTCGCTGCGCGCTGCTTCGCATCGGTGAACAGCAGGCGCTGGAACACCAGCGGGTGCGGGGCATTGGCGATCACCAGCCGCGAAACGCGTCCGCTCGCCTGCCCGAACATGGCCACGCCCCAGGCCACCGCGCCGCCCCAGTCGTGGCCGAGCACGGTGAATCGCTCGATCCCCAGCGCGTCGGCAAGGGCGAAGACATCGCCGACGAGGGTCGGGAAAGCGTAGCTCTCGACGCCTTCAGGGCGCGAGCTGTCGCCATAGCCGCGCAGATCCGGGGCGATGCAGCGATAGCGGCCTTGCAAATGCTCGACCTGGTGCCGCCAGGTGCGGTGATTTTCAGGAAAGCCGTGGAGGAAGATCAACGCCTCGCCGTCGCGCGGACCTGTATCCCACACGTCCAGTTCGATGCCATTGGCAAGGGAAACGCGGGTGAGCTCTGCCATCACCGCCTCCCCGGCGCGACCATGATGTCGACCAGCTCGATAGTGAACCGCAATGTCGCATGGGGCGGGATCGGACCGCCGCCGTTGGGGCCGTATCCCATTGCTGCCGGGACGGCGATTTCCGCCGTGTCGCCGACGCCCATGTAGGGGATCGCCACCTGCCAGGCGCGGATCAGCCGTTCGAGCGGGAAGGTGACGGGAGTTCCCCCTTCAGTCGAATCGAAGGTAGCGCCGGTTGTCAGGCTGCCGGAGTAATGGACGGTGACCACGTCGCGCACTGTCGGCGCCGGGCCGCTGCCGTCGCCGGCAATCCGGCGGAAGCGCACACCGCCATCGAGCACGTGCCAGCCACCCTGCGGCAATAGCGAGACCAGCGCCGCCTGCTGGCTGTTCATCCAGGCCGGGTCCTGCGCCGGGTCGGGCACCTCATCCGCCGCTGTATCCGCCGCTGTGGTTTCCTGTGCCGAAACGGGCAGGGCGAAAGCGGCGATTGCGGCCGCAATGGTCGGCAGAAGTCTCATCGCTGCTGCTCTAGTATGCCTCTTCGCACGGGTCACCCCCGCTTTGTGGAGGGCGGCGCGAGCGACAGGAATTTGTCGCCAATTGTGGCAAGTGTAATCGCCTGTTTCCGGAGGTAGGAACGAAAAACTATATATTCCAGTATGATAGATGATATTCCGCCTCTGCAACCCCTGCAATTTCGTACAATTCGCGCCAGCGCCGGCAATCCTGCGCGACAATCGCGCGATAGCAAGGCTTCAACACCCGGATGGGGTGCACAGAAAAAGGAACGAAGCCATGCGTAATTTCGTCGTCGATGTGTCGATCGCCACCCTGTTGATCGCTGCCGCCTTTGCCCCGATGGCTGCAAATGCCCAGACCCAGCCTGCCGACCAGGTCACGATCTCGGCGCAGGAACTTGCTGACTGAGCTTTTCCGGCTCCTGCCACTAAACGCCTTGGGCAATTGCCCCGGACTGGTCTAGGTTTCGCGACCGGATCACCAGTTTCGAGGAATCGCCCATGACCTGCAAAACCCTGCCCCTGACCGTCGCCAGTGCGCTGGCCCTTGCCGCGTGCTCGTCTTCACCGGCTGAAGATCCGCCGCTGGCTGGCGACTGGGTACTCTCGGCCGAGGAATCGAACCTCTCCTTTACCACGGTCAAGGCCGGGCAGATCGCCGAGGCGCATCACTTCACGCGAATCTCCGGCGCGATCTCGGCGGCCGGCGCCGCTGAACTCGCCATCGACCTTGCCAGTGTCGAAACCAATATCGACATCCGCAACGAGCGGATGCGCGAACTCCTCTTCGACGTCGCGGACTTCCCTTCCGCCAATGTCAGCCTTGCGCTCGATCCTTCCTCCTATGCGGGGCTGCAATCGGGAGAATCGATCCCGCAGCAGGTGACCGCCACGCTCGACGTGCATGGTGCCAGCGGAGAGGTTGCAGCCGACGTTACCGTCACCCGGCTTGCGGCAGGCAAGGTGCGCGTGGCCAGCGTGACGCCGGTCATCGTCGATGCCGGGGCCTTCGACCTCGCCGAAGGGGTGGAGGAATTGCGCGAGATCGCCGGACTCGATTCCATCGCCCGGCAGGTGCCGGTCAGCTTCTCGCTGACGTTCGAGCAGCAATAGGCGAAGCGGAGTTCCGGTCACGGGCCGGTTTGGGCGGCAGCGCGCCGGCTATTGCTGGTCCAGCTCTTCGTAATGGCGGAAGATCCCGTCATCGTTGAAGTCCATGCGTCGTTCCGAGGCGAGATAGGCGTCCAGCCCCTCGATCTCGGGCACGGCTGATTGCAGCCCTTCCAGCCAGCCCCACGTGCCCTGCATCTCGCGCATGTAGTTGGGAAAGGCATAGTCCAGCCCTTCCATCAGCTGGAACAGGCTGGTGTCGACATGGCTCCATTGCTCGCCGAGGACGAAGGGCCCGCCATTGGCCGCGACGGCATTGTCGAAATGGATGAGGTATTTGGGCAGGCGGTTGGCGCGGAGATCCTCGGCCTTGTCGAAGGCCGCTTCCATCTGGTCGGCATAATAGAGGCTGCTGGCGATGGGGTGGTGGGTGGAATGGACTTCCTCCACCAGGTCGGCAATGTCCATCTGCAGCTGCATCAGCTTGAGATCGGTGGCGAGATCGCCCGATCCCAGCCCTTCCTTGTCCGACAGGTATAGCAGGATCAGCGCGGTCTGGCCGATCACCACGTCGCCATCCACCAGATAGGGCGGGGCGAATGGGCGGATGCCTTCCCGCGCGTGCAGGTCCTCCACCAGCGCATCGGCATTCTGCTCGCGGGCCAGGTCCTCGTAATCGAGCTCGGCCGCTTCCATGAACAGGCGCACGAACTCGCCGCGACCGGGGATCATCGGCCAGTACCATAGCTGGTAGCTCACTTGCCTTCCCCCGGAGCGGAGGCCTTGATGGCGAGGGCGTGGACGCGCTCTCCCGGGATGTCTCCCAGCGCGCGATTGACCATGCGCTGGCGCTCAAGCCGGTTCTTGCCGGCAAAGGCGGCGCTTTCGATCACCACGGTGAAGTGCGATTCCCCGCTGCCGTCGTCGCCCGAATGGCCGCGATGCATGGCGCTGTCATTGACGACATCGAGCCGCGTCGGCCCGAATTCCTGCTCCAGCAGGGCCTCGATCTCTTTCTGGATTGGTCCGGCCAAGGGGCTTGCTCCTACCTTTCCTGTCATTCCGGGGGTTTTCATCTGGACGCGGATACCCCAGTTTCAAGCGAATGCGTAGTGACAGGTTTCATGGGCGGTATGACAGCGACGGGCGGGTTTGCGAAGCGCCCGGCTGCGACGAGGCGGGCGAATTCCGTGCCCCCGGCTCGCAAGGCGCCGGTTTCGACGGGCCAGGCGAATACCGCTATTTCTGCCTCGACCACGTGCGCGAGTTCAACGCCGGATACGACTGGTTCGAGGGGATGAGCGCGGAGGAAATCATCCATGCGCAATCGCCCGCTGCCGGCTGGCAGACCGAGACCCGCGCATTTCGCGCCGATGCCGGGGTGGACGGCATGCCGCGCTGGGCCGATTTCGACGATCCGCTCGACGCCATCGGTGCGCGCGCAGGTGACATCAAGCGTGCCGCTGCAGGCAGGACCCACCAGCAGTTCAGCCGTTTCACCCCGCGCGAACGCGAAGCGTTGAACGTCATGGGGCTGGACCCGAAATCCGACCGGACGCAATTGCGGCGGCGTTATTCGGTGCTGGTACGCAAGTACCACCCGGACCGCAATGGCGGGGACCGCACACACGAGGCGCGGCTGCAAAACGTCGTCGAAGCCTACCAGCTGCTGCGCCGGGCGAACGCCTTTTCCTGATCAGGAGCCGTGCCGGTTCTGGCGGAAGGCCCAGCGCAGGGTTCCGCCGAGCGCCCTGTTTGCCAGCCGGGCCGGGATCATCGCCAGGCCGGGATGGTCGAGGCCGAGCATGGTCCGGGCAAAGGGCGGCAGCAGGTCGACCGCAGCTGCCGCAAGCGAGGGCTGGACGGTTCGCACCAGGCCCGCGCTGCGCCCCTCAGTGATCAGACGCGCCACCTCGCGCGCTTCGGATCCGCCGTGCAGCTCCCCGCGCATGCTGCGGAAGATGGCCTGCGCTTCGGCCTTCGTCTCGGGCACCGGATCGCAGCCGAGCTTGCGCGCGATGAGCGCGAACTGGCGGAAATACGCGTCCTGTTCGCCAAGCGGCATGTCCGGGCGAACATAGCGCAGCCATGCATCGAGGAAGCAGATCGCCTCGGTCACGTGGACATAGGCGAGCGTGGCGGGATCCTGCGCGGAATAGGGCGTGTCGTCGGGCAATGTTCCACGGATGCCGGCATGGATGGCGTTGACCCGCGCGATCGCCTTTTCGGCCTCGTCGCGATGGCCATAGGTGGCGACGGCAATGAAACGCGCGGTACGGCGCAAGCGCCCCTGCATGTCCTCGCGGAAATTCGAATGATCGAGCACGCCGCGCAGGGCATGGGGGTGGAGCATCTGCAGCAGCAGGGCGGCCATGCCGCCGATCATCATGCTGACGACATCGGCATGAACCATGCGGATCGGCGAATCTTTCTCGAACAGGGCCTCGTCCGAAGGCGGCACCGGCTGTTCGCCGCCAGCCGTATCGTTGAACACCCCGCGCACGGAGTGGACCAGCTTCTGCCGGGCAAGCTCTATCGGATCGGGCCGGGCCATGTCGCCAATGTGGGGCAGGCGGCGCGCAAATGCGAGAGGCTAGCCGCCGATGGCTCCGATGGTGTTCCTGTAGGCATCCCGGGCCTGCAGGCGCGACTGGTAGGCGCGGAAGCTGGGGCGGTCGGTCAGCGTGCCGAAGTTGAGGCCCCAGTCGACCTGGCTGCCGACAATCACATCGGCCATGGTAAAACGATCGCCACAGACATGATCGTGGTTCTGGAACCAGTCATCGAGCGCATCGATTGTACGATCGTAACTGCCAAAGCCGACCGTCATCTGCTGGCGTGCGTCTTGCGGTTCCCATCCCATTGCCTTGTTGGTGACCGCCGTTTCCACCGGACCCGCTGCAAAGAACACCCAGCGCCAGTAATCCGCCTTCTCCTCCTCGCGCGGAAGCAGGTCGGGCGCTTCCACCTCGGCAAGGTAGTGGCACACGGCTGGCGCTTCGCTGACTACGCGGTCGCCGGCCTCGGTATGGTGGATGATCGTGGGGATTTTCCCCATTGAATTCGCCGCCAGCAGTGCGGCGGGCTTGTTGTCCCATTCGACCATGGCCAGGTCCGGTTCCACGCCCACTTCGGCAAAGGCCCATTGCGCGATCAGGGCGCGGCTCATCGGATTGAAGAACAGTGTGTAGCCAGCCATCGATCATCTCCTGCGGACACATGAGAACATTAGTAGAACATGGAGCCAGTATCAACCGGCTCGATTCCCATTGCGCAATCTGACAATGGGCTCGAAGGAACCGAGGATCATCCGCCGCCCGTCAAACGGGATGTCTGTCATTGTCTTGAAGCGCTCGTCCTCGTGGATTGCCTCGTGCGCGGCGTTGGCGGTTTCCTCGTCCGGCCAGATCAGCCAGCTCAGCAAGATGCACTCGTCCTCCTCCGCCAGCACGGCCTTGCGGAAATCGGTGCGCTTGCCTTCGGGGATATCGCGCTGCCAGCATTCCATAACCTCCAGCGCGCCGAGCTCGACCATCGCTTTATCGAACCATTCGGCCATGGCCAGGTAATCCTGCTTGCGGGCCTCTTCTACGGGAATGACAAATGCCTGTACGAACATCTTGCTAATCCTCAATTTTCCGGAATTTCCGGGGCGGATAGATCATCCAGCTGGGCCTGCAATGCGCGCTGGAAGGCAGGGCGCGCGGTCGTGCGCTCAAGATAGGCCACGAGCGTTGGATAGTCGCCGATCATGGCGGCAGCCGTCGTGCGCAGGGCATAGGTCAGCATGATGTCCGCGATGGAGAATTCGCCGGCGATCCATTCCTTGCCACCCAGGGCAGTTGTCAGTTGCTGCATTCGCGCTTCGGCGAAGGGGCGCAGGAAAGCGACGGCCTCGCCGCTCCATTCCTGCTCGCCGAAATAGCGTGGAAACGTAGTGATCGGCCGAACGGCTGGCTCGATCGAACAGGCAGCGGCCATAAGCCAGCTGAGAGTGCGTGCCCGTGCTACCGGTTCGTGCGGCAACAGGCGTTCGTCCTGCTCACCCAGATGGATCAGGATTGCACCGCTTTCGAACATTTCGACATCGCCTTCGCGCAAGGCGGGGACTTGTCCGAAAGGCTGCCATTCCATGTAATCGGCGCTGCGCGGCGCGCCGGCGTGAAGCAGTTCGGTCTGATAGGGACGGTCGATTTCCTCCAGCGCCCAGCGAACGACAAGGTCGCGCACATGCCCGCGGGAAGTATCGGGCGCCCATTCATAAGCACTGATGGTGATCGCTTCGCTCATCACGCCACCTCCTGCTGTGGAATGGCTGCCTTCATCCCGGCCGGTGGTGGCCGCCGGTCACCGCGCCTTCGATCATGTCGCGTTCCAGCTCGGCCACCTTCTGCCATGCGGCGCGCGCATGAACCCGTTCAAGCCATGCAGCTGTGTGGGGCCTCGAGCGCACGTCGAGCCCATAGGACAATGTCTTGAGGCAGGAGGCGACGGCGATATCGGCAAGCGAGAACTCGCCCGCCAGCCAGCCGTCCTCCGGCACCTGCCCTTCGAGGTAATCGAGCGCGGGATGGGCTTCCGCCTCGGCCTTGCCGGCAGCTTCTTCGTTTTCTGGCAGGCCGAGCAGGGCAGGGCCGATATAGCGGTTGAAGGCTACCCCGCGGGCGCTGTTGGCAAGGATCGTATCGGCAAATTCGTCGAGCCACATGGCTGTCCCTCGCGCCTCGGCGCCTTTCGGCAGCAGCGGCGGATCGGGATATTTCGCGTCGAGATAGAAGGCTATGGCGGTCGAATCGGGCAGGCGGAAGTCTCCGTCCTGCATTGCCGGCATCATCCGGAACGGGCTGGCATCGAGGAAGCCGGGGGTCGGCCGGTGCGGCGTTGCCTCCTCCAGTTCGGCTTCGATGCCCTTTTCCGCGGCGNNGGGCTGGTGGGGAAACCGAATATCTTCATAAGCGCCTCTCCTCGCGACATGCTTGTTGCAGCCTTACCTTCGCGCGTCTAGGCAACCGGGCGAGATGAACGAGATGACGACCCAGAACGACCATTCGGGCACGCTGATGGCTGCCCCGGACACCGAGATCGATGTGCGCGAGACCTTCGGGATCGACACCGACATGAAGGTGCCGGCCTTCTCCAAGGCCGACGAGCGCGTGCCCGATATCGACGAGAGCTATGTCTTCGATCCGGATACCACGCTGGCGATCCTGGCCGGCTTTGCCCACAATCGCCGGGTGATGATCCAGGGCTATCACGGC
>JABAHR010010463.1_pt1 | contig 10196 bp, 11 predicted proteins | sample 7062101 | NCBI WGS metagenome assembly JABAHR01 (sample SAMN14534553, study PRJNA622989) | marine sediment metagenome | biome: marine biome [ENVO:00000428]; feature: marine pelagic biome [ENVO:01000023]; material: deep marine sediment [ENVO:00002113] | place: India: Gulf of Kutch | collected...
CGAGCGCATGGAGGCCATGCTGGCGCGGGAATCGCTGCAGGCCTGACGCGCCGCGCCGCCTTACAGGTCGCCCCAGAGTCCCTGCGCGATGGCGAGCGCGGCCACGGCCGCGGTCTCGGTGCGCAGGATACGGGGGCCCAGCGCCACCGCCTCGAAACCCGCGATCGCGGCGTCCTCGTATTCGCGCTCGCTGAAGCCACCCTCGGGCCCCACGAGCAGGCAGAGTCGGGCATCCGGCGCTTCGGCGGTGCCCAGCGGCTTCGCCGCGCCGGGCCGCAGAATGAGTCGGGTGGCGTCGCCGGCACCGCCGGCGCCGAGCCAGTCGTTCAGGGCTTGCGGCACATCGATCAGTGGCGGGTTGATACGCCCCGATTGCTCACAGGCGCTCGCCGCGACGCCCTGCCAGTGTGCCCGGCGCTTGCCGGCCCGTTTCTCGTCGAGTTTGACAACACCGTAGTCCGTCAGCACGGGCGATATACGCGCGACCCCCAGCTCGGTCGCCTTCTGCACGACGAAGTCCATGCGCTCGCCGCGCGAGATGCCCTGCACGAGGTGAATCGCCAGTTCCGGCTCGGCCGCATTCTCGACGGCATCGTGCACTCGCAGTGTCACGCGGTCCTTGCCGAACCTGGCGATCGTCGCGGACCACTCGCCATCGTCGCCGTTGAAGACGTGCACGGTATCGCCGGCACGCAGGCGCAGCACGCGGCCGAGGTAACGCGCGGCCTCGTCGCCCAGACGCAACTCGGCCCCGGCGGCGAGTCTCTCGGCAACATGGAGTCTCTTCAATGGCATGGTGGTTGGGTCTCCGGCGACAACGGCGTTGACAGCCAATGTCTACACAGAGGACTATCGTCAATCGACCCGCAGTTGGCAACCAATGCAGCAGTCTTTCAACGTTGATGCGGATACGGGCCTGATCGAGCCGGCGCGGCAGTGCCCGAGCCCGAACCGGGATGCGCGCCCGCCGGGTGAGGAGCCGCGCCTGGTCGTACTGCACGGCATCAGTCTGCCGCCGGGTCGTTTCGGTGGCCCGGAGATCGAGCAGCTGTTCAGCAACTGCCTCGACTGGGACGCGCACCCGTATTTCTCGGAGATACGCGGCCTCGAGGTGTCCGCTCACCTGCTCCTGAGGCGCGACGGCGCCGTCGTGCAGTTCGTTCCGTTTACGGATCGGGCGTGGCATGCCGGCGAGTCCTGTTTCCGGCGCCAGGCGCGCTGCAATGATTACTCGATCGGCATCGAACTCGAAGGCGAGGACGACGTGCCCTACACGGATGCCCAGTACGAGCAGCTTGCCCCGATGCTGGCCGCAATCCTGCGCGCGTATCCGGCAATATCGGCCCGCGAGATTGCCGCGCATTCCGATATCGCGCCCGGCCGAAAAACCGACCCGGGTCCTGCTTTCGACTGGCTGCGCTTGTATGATGGACTCAATGGCCAACTCGCCTGATTCGCAACCATGACCCTGATTGCTCTCCTCATCGGACTGATTATCGAGCGACTCGCGACGCAGGTTTTTCATTGGCGCCGTATGCGCTGGCTCGACCGGATAATCGACAGGGGTTTTTCGCTGTCCGCGAAGATCGGGACGTGGCCCGCCCTGATTCCCGTCATCCTCCTCGCGATCGTCCTGGTCATGCCGGTTGCCGCCGTAACGATCGCTCTCAAGGATACGCTGTTCGGCTTTCCCCACCTCGTCCTCGCCGTCGTGGTGCTGTTCTTCTCGCTCGGCCCGAACGACATCGGCGAGGACGTGAACGAGTACTGCAGTGCGCTCGAGGACCACGACGAGGAGCGCATCAACCAGACTGCCAAGGCGCTGGTCGAAGATACGCTGCCCACAGCGCCACTCGAGCGAATTCGCTGCGTGGAGGAAGCGGTCTGCATCCAGGCCAACAACCGCCTGTTCGCGGTGATCTTCTGGTTCGTGCTGCTCGGGCCGCTCGGCCCGCTCGGCGCGTGGGCGTACCGGGTCACGGACCTCGTGCGCCGCCGCGCGGTGTTCCAGGCCGGCCGCGAGGAGGGCGACACCCACGCGATTGCGCCGCTCCGGGATGCGGCTGTGACGCTGCACGGCTGGCTGGCCTGGATCCCGGCGAGGCTCACGGCGCTGGGTTACGCGGTGGCCGGGCACTTTGATGCCGCCCTCGCCGAGTGGCGCAGAGGCGATGCCGTGCCCGCCGGCACCACGTCGGAGCACAGCGAACGGCTGCTCGCACGGGTCGGCGTGGCGGCGCTTGCGCTGGAGCCCGCGGATGACGAGGACCTCACGGCACGCGGCGTCCGCGGCGCGACCGCGGCCAAGCGCCTCGTCTTCAGGTTGCTGTTGATCTGGGCCGTCATCATATCGGCGATGACCCTGTACGGCTGGACTGTGTGAGGAGAGCCCTGCTCGCCGCAGTCTGCGCCGCACTGCCGACGCTGCTCGCCTGCAGTGATTCCGGCCCCGGGCAGCTCCCTGCGACCGCCGCGTCTTACCCGCGCATCGTCACGCTGGCGCCGAATCTCGCCGAACTCGTGTTCACCGCGGGCGCCGGTGATGCGCTCGTGGGCGTGAGCGCCTTCTCCAATTACCCGCCGGCTGTCGAGGCGCTGCCGCTTGTCGGAGACGCCTTTATGGTCGACCAGGAGCGGCTTGCGTTGCTGCGACCGGAATTGTTGCTGGCGTGGGAGAGCGGTACGCCTGCACATGTCGTGGACGAACTGCGACAGGCGGGTTACGAGGTCGAGGTGATCAGGACGCGCAGCCTCGGCGACATTTCGGCGGCGCTGGTACGCATCGGTGAACTCGCCGGCACGATGCAGCATGCGCGCGAGGTTGCGGCGGACTTCGCCGTCTCGCTGCAGGAACTCGGCGACCGGAACGATGCCGTCGAGCCGATTCGCGTCTTTTACCAGGTGTCGGATCGCCCGCTGTACACGGTCGGCCGCGAGCACTACGTGAGCGAGCTTATCGAACTCTGCGGCGGGCGTAACGTGTTCGCGGACGTCGGCGAGCTGGCGCCGGCGATCGACGTCGAAGCGGTCGTCGACCGAGATCCCGAGGTCATGCTGGCGAGTGACGATGCCGGCGACGATGCGTTCAGCGAATGGGACCGCTGGCCGTCGATCGCCGCGAACCGCTACGGCAATCGCTTCCTGTTGCCGGCGGACGAACTCAGTCGCCCGACGACCCGCGTGCTCGTGGCGGGAGAGGCTGTCTGCGACGCATTGCGGTCGGCACGCACGAGGCGGGCTGGCATGGGCGCGGCATCGAATGGTTGACGTGGACATTCGCCGGGCCCGCCCCGAGGATTTCGAATCGGCAAGGACCCTGCTGCTTGCATCGGGGCTGCCTGTGGAGGACCTCAGCGAGTCACGGATGGAAAGCTTCCTGGTCGCAACGAGTGGCGCTTCGATGATCGGACTCGTCGGGCTCGAGGCATCTTCCGGGGTCGGCCTGTTGCGTTCACTGGTCGTTGCGCCCGGCTCGCGTGCGGCGGGCCTCGGCCGCCTGCTCGTTGCCGCGCTGGAGGCGCATGCCCGGCGCCGTGGGCTGACCGAGTTGTGGCTCCTAACGATCGACGCGGAACGCTACTTTCGGGCCCTGGGTTACACGGCGAAGGAACGTAGCGAGGCGCCGCGGGCGATTCGCCAGACGGCCGAGTTCACGCTGCTCTGTCCCGGCAACGCTACCCTAATGCAGAAAACGATCTAACCGCGATCGCGGTTCCAGAGTACTTCGGTGCCGCCTTCCATTCGCGACAGCACGCGCGCGTAGACGAACAACAGGTCGGACAGCCGGTTCAGGTAACGCAGGACTTCGTTCCTCACGGTTTCCGCCTCGGCGAGCGTCCTGGTCCGTCGCTCCGCACGGCGCACGATGGTTCGAGCCAGGTGACAGGCTGCCGCGGCGGGGCTGCCGCCGGGAAGAATGAAATCGCTCAGCGTCGGCAATGCACCGTTGTGATCGTCGAGTTCCTGCTCCAGCCGGTCGATCATCGATGCCGTGATGGCGCTGTGGCCGGGGATGCACAATTCTCCGCCGAGCTCGAACAGGTCGTGCTGGACCTCCATCAGGCTCGAACGAACCGAATCCGGCAGCGAGTCGTGAGACAGGACGATGCCGATTGCGCTGTTGGCCTCGTCAACGGTGCCGTACGCTTCGACGCGCGGACTGTCCTTCGGTGTCCGCGTGCCGTCGCCCAGCCCGGTCGTGCCGTCGTCGCCGGTTCGGGTGTATATCTTGCTGAGTCGTTTTCCCATCGTTATGGCCTGCGGTACTTGAGTTCGAGGAATGCGCTTCGGCCCTGCATGCGGAACTGGGCGGCGGTCTGGTAGTCGGCATCCAGCAGGTTCTCCACGCGCGCATTGAGCTGAAGGTTCCGGGAAAACTGGAACTGGCCGGTCAGGCTGGCGACAACGTAGCCGGGCAGGTTCGTGCCGCCGAAGTCCACACGGTCGCCGCTGGCAAGGACAGACAGGCCCAGCCGGTGTCGGCCGACATCTTGCGTGTAGCTCACCGTGATGCTCTCCTCGGCACGGCGCAGCAGACGCGAGTCGTTGCTGGTGTTGTTGGCACGCTGCTTCACCAGGTCCGTGCGCAGCGAAAACGTGTCGCCGAGGTATTGATACCCGAGCTGCACGCCGCGTATCTCCGCGGTGTCGATGTTGACCAGTGTGAATGTCTCGAGATCGAATTCGATCAGGTCTTGGATCTCGTTGGTATAAAACTCGATATCGACGCTGTGGCGGTCGCCGGGTGTATAGCGCAGGCCCGCCTGGTACTCGTCCGCGATCTCGGGTTCGAGGTCCGGGTTGCCGCCGAAACCGTAACGGTCCGTAGCATCCGGCGCGCGGAATGCGCGGCCGAGCCCCGCACGCACCGTCCAGGATGGGGTCAGCTCGTAGCCGTATTCGACGTTGTAGGTTGTCTGGTTTCCGAAAGTCTCGTGATCAGTCAGCCGCGCCGCCACGAACGCACGATGCCTGTGGCGGATCCACTGGTCTTGCAGGAATACCGCTTTCACATCCGTGTCTTCGTCGAAGCCGGAACCGAACGACAAGGTCTTGGCGGACTCCGTCATGGCGAACAGGCCCGCCGTGACGGTATGCTCTGAAAATGCCAGGGTATGCTGCCAGTCGAGGCTCAGACGGTCGGACTCGACGAAGTCGTCGGACTGGTTCTGCGCGATGCGGTCCAGCATGTGGGAGACGATCAGCTTGTTCGTGCCGCGGCCGGAAAGCTGCTTGTCGAACTGGAATGCCGTAACCGAATTCCTGAAATCCTGGTCCACCGGCGTCAGGAAAAAATCGAGGTATTCGACGGTGCCCTCGGCGCGCCAGTGACGCAGGCTGACTTCGCCGCGGCCGATATCGCGCGCCGCATGAATGTTCAGGGAAACGTTGTCGTAGCCGCGGTCGACGTCGGAGCCGACGCGCGGCGGGTAGCCCCCGGTGTCCTGCCAGTCCAGCGTGATGCCGAGCTGGTTCTTCTCATTTCGCAGGCCGCCCGAAACAAATGCCGAGCGTGCGTCGAAGCTGCCCGCGCCGACGCCGCCCTCCACGTGGGTTTCGTCCGCACGGCGCGTGATGATGTTGATGACGCCCCCGATCGCATCGGTACCGAACAGCGCGGAGCGGGCCCCCTTGACGATCTCGATGCGTTCGATGACCTCCGGCGAGATGTGCTGTATCGCCGCGCCACCGATCGTACCCGGGTTCATGCGGACACCGTCGATCAGGACCAGGGTGTGATTGCTCTCGGTGCCGCGCATGAAAATGGAAGTTGCCTGGCCGGGGCCGCCGTTGCGGCCGATATCGATACCGGCCTCGAAGCGCAGCAGTTCGGCGAGATCCGTTGCCAGCGACAGCTCGATATCGTCGCGGGTAATTACCCGGACAGGGACAGTCGCCTGCTCCAGGGGTATCTCCGTACGCGTCGCGGTCACGATGATCGTGTCACTCGGCGATATGTCCGATGTATGGGCGTACGACGCGACTGACAGCAGCAAGGCCGTTGCCGCGACAGTTCGGAACAATGTCATGTATCTCCCCTGTGCGTGCCCACCGCACGCGACCTGCTTCTTGTTGGCCAGAACGGCTGCCGGGGGTCGGGTCAACGGGATACGGTGGCCCGAACGAGCGCCCGCCGCGCCGTTCGCGTGTTCACCAGGCCGGTCTCCGGGCTTACGAGCGGACTCAAGTCCTGCCGCAGCGCCTTCCCACGAACACGCGAGAAGTGTCGCAGTGGCTCCGTGTTACACCACGGGGCTGGGGCTTTTACTCGATCACCGTTGCGGGGGCAGCGCCGGATTCTGCACCGGCTTCCCGTCACCCGAATACCAAGATTCGGGTCTTCCTGATGACGCCTTCACGATAGGAAGCGGCGCTCGCCGTGTCAAGCAATCGCGGTCTCTACTTGCCGGGTTCTGCGTAGCCGATCGTCTGCAGCGCGGATTCGACCTCGTTGAGCGCCTGAGGGTCCTCGATCGTCGCCGGGACCTTGTACTCCTCGCTGTCGGCAATCTTGCGCATCGTGGCACGCAGGACCTTGCCGGAGCGGGTCTTCGGCAGGCGATTGACCACGACGGCCTTCTTGAACACGGCGACCGGTCCGACCTGTGCCCGCACCATCTGTACGACGTCGGCGACGACCTCTTCGGGGCTGCGCTCGGCGCCGGCCTTGAGGACGAGAAAGCCCACCGGCAGCTGGCCCTTCATCGGGTCCGCGGCGCCGATTACGGCACATTCGGCAACGTCGTCGTGCGCGGCGAGGACTTCCTCGATCGCGCCGGTCGACAGGCGATGGCCCGCGACGTTGATGACGTCGTCGGTGCGCGACATCACGAAGATGTAGCCGTCCTCGTCGATGAAGCCCGCGTCGCCGGTCTCGTAATAGCCCGGGAAGGTCTCGAGGTAGGACTTGCGGAAGCGCTCCTCGGCATTCCACAGGCCGGGCAGCGTCCCCGGCGGCAGCGGCAGCTTGCAGGCGATCGCGCCGACGTCGCCGGCCGCCACGTCCCTGCCGCCTTCGTCGAGTGCGCGGACCTCCCAGCCCGGCGCGGCACGGCCGACCGAGCCGGCCTTGACGGGCGCCAGCTCGATGCCCAGGCAATTCGCGGCGATCGACCAGCCGGTCTCGGTCTGCCACCAGTGGTCGATGACCGGGATGCCGAGCTTGTCCTCGGCCCAGTGCAGCGTGTCCGGGTCGCAGCGTTCGCCGGCCAGGAACAGGGCGCGCAGCGACGACAGGTCGTATTTCGGGATGAAGTCGCCGTCCGGGTCCTGCTGGCGGATCGCGCGGAACGCGGTCGGCGCCGTGAACAGCGTCGCCACCTTGTGCTCCGACGCCACGCGCCAGAATGCGCCGGCGTCCGGCGTGCCCACCGGCTTGCCCTCGAACAGGATCGTGGTGTTGCCGTGCAGCAGCGGGCCGTAAATGATGTAGGAGTGGCCGACGACCCAGCCGATGTCGGAAGCGGCCCAGTAGACCTCGCCCGGCTCGACGTAAATGTTCTTCATGGTCCAGTGCAGCGCCACGGCATGGCCGCCGTTGTCGCGCACGATGCCCTTGGGCTGACCGGTCGTGCCGGACGTGTACAGCAGGTAGAGCGGGTCGGTCGCTTCCACCGGCACGCAATCCTGCGGTGAAGCGCCCGCTATCGCGTCGTTCCAGTCGATATCCCGCGGGGGCGAAAGTTCGGCCTGCAGCTGCGGGCGCTGCAGCATGATGCAGTGCGCCGGCTTGTGCTTCGATAATTCGAGGGCCTGGTCGAGCAGTGGCTTGTATTCGACGAGGCGGGTCGGTTCGATGCCGCAGGACGCCGAGACGATCGCTTTCGGCGTGGCGTCGTCGATGCGGGTCGCCAGCTCGTTCGGCGCAAAGCCGCCGAACACGACGGAGTGCACGGCCCCGATCCGGGCGCAGGCGAGCACGGCGACGACGGCCTCCGGGATCATCGGCATGTAGATGATGACCCGGTCGCCCTGCTTGACGCCGTTGTTGACCAGCGCGCCCGCGAACAGGGCGACCTCGTCGCGAAGTTCGCTGTAACTGATCGTGCGCTGCGAGTTCGTCACCGGGCTGTCGTAGATGATCGCAGCCTGGTCGCCGCGGCCGTTGGCTACGTGCCGGTCGAGCGCATTGTGGCAGGTGTTGAGGCGTCCGCCGGAGAACCACCGGTAGATCGGCGCATTGGAGTCATCGAGAACCTTGTCCCACCGACTCTCCCAATCGATGCCTTCAGCTGCTTCCCCCCAGAAGTCGGTTGGATTCTCGATCGAACGACGGTGGATTTCTAAGTATTTGCTCATGTCGGATCCGCACGGTTTTTTGTCTTGCCCGATTCTAGAAGACGCGCGGATTGCAGGCCATGCGACAAAAGGCGCACGGTGCGCAGCGGCTCAGTAGAGGTCTGCGAGCGTGGTCGGCCCGTCGCGGCTCGCGACCATTGCGATCAGCAGTTCGGCCGTGGAAATGGCGTCGCCCAGGCAGTCGTGCCCGCGGTACCAGGGCAGGTTGTAGTGCTTGCGGAGATCGGGCAGCCGCAGCGAGCGGGTATCCTCGAGGTGGTGGTGGCGCGACTTGCGGCGATTCTCGAGCGCCAGCGTGTCGATGACGGGCACCAGCAGCTTGTCGCCGAACTGCTGTCTGCAGAAACGGTCCAGCAACTTCTTGTCGAGGCCGGCGTGGTGCACCACGAGGATTCTGCCCGTCAGTACCTCGATGACGCGCTCCATGGCCTCCCCCGGCGACATGCCCTGGTCGACGACGCTGTCGGTCAGGCCGTGGATCGAAGGGCTGTCGCCGAGGTCACCGCTCGGCTTGACGACGTGGGATTCGGCGGTCGAGAGATCCACCCGGCCGGCGCGAATCAGCACCCAGCCGATGCTCAGCATATCGACCGTCGCCGGGTCCAGGCCCGTCGTTTCGATATCCAGGCAGACGAGTTCCGCAGCATCGAAGCTGGTCGACGGCGCGGGCGGCGATGTCTCGAGAAAAGCCTTGTAATGTTCGTCCGCCGACCGCCGGCTGGCCTTCCAGCGCTTGAGTGCCAGCCACCTGCCCGTGCTCATGCCAGGTGGAAGCGGTTCAGCAGCGCCGATTGGCTGACGCTAACCTGATTGAACGCCGATTTGAGGTTCTGCCGTACCAGCGAGGAGAGTTCGTCCGGCGACAGGTGGTTGTCCGGCCGCTTGCCCGCGCGTAGTTGCCGGTTCTGGTGCTCCACCCTGAGTTTCTCGATGAAATCGAGTGCGTCGATCAGGCTCGCAGCATCCGGTTCGGTGATCTCACCGGCCTTGGCCGCGGCGCGCAGGCGGTTTCTCGTCGTGATGCGGATCTCGCCCGCCGCGAGCGCCCGGATCCGCGCGATCTCGACGATCGGCATGATGCCGTGCTTCTTGATGTCCAGCGTGTTCTTGTGCTCGCCCGATTTCTCGAGCACGAATTGCCGGAAGAAGCCCAGCGGCGGCTGGAAATTCATCGCGTTTTTCGCCATCAGTGCGAGGAACAGCTCGTTTCGCTTGGCGTCCTTGCGAATACTCTTTTTGAGCTTGTCGACGAGCCCGGTGACGCCGTAAACGCAGCGCAGGTCGAAGAAGATGTTGGCATGCATCAGCGCTTTCTCTTCCGGCACCGTGATCCAGCGGTTGAAGTATTTCTTCCACGTGCCCAGCGGCTGGCGCCATTGCGGATTGGAAGCCATCACGTCGCCGGGGCAGTAGACGTAACCGCAGGCATCGAGGCCGTCGTTGACGATGCGCGCCAGCGCCCTGAAGTACTCGTCATCCGCTTCCGTGGCAGAATCGTCGAGCACGAGCGCATTATCCTGGTCGCTGCGTGCGGACTGTTCGTGGCGACCCTGCGATCCCAAGGCCACCCAGGCATAGGTGCACGGGGGCGAGCCCAGTTCGGATTCGGCGATGCGGCAAAGCTGCTGTGTGACCGAGTCCGTGATCGTCGTGATGAACTTGCCCAGCTGTTCGCCGTCGGCATCCGCACTGATCTGGCTCTCAATCAGGGCCGGCAGGCGCTTGCAGGCATCGATAATGCCTTCCACGGTCGTCTGCTTGGCGATATCGTTGACGAGATACAGGGGGTGTTCCGTTTCGATGCGCATGAAATCGCTGCGCGACACCATGCCGATCAGATTGCCGTCCTCGGTAACGGGCAGATGGTGGATCTTGTTCTGCATCATCGTCAGCGCGGC
>JABAHR010000935.1_pt6 | contig 10191 bp, 13 predicted proteins | sample 7062101 | NCBI WGS metagenome assembly JABAHR01 (sample SAMN14534553, study PRJNA622989) | marine sediment metagenome | biome: marine biome [ENVO:00000428]; feature: marine pelagic biome [ENVO:01000023]; material: deep marine sediment [ENVO:00002113] | place: India: Gulf of Kutch | collected...
TCGTCCGCGACGCCATGACCGAGGACAGCATCGACTGGGGCAAGATCAACCAGCCGATGAGTCCGGAGCACTTCGCCAATCTGAAGGCGGATTTCCTCGCCGAGCTGGAAGGCCAGCAGGAGCTCTACGTGGCGGACCTGTTCGGTGGCTCGCAGCCGGAATATCGCGTCAATGTGCGCGTCGTTACCCAGATGGCCTGGCACTCGCTGTTCGTGCGCACCCTGCTGGTGCGGCCGACGGAAGAGGAGCTGGAAGGCTTCACCCCCGAATACACGATCATCAACCTGCCCAGCTTCAAGGCAGATCCCGAGCGTCACGGCTGCCGTAGCGACACGGTGATCGCGGTCAACTTCTCGGAAAAGCTGATCCTGATCGGCAACACCGAATATGCCGGCGAGATGAAGAAGAGCGTTTTCGGCCTGCTCAACTACCTGCTGCCGGCGCAGGGCGTGATGCCGATGCATTGCTCGGCCAACATCGGCGCGGATGGCAAGACGGCGATTTTCTTCGGCCTGTCGGGCACCGGCAAGANNATCGGCGATGACGAGCATGGCTGGTCGGATACGGCGGTCTTCAATTTCGAAGGCGGCTGCTACGCCAAGATGATCGACCTTTCGGCCGAAGGCGAGCCGGAAATCTACGCGACGACGAAGATGTTCGGCACGATCCTCGAGAATGTCGGGATGGACGAGGACACGCGCGAGATCGACTTCACCGATACCAGCAAGACCGAGAATACGCGCGGCGCCTATCCGATCGATTTCATTCCCAACACGTCGGAAGAGAATCTCGGCCCGGTGCCATCCAACGTGGTGATGCTGACCGCCGATGCCTTCGGCGTCCTGCCGCCGATCTCGCGGCTGACGCCGGAGCAGGCGATGTATCACTTCCTGTCCGGCTACACCGCCAAGGTGGCGGGCACCGAAATCGGCGTGACCGAGCCCGAAGCGACCTTCTCGACCTGCTTCGGCGCTCCCTTCATGCCGCGCCACCCGTCGGTCTACGGCAACCTCCTCAAGAAGCGCATAGCCGAGGGCAATGCCCAGTGCTGGCTGTTCAACACCGGCTGGACCGGCGGCAAGTACGGCACCGGCCACCGCATGCCGATCAAGGCCACCCGCGCGCTGCTCAATGCCGCGCTCGACGGCAAGCTGGACGATGTGGAGTTCCGCAAGGATCCCAACTTCGGTTTCGACGTTCCGGTGTTCGTCCCGGCGCTGGCCGAACAGGGCATCGACCAGACCATTCTCGACCCGCGCGAGACCTGGGCCGACAAGGACGCCTATGACGCCATGGCGCAGCACCTGGTGAAGCTGTTCGTCGACAATTTCGAACAGTTCTCCGCCCATGTGGACGAGGGCGTTCGCCAGGCCGCACCGCAGGCGGCGTAATAGCTACACGTCAGCCAGTGCGAGTCCAGCCGCGCCCGTAAAGCGCGTTGGCGAGAGCCTGTTCCACCATCCGTTCGCCCGTGCGCAGGTAGCTGGGCGGTAGAACCGCCATTGCTGCGCCGTTCTTCTGCGCTTGCGGGGGATGCTTGCGGAAGGTGCCTGTCCTGGCATCGCGCATGCCTGCCAGCTTCTCGCAGAAACGGTCGAAGCGGCGCTTCACCACCTTGTTGATCTTCTCGCGGTCGCGGCACAGCAGTTCGAAACTGTGCGAGACGATGGTGAAGCTTTCCACGTCCGCACGCACGGCATGACGGGTGGCGGCGACCAGCTCGCGCAGGGATAGGGCGGTCAGCTGGGCATGGCGCAACTGCTGCAGCGGATCCCCGACGCAGCCGATCGGCACCTCGGTGATACCGCGCAGCTCCAGCGGCTGCTTGTGGCTCTCGTCCAGCTCCAGCTCGCAAGGTGAATCGGGAAAGCCCGGCGTGTGGCTGGAATCGTGGGTGAAGCCGAGTTCGGCCAGCGCCCGCAAGGTATCTGCATTGGCGGCGTAGTTGCCGGCGCGGAAGGCTGTCGGTTTCGGCGCGCCTGCGTCCATCAGGGCAGTGCGCGCCCAGTCGATCAGCGCGCATTGGTCCTCAAAGGAGAAGTCAGTGAGATTGTCCCCCTTGCGCGTTCCGGTGATGGGGTTNNCAGGTGCAGTTGCACGTCATGGCCGCCGGCGAGAATCGGCTCGACGATCCTGGCGATGGCCCCGCTGCCCCAGAACATGGCAGGCATGGGATCGACATAGAACACGCCGCGATGGCCGTATCGCTCGAGCACCTCCATCTGGTAGAAAATGCCGACATCGCCATCCGGCGTCCTGCCGCGCAGGGAGCGGTCGAAATTCTCCTCGCGCGCATCCAGCCCGGCACGCCGTGCAAAACCCGCCTCATATTCGGTGTCGATGGTGAAATAGACGCGCTTCATGGCTTCTCATGGCAGGACAATGTGCCGGCCATCCAGGTGCGGAATGCCTCCCTGATCCCTTGCCGCGCAGGATTCGCGCTCAGCGAGGAGGTTAACCTGGTTTGTTTGCCAAAAGGTCAATGCGCAGCACTGCGCAGCCTTTGCGGGTGGGACTGCCCTTTACTCGGGCGCGACGGCCTCTTGCAGGCACCCGTCTTTCGCCGTCTCAGCTCGAGATCAGCGAAAACACCGAGCCGAACAGGCCGACGCCGAACAGCACGGTCGCGCCGCCGCGCGAGGCGAGGCGCTGCACGCGATTCTTGTAATGGGGCAGGAACAGCAACAGGCCAAGGCCCGCCGCCAGGGCGAGGAAAAACAGCATGGGCATCGGGTTACCTTTCGACTGAGGGAAACAGCCTAGCTTGTCGATGGTTCAGGCGCCTTCAAGAAGCTCGGATAACCCCGTGGCAACCATGTTTGCTGTGGCAAACAAGCCACCTGGGCCTCAGCGTTGCTGCTGTGTTTCCGGCTGGTCCTGGCCGGGCTCGCCCGTGGCCTCGGGTGCATCGGTCGAATCATCCGGGTCCGGCTCTCCGTCCGGACCGTCCTTCGTGGGATCGAACATGTCGGCGGGCCCGCTCACAACCTGTCCGAGATAGTACTCCTCGCCTTCCTCGGCATTCCTCATGCTGGCCAGATAGACACGGGCGGCTTCTGCCAGCCCGCCACCGTGGGGATTGCCCGCCAGCGTGGTCAGGAGCTGGCGCGAATGGGCGATGCGGCCCTGGCTCGCAAGCATGACGGCGAGGTTCATCGACAGGCCCTGATCGAAAGGTGACAGCTGGACGGCATATTCGAGCGCATCCATGGCGTGATCGCTTGGCGGTTCTCCCCGCTCCACGTAGCTGCGATAGAAATAGATCAGCGGCAGCGGATGGTCGTTCTCCAGCTGGTTGAGGGCCGCGAAGGGCTCCATCGCCAGCCGGTAGGCCGCATCCATCTCCTCCGGTTCCGCTTCGGCCGCGATGCGGAACAGGGCAAAACCTTTCTGGACGTAGGCATTCTTGGTCGATGGATCGAGCGCGATGGCGCGGTCAGCCGCGTCAATCGCCTCGGCATCGTTGCCGGCGTCGTATTCGGCTTCAGCGAGGGCGGCAAGGACGCCGGGATCCTGCGGATAGAGCTGAGCCACTTCGCGGATTTCCGGCAATAGTTCGAGCGCCTGCTCACGGCTGACGCCGCGCCTGGAGCGGATCATCAAGGGCAGGATGGCGTCCATGCCGTCGCTCAATTCGCGCACTTGCACGCTCGCCTGATCGATCATCTCGGGCGCCAGGTTGAACATCGTCATCCTGCGCTGGCGCAGGTAATCGTCAAGTTCCTCGTCGAGCGTGTCGAGATCGCCGAACACCTGCTCGGCACTCTCCAGTGAGGGCTCTCCCGCAGCAATCAGGCGAGAGTATTCCTGCAACTGGCCGGGCCTCGTGCCGCCCAGCGCAAGATAGTGATAGAGCAGCCATGCGCGGCCATAGAAGCCGTCATGGCCATCGTTCTCGCGCGCTGCGTAAAGCTGGTCGTCGAGCAGTTCGCGGATCGACACCTGGTCGGCATAGAACAGATCGCCTGCACGGTGGCGTGCCGGCCGTCCGATGTGGATCCTGCCATTGCGGGGGAAACGCGCCGACGCGTAGAATTCGGCAGAACCTTCGCTCAGCCAGCGCGGCATGGCGAAGGGTTGGCGCGAGATGATGAAGTGGTGCGCATATTCGTGCAGCAGCAGGATCATGCTGAAATGGGGTTCGCCAGTGGTGAAGCGCACATCCTGCACGAACGCGCTCGAAGCGCCGGCGCGGGGCAGGTAGAAGCCGGCAATGTAGTCCGACCCGCCGGTCAGGCGTTCAATGTCCCTTTCGCCGCCGACGACATAGACCGTCACCCGGTTTGACGGGCTGGGTATATGGCGGGGGCTGCCGGTGAGGAACTCGAGCGAGGAGTGGAACCGCTCCAGCATGTCGGCAAAGCGTTCGACATCGCGGGCGCTGTCATCGGCGTAGATGACGAAGTTCTCGCTGGTCGCCATGCGCCACCGGGCCTCGGCCGGCGATGCCGCCAGGGCAATGGCAAGTGCAGCTGCAATCAGTCTGAGCATCTATCGTCCCCCATGCTCGCGGGCCCAAGTGTGGCGACATGTCATTGCGCCGGCAAGGGTTTTCTCGAATGTTTTCAGCGCTGTTGCCGCCTGACGTGAGAGACCCTGGCGAAAGAGATGTGCAGCAATGCGCGGTCAATCTGGCAGGACCGGCGCATCCGGGCTAACACTTGTGCATGATCGATATCGTGCTCTCCATCATGGTGCTGTGCGCCATTGCCCTGCTTGCCGGTGCAGCCTGGCTGTGGCGCAGGAAGCAGAACCTGAAACAGGCCGGGCTGATGGCGCTGCTGGCCTTCATCATGCTGGTCAACGTCGCCATCTGGACCATTCCGACCGATGCCGGCACTGCCCTTGCGGACAGTGCCGACGTAGCGGATTCCGGCGGTGGAGGGGGCGACTAGTCCGGAATCTGCCAGGTCACGGCGCCGGTGAAGGTGCCGGAAACCTCTTCGCCGCTGGTGTTGCGCGCCGGATCGAAACGGGCGCGGCGGGTGATGTAGCGGCAGGTCGCATCATCGAGCACTTCGTGGCCGGTCGAGCTGGTGATGCGGCAATCGGTCACCCGCCCGGCGAGGTTCACCTCCACCGCGTAACGCGCCGTTCCCTCCCAGCCCCTGACGAGTGCGACACGCGGATAGTCACGCGTCGTCACCCAGCCGCCGGGCCCGTTCCTGGGTTCCGGCCTTACGGCGGCGAAGCTTGGCCTCGGCTCGGGGATGGTCAGGATCTCCGGCACGCGGATCACTTCCGGCGGCTGGGGAATGGTCGGCGCGATGTGGATGACAGGGGGCGGACCAAGGCTGACCGGAGGCAGCGGGGCACTGACCGGCGGCGCCAGGGTAAGGTCCGGATCGGAAGGTGCCGGTTCGTCAGGCGGTGGAGGAGGGGTGTTCACCGGCAGGCCGATAATGGTCGGCTCGTCGGGCGGCAGCGTGTATTTGATCGTCAGCCCGGCGGCGAGGCCGAAGGCCAGCGCGATATGGATCAGCGCGACTCCGGTGATGCCGGCGAGGCGCTTGTGAACATGTCCCTGATCCTGATCCAGATAGGCCATTGAAATCTCTCCTTTCCTGCATCAGCCCATGACGGGCCTTCTCTCCATCTCTTCCTATATGTGATAATGTAACATTACATCATTCGGGCGAAAAGGCAAGTGGGCACGGGCCATGGCTTTCCCGGCAAGGGAAAAGGCGCGGAAATGGAGGAACGGCTGCGGGCGGACGATCCGCCCCCGGATCAGGTGATCGGGCAGGCGGGATCGAGCCGGAAATCGAGGTAGTTGTCGACCGCGTTCATCAGTTCCACCGACTCGTTCTCGAAGAAGTGGTTGGCGCGCGGAATTTCCTCGTGATGGATGGTGATGTGCTTCTGCGTGCGCAGCTTCTCGACCAGCTTCTGCACCGATTGCGGCTGCACCACCGTGTCCGCCGTGCCCTGCACGAAGATGCCCGAGGCGGGGCAGGGGGCGAGGAAGGAGAAATCGTACATGTTGGCCGGCGGCGCGATGGAGATGAAGCCGCGGACTTCCGGGCGCCGCATCAGCAACTGCATGCCGATCAGCGCGCCGAAGCTGACGCCGGCGACCCAGGTCGTCTGCGCTTCCTGGTGGATCGATTGCACCCAGTCGAGCGCCGCGGCGGCATCGGACAGTTCGCCGATGCCATTGTCGAAACTGCCCTGGCTGCGGCCCACGCCGCGAAAGTTGAAACGCAAGGTGGCAAAGCCGCGGTCGACGAAGGTCTTGTAGAGCATCTGCACGATCCGGTCGTTCATCGTGCCGCCGCCCTGCGAATGCGGATGCAGGATCATGGCGACGGGCGCGCGCGGGCGCGGACCGGGAGAGAAACGGCCTTCAAGGCGGCCTTCGGGGCCGGGAAAGATTACGTGCGGCATGGGCTCTCGAATGTTCTGGTCTGGACAGGATGCTGACGCGGGTAGCGCAGCGCAGGTCGGGAGCTATATAGGAACAATGCGCAAATTCGCAATTGTTCGATGAGCTCCCGCATCTATCTCGACCACGCGGCCACCAGCCCGCTCCGCGCGGAGGCTAAGCAGGCGATGGACGAGGGCTTTGCCATCTGGGCCAATCCCTCCTCGCCCCATGCCGAAGGGCGCAAGGCGCGCGAGGCGCTGGAGGATGCGCGCGAGCGCTGCAAGGCGGCGCTTGGCTGGGACGGCGAAGTGATTTTCACCAGCGGCGCGAGCGAGGCTCTCGCCATCGGCCTGGGCCGGGCCAAGGTAGACCGGCGGCTGGCCAGCGCGGTAGAGCATGACGCGGTGTTTCGCGCGGCCCCCGATGCCACAATCGTGCCGGTGAGCGATGGCGAACTCGATCTCGACCAGCTGGCTTCCGCTCTCGCCGAGCCGGGCAGGGTGGTGCTGGCGCTGCAATCGGTCAATTCGGAGACCGGCACTGTCCTCATTCCCCATCGCGGAACGCCGGCAATTCCCGCCGTGCGCGACACCGGCGGTCTGGTGCTGGCGGATTGCTCGCAGAGCGCCGGCCGCGTGCCGCTGCCCGATGCCGACATGGTGGTGGTCTCGGCCCACAAGCTCGGCGGCCCGGTAGGCACCGGCGCCCTGCTGGTGCGCGATTACGCCATGCTGGAGCCGACCGGCGGGCACGAGCGTGGCTATCGTGCCGGAACCGAGAACCTGCCTGCCGTGCTTGGCATGGCCACGGCGCTGGAGGCGGGCGGGGTGGAGGGCTGGCCGACGACCTTTCCCGACCGCTACGAGTTCCGCGACCTGCTGCAACGCCATTCGAACGTGCTCAAGCTGGGAACGCAATGCTCGCACGTGCTGGCGGTCACCCATCCGGAGATGAGCGCGCAGGCGCTGCTGATCCGGCTCGATGCCATGGGCTTTGCGGTTTCGGCAGGAAGCGCCTGCTCCTCCGGATCGCTCAAGCCCAGCCGGGTGATCAAGGCCTTCGGTGTGCCGGAAGAGGAGGCCGCCCGTACGATCCGCGTCAGCATGGGCTGGAACACCAGCGTTTCCGAGCTCGAAGCCTTCGTCAACGCCTGGGAAAGCCTGCTGTGACCTATCTCGATTACCAGGCGACCACGCCGCTCGCGCCCGAGGCGCGCGAGGCGATGATGAAATGGCTCGGTGGTCCGGACAGCGTGGGCTTTGGCAATCCGCACAGCCCCCATCGCATGGGTAGGCAGGCCGCCGCCGCAGTCGAACTGGCGCGCGAAAGGGTCGCGGCGCTGTTTCCATCCGGCGGCAGGCTGATCTTCACCGGCAGCGCCACCGAAGCGCTTAACCTTGCCATGCGCGGACTGCCCGGCAGCGGCAGTATCGCCGTCTCGGCCATCGAACATGCCGCCGTGCTCGATACGGCAGAGTCTCTGGGCAATGCCTATGTCCTGCCTGTCGACGAGCACGGCCTGACCGATCCTTGTGCCGACCTGCTCGACAATACCAGGCTGATCGCGGTGATGCAGGTGAACAACGAGATCGGCACCATCCAGCCGACCGGCGAATGGCTGGCACGGGCGCGGCAGGCGGGCGCGCTGTATCTGTGCGATGCGGTGCAGGCGGCAGGCAGGATGCCGGTCGCCGAGGCCGACATGATCGCCATTTCCGCGCACAAGTTGCACGGCCCCAAGGGGATCGGCGCGCTGTGGGTGCGGGATGGTATCCTGCTGCAACCGCAGATCACCGGTGGCTTGCAGGAAGCGGGCTTGCGTTCAGGCACGCTCAGCCCTGCCTTGTGCGCAGGCTTTGGCGCGGCTGCGCAGCTGGCGCTTGAACGACAGGAGGAGGACGCTGCCCATATCGAATCCCTGTGGCAGCTGGCGCGCGGCAAGTTCACCGGCTGGCAGGTCAATGGCAGCGAGGAGGCGCGCTGGCACGGCAATCTCAACCTGCGCAAGGATGGCCTCGACGTCGCCCGACTGATGAGTGACTGCCGGGAAGTGATGTTTTCCGCCGGTTCGGCCTGCGCCAGCGGCTCGGGAAGGCCGAGCCACGTGCTCAAGGCCATCGGCCTCGACGACGCCGGGGCGAAGTCTTCGATCAGGCTCGGTTTTGGCCGCTATACCAGCGCGGAATCGCTTGAAGAGGCCTGCGAAAGGATTATCTCTGCTGCGGCGCAGCAAGGATAGGTCTCATCAAGGTCCATTTCATCAATCGTGACGGAAGTCGCGTTACCGCCGAAGGCAAGCCCGGCGATCGCCTGCTCGAACTCGGGCAGGGCGCGGGCATGCCGCTGGAAGGCACGTGCGAAGGGCAGATGGCATGTTCCACCTGCCACGTGATCGTGGGCAGGGAGTGGTTCGGCAAATTGCCCGAAGCCTCGGATGATGAAGAGGACATGCTCGACCTTGCCGCCGATGTGCACGGCACCAGCCGGCTATCCTGCCAGATCCTGCTGACCGATGACCTCGATGGGCTGGAAGTTCAGATCCCGCGCGAGAGCCACGATATGCAGGGCGATTGAGCGGAGGCTACTCCGTCTCGTCTTCCCTGCGACGCCTGATGCGCAGGCCGCTTCTGCGCCATAGCCAGCGCAGGCCGATCAGGAAGATCGTGATCGGCACCAGCGATACCGCGACATAGATGATACCGGCGATGACCACGCCCAGCGTCGTGCCGATACCGGAAAAGGCTTCGCTGACCGGGCGCCAGAAGCCCAGGCGTGTTTCACCCAGGCGAGGGCTGTACTCGATCTGGAAGCTGCTGAAGGCTACGCGGTTACGCATGTTGGCAAGGCGCGATGCGGCAGCATCGATCTCTTCATTGACCTGCGCCACGCCGCGTTCCGCCTCGACGATTTCGCCGACCGAGCCGCGCTGCGTGCGCAGCACTTCCATGAGCCGGTCGCGAAGCAGGCGCCGACCTTCTAGGTGCGCCTCGGTATCGATGATATTGTCGGTCAGGTCCTCCCCGGAAACGGCATAGGATACCTGCTCGGCTTCCACGCCTTCGGTGGCGGCACGCAACTGGTCGCTGAATTCCGGCGCTTCGCTGGCGATCACCTGCAGGCGAATCGTGCCGTAGCCATAGTCCGCGTCACCCGATTGCGAGAGGAACAGGATGCGGCAACGATCCACCATGCTCTCGCACAGGTCGACATGGCGTTGTTGCAGAGTGGGCAACTGGTCGGCATCGACGCGGAATCCGACAGCATAGCTATAGGCGATTTGCGGTTCCTGCGAGGGTTCGCGGTTCTCCCCGTCCGATTGGCCCGAGCCGGCCAGCATGCGCGCGTCCTGCGCGGCCCAGCGCGCGGCATCGTCGCCTGAAGGACCCGGGTCCAGAGGGCTGCTTGTGGCTTCCATGAAACCGAATTCGGCCTGCGGCGCGTCGCCAACGATGCCAGCTGGCGCGCGGCTGCCGCCGCCGTCGCACCCGGCAAGCAGGGCGGCAAATAGCGACAGGCAAACGAGAATTCTGGGCATCGATGCTCTCCTCAGTCGCAAAGGTCTTGTGTAACACTGTATCATTGTCAAGTCGGATCTTCGAGCTTGGGGAAATTTCCTCTCTCGCTGCTGTCCCCGTGCCCGCGCCGGTGATAGGGCCACGCCATGTCCATAATCGAAGACGAAAAGGATGAGTTCGACGCCATTGTCGATGCGCCTTTCGACAGTGCGCTGTCCGAACGCTACCTCGTTTACGCGCTTTCCACGATTACTGCCCGTTCGCTGCCCGATCTGCGCGACGGGCTGAAGCCTGTTCATCGCCGGCTGC
>JABAHR010003126.1_pt8 | contig 10191 bp, 12 predicted proteins | sample 7062101 | NCBI WGS metagenome assembly JABAHR01 (sample SAMN14534553, study PRJNA622989) | marine sediment metagenome | biome: marine biome [ENVO:00000428]; feature: marine pelagic biome [ENVO:01000023]; material: deep marine sediment [ENVO:00002113] | place: India: Gulf of Kutch | collected...
CGTTCGCCTCGAGCGAAGTCGAGAGGCGCGCTGCATCGTGTCTCGACTTCGCTCGACACGAAGGGCTAGGGAGATCGCATGTCCCTTCCCCCGCAACCCTGGCCGACCGGCACGGTGGAGCAGCTTGAGCCGCTTGTAGCCCGTGTACTGGCGCCCAATGCCTCGCCTTTCACCTATACCGGCACGCAGACCTATCTGGTGGGCGGCAGCGAGGGGCTGGCGGTGATCGACCCCGGCCCCGCTGACCCGGATCATCTCGCCGCGCTGGAAAGCGCCGTTGGCGAGGCGAAGGTGGTGGCGATCTGTTGCACCCATACGCACCGCGACCATTCGCCCGGCGCTGCGCCACTGGCGGAGAAAACCGGCGCGCCAGTGATCGGCTGCGGGCCGCTGCACGTCTACAGCGATGCACCGCGTGTGGATGCTCCGTTCGACCGCGAATACGCGCCTGACCGCGTACTGGAGGACGGCGAGCAATTGTCGGGCCCGGGCTGGACGCTGACGGCGCTAGCCACGCCGGGCCATACGTCCAACCATCTGTGCTTTGCGCTGGAAGAGACCGGCGCGCTGTTCACCGGCGACCACGTGATGGGCTGGTCCACCAGCGTGGTGGTGCCGCCCGATGGCGACATGGGGGACTATCTGCAAAGCCTGGAGCGTCTCTACAACCGCGAGGACCGCATCTATTACCCGGCCCACGGACCCGCGGTTGAGAAAACGCGCCAGCTTGTGCGCGGCATGATCGGCCACCGCCGCGCGCGGGAGAACCAGATCGTCAAGCTTCTCGCCACTGGCCCCATGGCAATCACCAACATGGTGCCGGTGATGTACAAGGGCGTCGACGAGATGCTCTGGCCCGCTGCCGCGCAGAGCGTGCACGCCCATCTGATCGAGCTGGAGAAATGCGCAAGGGCCACGCTCGATGGCGAACTGTGGAGTTTGACTCCCGACAGCTGAGAGGACAGTTTTACACCGGGTCGCGTGGTCAGGGGGAGATTGGCCATAGCAAGCGTGAGTGGAGCAGGCGCGTCGCAGGTTTCGGATGTGCGTAACTATCGCGCGGATCAGGGGTTCTTCCTGGCAATATCCGTCGCCTTGTCACTGCTGATCCTGATCGGTTTCGGGCAACTTGCGGCACGGGGCATCACCGTCCCGGCAGAGTTCCCGATCCGCGTGCATGTCCACGCCCTGTTGCTGATCGCCTGGCTGGGGACGTTCTCCTACCAGAACTGGCTCGCCTACAAGGGCAATCTCAAGCTTCATCGAACACTGGGCAAGGTGTCCGTCCTGCTGGTGGTCGCGATTATCGTGGCCAATGCCTACGTCACCGTCATGACGGTGGTGGACGGCCGCATGGCCCCGAATTTCACCCCCGGAAGGTTCTTTGCGCTGGGCACGGCGGATACGTTGTTCTTCGCCGGACTGGTGGCCTGGGCCCTGGCACTGAAGCGCGACACCCAATGGCACCGCAGGCTGATGTTCGGCGCCACGCTGATCCTCGCTGCCGCTGGCATAAACCGGCTGCTCGGCAATGTCGCCGGATCGCTGTCGGAATACCTCAGCGTAGCCGTGCAGCTGGCGTTCCTCGTCGTTATTGCGTGGAACGACAGGCGCATGCTGGGCAAGGTTCACCCTGCAACGCTATGGCTTGTGCCAATCGTCATCGTCGAGCGCATGTTCCCGCATGTCGTGGGCAGGTTCCCGCCGCTCGTCGATTTCGCCAACAGTTTTGTAAGCTGAATTTTCACCTTCAAAGAAATGCGCTTGGCAAACCGTCTGGCGCGCCATAGCAACCGCCCGAAAGGGAGAGGGAGGCAACCATGGCAAGCGCGCCGGCACAGGTCTTCAAGATTGAGAATGCCTTTTATCGCAAGGTAGCGCTGACAATGGGGCTGCTGATGCTCGCCGGCTTCGGCCTGTTCAGCGCGCTGGGGCTCACCGATGTCACGGTGATGCCACGCAGCGCCCACCTTCACGGCATCATCATGTTCGCCTGGGTGGTGCTGTTCATCGCGCAGAATTTCCTCGGCACCAGGCCAGACCTGTCGCTGCATCGCAAACTCGGCTGGTTCGGCGTTGCCCTCGCGACCGTTGGCGTGGTTACCGCCTGGAACACCGGCCTTGTGACCACTTCCCTGGACCGGGCCCCACCCGTCTTCTACCCGCCCTATTTCCTTGCGCTCAACCTGCTGACCCCGGTCTTCTTTGCCGGCTTCCTCGGCGCAGCCATCCGGATGCGCCGGCAGACCGCCGTCCACCGCAGGCTCATGCTGGGCGCTATCATCATGGTGACCGAACCACCCATCGGCCGCCTTACCATCATTGCCCTGGTCGGCGGGATGGGCGGACCGGATATCGCCATCCCCTATTTCGCGGCCAACCAGTGGATCATTCCGATGGTAGAGATGGGGCTGCAGATGCTTATCGTGGCCGTCATCATGCTGCGCGACCGCGCCATCCGGGGGAGCGTGCACAAGGTCCTGTGGTATGTGCTGGCGGGAGTTCCACTGCTCTATGCCGCCATCTGGGGGCTCGCCGCAGTCCCAGCCTTCGCGGACTTCGTCTTCTCGCTCAAGGGCAGCGCGCTCTAGGAGAACGAGCTTTACGCCTTGAATGGGTGGCCAGATCGGGCCATCTGCAGGAAATGACTGACCAGACCCCTATCCCTGCCGGCATCGACCTGCTCGAAGAGATCAACCGCTTGCGCAAGGAGCGTAACGCGGTGATCCTGGCGCATTACTACCAGACGCCGGACCTCCAGGACATTGCCGATTTCGTCGGCGATTCGCTCGAGCTCAGCCGCAAGGCAGCGGCGACCGATGCCGATGTAATCGCCTTTTGCGGGGTCAAGTTCATGGCCGATACGGCGAAGATCCTGAGCCCTGAAAAGATCGTCGTCCTGCCTGACATGGAAGCCGGCTGCAGCCTCGAGGATTCCTGCCCGCCGGAGAAGTTCAAGGCTTTCCGCGAAGCCCATCCCGACCATATCGCGCTGACCTACATCAATTGCTCGACCGAGGTGAAGGCACTGTCCGACGTGATCGTCACCTCCTCCAGTGCAGAGACGATCCTGCAGCAGATCCCGGAAGACCAGAAGATCATCTTCGGGCCGGACCGCCATCTCGGCGGCTACCTCTCGCGCAAGTTCAACCGCGAAATGCTGCTGTGGCCAGGCGTGTGCATCGTCCACGAGGCCTTCAGCGAGCGCGAATTGCTCAAACTGATGGAACAGCATCCCGGCGCACCCGTTGCCGCGCATCCCGAATGCCCGCCGCATATCATCGACCATGCCGATTATGTCGGCTCGACCAGCGGCATTCTCGAATTCTCCAAGAGTTTCGAGGGCGACACCCTGATCGTCGCGACCGAGCCGCATATCATCCACCAGATGGAAAAGGCGCTGCCGGAAAAGAACTTCATCGGCGCGCCGGGCGCAGACGGCAACTGCAGCTGCAACATCTGCCCCTACATGGCGCTCAACACGATGGAGAAGCTCTACCTCTGCCTGCGCGACCTCGAACCGCGGATCGAGATCGACGAGGACCTGCGCCTTGCCGCCAGGAAGAGCCTCGACAAGATGCTGGAAATGGCCANNGCCAGCGGCACTGTCGGCAAGGGTGATCTGGGCGCGCGATAGTGCAGCACTGGATGAGGATCCTCGCCCTGGGGCTAGGGCTGACCGCCTTGCCCGCGCAAGCGCTGGCGCAGGATGCGGAAGCTACTCCCTGCATTCAGCTTTTACAGCTGACCTGGAGCGACCTTGTCAGGACACCGGTTCCGCGAACCTCGTTCAACACGCCACCCTCAATCAGCCTTTCCCCGGTAGGGACCCAAGCGAGAAATTCCCGCTCTCCGTTGGATCAGCCGGTGCCGGACGACCTGGAAGACCCGGCCAGCGATTTGCTGGCGACGCTCGCTGACGCCTGCCGCGACGAACGCGAGCCTTTGCTCGATATCAGCCTGCTCCACGCGAGCCGACAGGCGGAGATGGGCAGGTTCGGCGAGGCACTGGCACTGCTAGACCGGGTGACGCCGCAACCGGGCGACAAGGTCTTTGCCGCCTATTACGCTCAGCGGCTGAAACTGCATTGGGCGCAGCTCATGCGGCGCGATCGCCTGCGCCCTTACGAAGACCCGCAGCCAAGCGAAGCACTTGCCGCTTACGAAGATGCGCGCGACCGGGTGCTGGAACTGAATCACCAACAATTACTGGCGCAGGGCCTGTTTCCGGAGGAAGTGGTGCGAGTCGCCGGCGCAACCGTGCGCGGCTATCGCTTGCCGGAGCAAACACCTGGCGAGGTGCAACTGGTTGATGGACAGGTTCCAGGCTGGATCCTGATTGCCGCCATGCCCAATGGTGCCCTTATGCGCATCAACGCCTTCCCGTCCCAGTGGGCGCCGGCTGGTGAATTGCCTCCACTCGGCATGCGCAATGTCGAATGCAGCAGTTCCGGCGGCGGTATCGAAACCGGCGATTTGCGCTTTGACGGCTCGCTGGGTTACGCGCAGGTCGCCGCCGCGCTGGAAGCGCACTTTACGCGCGATCCCGACGAGCTTGTCCACGGCTTGCCTTCTCGCCCGGGAATGCCGAACTTCTGCCCCAACTTCGCGGAAATCCTGCCGGGCCTGGGGCCGGAATACGAGTTCATCGGTACCGAATATCGCGACCATGACGAGCCTTTTTCCGAGCTGGACATCGTCACCGCATTGCAGAGCGAAGATGCAGGGACGCGCGACTGGGCGAGCGAATACGTGCTCGACCATCCCGATCTGGTTGAGCCGATCAACCTGATCTTCGCCGTCGGCAACCTGGTCCAGCGCGGCGACATGGAACGGGCAAGCTTCTGGTATTACATCTGGCAGATCCGTACGCGGCCGTGGATGACGCCGGAGGGCGGGCAGGCGCAGGTTCGCGGCGCATTGAATGCGACTTTTGGCCCGGTGATAAATGAATGGGCAGGCAGCGATTTCGATGCCCTGCGCCAACTCTACATCCGCGCCATTCGCTACGAACTCGAATTTCCCCTTTACGAGAGGCGCCCCGATGGAATGGGCCGCCGAGATTGGCGCCGCGCCGTCGCGGCGGCGCGCGAACAGAACAGCGAGGAAGCGATCCTGGAAATGCTCGACGGGATGGGCAGAGAGGGATTCGCGGCAAGGCGCCGCGAGAACGGGCTTTATGTCGGCCCCTGGCAATCGCCCGGGCGACCGCTGAAGGATGAATGGCTGGTCGACGGCGACGAGTGAGGCCACCGCGCCCGGCGCTCGGGCCAAGGCGGGAATCCTTACGCGCCTTAACCGCGAGGCTTCACCAAGCTCTTAGGCTTTGCCGCCATCATTATCGCTGATAAGAGCGCCCGCAATCACGGGTAAGGAGAACGGCAATGAAGATGCGGTCCTGGCTGTTTGTGCCTGCCGATAGCGAGAAGAAGCTCGGCAAGGTCGCCGCTGTCGGCGCCGATGTCATCATTCTCGACCTCGAAGATGCCGTGGCCGTCCATGCCAAGGCCAATGCCCGGCAAATGGCCGCACAATGGCTACAGGCGAACGGGCAACAGGTCCTGTCCGGGGAACCAATGCAGCGCTGGGTGCGGATCAACCCGCTCGACGGCAATCTGTGGCGCGAGGACCTTGCCGTGGTCATGCCCTCCCGACCCAGTGGTATCATGGTGCCCAAGGCCACCGGCCCGGAACAATTGCGCATGCTCGCGGCCGAACTCTACGAACTCGAACAGCGCAACGGGATCGAGCCCAATTCGACCAAGGTCCTGCCGCTGGTCAGCGAGACGGCAGCCGCATCCGTCGCCATTCCCGAATATGCCAAGGATGAAAACCCGCGGCTGATCGGCATGTCGTGGGGCGCAGAGGACCTCTCCGCAGCCATCGGCGCCACGCGCAAGCGCACGGCCGACGGCAAATGGACAGACCTGTTCCGCATGGTCCGCGCGCAGGTGCTGGTCACCGCCCACGCGCGCAAGGTTGCCGCGATAGACACGCTGCACAGCGATTTCCGCGACAGCGAGGGACTGAAGGCCATGGCCGAGGATTCCTATGCCGACGGCTTCTCCGGCATGCTGGCGATCCATCCCGACCAGGTGGCGATCATCAATGCCGCCTTCTCGCCCAGCAAGGCCCAGATCGAGCGCGCCCGGGCCATTGTCGATGCCTTTGCTGCCAGCCCGGGGGCAGGCGCATTGCAATTGAATGGCGAGATGATCGACCAGCCGCATCTCGAACAGGCGCGGCGCCTGCTCGAACGCGTCAACTGATCATTCGGCAACCGGCTCGGCAGCTGGCTGGGGAGTGACAGGCGCCGCAGTAGCCGGTGCATCGTCGCCATCGCTCCCAGCGCCTTCAACAGCAGCATCCTCCGCGACCTCCGGCTGGGGCTGCTGGCGCAGCAATGGCGGCTGCGATTGCAGACTGCCGGCAGGGATCATCGCATCGCTGATCGACCCTTCGAGAATCTCCCCGGAGGCCGAGCGGCTATCATCGGGATCGTCCACGACCACATCGTCCCCGCAACCAGCGAGCAGCAGGGCGGGAGCGGCCAGGGCATGAAGTGGCAGTTTCACCGGGGTCTACTCCAATTCGCCTTCGAGCGAGGCCAGGAAGGCCTGCGATCGGGCCTGCAATGCCTCATCCCACTCCTGCGGCGCAAGCGCGATGCCCAGTTTTTCAAGGCTGGTGACGCCGAAATCGGCGATGCCGCAGGGCACGATGCCGCCGAAATGGGAAAGATCGGGCGCGAGGTTGACGGAGAAGCCGTGCATGGTGACCCATTTGCGCACGCGCACGCCGATGGCGCCGATCTTGGCCTCGCTGCCGTCGGAATCGCGCGTCCAGATGCCGATCCGGTCCGGTACCGCCCAGCATTCGACACCGAAATCGCCCAGCGTCGCGATCACCCAGCTTTCCAGCCCGTGGACAAAGCGACGCACATCGCGACCGCGCCTGGTAAGATCGAGCAGGACATAGCCGACGCGCTGGCCGGGACCGTGATAAGTGTAGCGCCCGCCGCGCCCGCTCTCGATCACCTCGAAGCCGGGATTGCGCAATTCGGCGGGGTCGGCACTGGTGCCGGCAGTGTAGACCGGCGGGTGTTCCAGCAACCACACCAGCTCCGCCGCCCGCCCCTCGCTGATGGCGAGGTTGCGTGCCTGCTGCTCGTCCAGTGCCTCGCGATAAGGCACCGGCGCGGTGGCGATTCGCCATTCCGGATCGGGCTGGACGGTCATGTCTTTCGGTCCACAAGATTGCGTGGCCGGTCAAATGGCGCTTAACTGGCGCCGCGGCAAGGGAAGAGGGATTCTCGCAATGAAATTCGATATGACCCGGGCGTGGAATGATGCCATGGCCCTGCTCGGTTCCAACAGGGAAGTGGTGCTGGTGGTCTCCGGCGTGTTCTTCTTCCTGCCCTATCTCGCCGTCATGCTGGTGCTGCCCGATGCCGCGCAGGAGCTTGAATATGTGATCGCGCAAAATCCGGAAGACCCGCAAGTGGTGTGGGAAGCAATGCTCGGCTTCTACGCCAGCTATTGGTGGATCTTCGTGCTGTTGGGGTTCCTGCAGGCGGCAGGCAGCATCGCCCTGCTGGCCCTGCTGACCGATCGGGCGCGGCCCACCGTGGGCGAGGCGCTCAGGACCGGCGCCATCGGCCTGTTGCCCTATATCGGTGTGCAGATCCTGCAGGCGCTGGTCCTAGCCTTACTGCTGGGCGTGCCGCTGGGGATAGGCTTGCTGCTGGGTGCTCCCGCCATCGGCGTGCTGCTGATGCCGGTTGGCCTGGTGGCGATGATCTACGTGATGGTGAAATTCTCGCTGTCCCTGCCCTGCATCGCGATCGACAAGATCATGAACCCGGTTACGGTCCTCGCCCGTTCGTGGAGACTGACGAAGGGCAATTCGCTGCGACTGTTCGGCTTTTACTGCCTGCTCGTCCTCGTCGCGTTCGTCGCCTCGATGCTGATCGGCATCGTCGCCGGCGTGCTGGGCCTTATCGACGGCACCATCGGCATCGTTCTCAGCGGCATCATCAATGCCGGGCTGAACATGGTGGTGGTGTTGGTCATGCTGGCGGTACTGGCTGCGATCCACGCGCAGTTCTCCGGCCCGAGCAGCGCGGCCATGCAGGAAACCTTCGAATAGCAATTGCCGCCGGAAGGCGGGCCTGATCCTGCCCCAGTCCTGCCGAGGCCTTGACCTATTCCTGATAGCCCCAGGCGAGCAGGCAGGGCGGCAGGTTGGCCCACACGAAGCCCGTCTCGACGCGCGGGAAATGATGGCGCGTATAGTCACGTGCGGCGTGGGTGTATTGATAGGTCAGGAACGCCCCGCCCTTGCGGATCACGCGCGCGGTGGCCGAAGCTATCGCCGGACCGACACCGCCCGGCAGGGTCGAGAACGGCAGGCCAGACAGGACGTAATCCGCCTTGTCATGGCCAAGCGCGCGGACCATCTCCTCGACATTCTCGGCCGAACCCAACACCGCATGGAAACGGCTGTCGGTAATCGTCTTGCGCAGATAGTCGATGTAGAGCGGGTTGGTGTCGATCACCAGCAGCTCGCTGTCGCGCGGCAGGCGGTCGAGGACCGGACGGCAGAATGTTCCCACGCCCGGGCCATATTCGACGAACAGCTTGCACTTGTCCCATTCGACAGGCGCCAGCATCGTCTTGATCACGGCCGGGCCGGAAGGGATGATCGCCCCCACCATGCGCGGATGTTCGAGGAATCCGCGGAAGAAGATGCCCGCAGGTNNGCTCTGCCCGCCGCGGGATTCGGCCAATTCACTGCCACTCATTGGAAAAAATTCTGCCCCCAGTTGGCCGACACGACTGCGCGTGTCCTACGCGATAACCCTCGGCCTCGCAAAAAACCACGCGCATTGCAACTTCGCTTTGCGACGGAAAGTGCGATCACAGGGATCAGATGATCTCCTCGATCCGTTCCGGCGGGCGGCACAGGCGAACGCCCTTCTCCGTCTCCACCAACGGCCTTTCGATGAGACGGGAATCGGCCGCCATGGCGTCCAGCACGGTATCGGCATCGGCATCGGGCAGGCCGCGCTCCTTCGCATCCGTGCCTCCGAGCCTGAGGCCCTCTGCCGGCGTCAGACCGGCGTCGCGATAGAGCTGCGCCAGTTTCTCGCGCGCGGGCGGATCTTTCAGATATTCGACCACGGTTACATCGAAGCCGCGCTCGGTCAGTGTCTCCAGGGCAAGCCGCGACTTGCTGCAACGCGGATTGTGCCAGATCGTAGCCTTCATGCGGGTTCCTCTCGCGATTTCCTTGTCGACCCTTCCCCTAGCCTTTGGAAAAAATTCCTCCAACCCCGGATTCCCTCTTGTCACTGCAAATCATTCGCAATAGAGGCGCTCTTGCAAATCAATCGCAACAAATGCCTGCATCCAGAATTCAGGGGGTCTCTTGTCTTTCCACGCGTTCAATCGTCGCTGCCTGCTGCTATCGGTAGCCATCCTTGCGCCCGCCGTTCCTGCCCATGCGGAAGAGGACAGCCAGCGCGACTACCTGGGGGCGGACATCGTCGTAACCGGCACCCGCGATTCCTATGTCGGCAATGACGGCAGCAGCGCGACACGCACGCCGACCCCACTGATCGACGTGCCCCAGGCAGTGAGCTCGATCACCGCCCACCAGCTGGAAGACCAGAATGTTACCCAGCTGGGCGACGCCCTGCGTTTCGTGCCCGGCGTCAGCTTGGAGACCGGCGAAGGCCATCGCGACGAAGTGTTCATTCGCGGTCAGGAAACCACCGCCGATTTCTATCTCGACGGGCTGCGCGACGATGCCCAGTATTATCGCTCGCTCTACAATATCGAGCGGGTCGAGGTGCTGAAGGGCGCCAATGCGCTGATCTTCGGACGCGGCGCAGGCGGCGGGGCGATCAACCGCGTGTCCAAGACTGCCGACACGATGATGGCCTTCGGCAGTGCCGCCGCAACGCTCGACAGCTTCGGCGCCTTCGCCCTGACCGGCGATGCCAACACCCCGATCTCGACCAATGCCGCCCTGCGCATCAACGCCACCTACGAGGACTTCAACAACCACCGCGATTTCTACAACGGTCGCTTCATCGGCTTCAGCCCGACGTTGACGATCCAGCCTGGCCCCGACACCCGGCTTGTCGCCAGCTACACCTATGACAACGACGAGCGGGTGACCGACCGC
>JABAHR010003639.1_pt4 | contig 10181 bp, 9 predicted proteins | sample 7062101 | NCBI WGS metagenome assembly JABAHR01 (sample SAMN14534553, study PRJNA622989) | marine sediment metagenome | biome: marine biome [ENVO:00000428]; feature: marine pelagic biome [ENVO:01000023]; material: deep marine sediment [ENVO:00002113] | place: India: Gulf of Kutch | collected...
GCCGACGTGTCGGAGATTGCGCGGCTGTTCCGGGGCAGCTACGGCGGCAGCTACCTCTATCCCCAATTCGTCGATCCGGAAGCACTGGCTCGCCTGGTGTACGACCCGTCGGTCGTTACACTGGTCGCCGAGGATCCCGACGGGTGTCGGCTCGTGGGGACCGCCTCGATTCTTCTTGTGGTCGGCGCCTACACGGACCTCGTGGGCGAGTTCGGGCGTCTCGTCGTCGATCCCCAGAGACGCGGGCAGGGCATCGGCGGAATGCTCATGGAGGAGCGACTCAAGCGCGTCGGCGACCGCCTGCACGTGGGGTTCACGGAAGTGCGGACTTCACACCCGTTCTCGACCCAGATTTCGCAGAAGTACGGGTTCGTGCCGATGGGATTCCTACCGCACAAGCTCCGCTTCGGAGACAGGAGGGAGCACGCCGGGCTCCTGGTCCGGCACTTCGGCGAGGCTCTGCGGCTACGCCGCAACCATCCTCGTGTGATCCCCGAAGCCGATCACCTCGCCAACAACGCGCTGAAACGATGCGGGCTCGACGCTGGACACATTCTCGACGAGTCGACGCCACCCTATCCGCCGGGGAGCGACGTGGAGTTGGAGGAGCTCACCGCCGAGGGGTACTCAGNNCCGGGTCGTGAGCCGAGAGGTTTTCGGTCCGCTGCGGCTCCACTACGGCCTCTTCAAGCTTCGGGCAACGTCCTCCACCTACATCGTCGCCCGCCGAGAAAGCCGGATCGTCGGCGCCATCGGCTTCACGCTGGACGAGATGGAGAACAACGTCCGTGTTTTCGAGCTCATCCAGATCGACGACGACGTCACCCGTCCGCTCTTCAAGGCGCTGGCCCGGCGAGCCCGAGACGACCTGGGGATGGTGACCGTGGAGGTGGACGTCAGCGCACACGCTCCCCGCCTGCAGAGGACCCTCGTCGAGCTCGGCTACCTCCCCGCTGCTTACATCCCCGCGCTCGCATTCCACGACGTGGAGCGGTTGGACGTCGTCAAGATGTACCACCTTCTCCGTCCAGTGCCGCCGGTGAGCATGGATCAGCCCTACCCGACCCGGGAGCTCGCGGAGCGGGTACTGCGGGCCTTCGAGGGAGAGCGCCTGCAGCCGCAGATCGCCAACGCGATCGGGGACCTGACGTTGAGCGAGGGACTTTCCACGGAACAGCGCAACCGCCTGGCCCGCGCGTTCGGGCACCGGACACTGGAAGAAGGCGACGTGATCTTCGAGGCCGACGACCCCGCGGAGGTGATGTACGTCCTGCTCCGGGGCGCGGTCCACATACGCAGCACCGGAGGCGTATCGGTCGGCACCGTGGGACCGGGCGAGGCGCTCGGAGAGGTCGCCCTGCTCTCCGATTCCCCGCACTCGCACACGGCAGTGGCCAGCGACGCGCTCAGCCTGGCAACGTTGACGCGAGAAGCTCTCGAGACGCTCGTTCGGCAGCGGCCGGATATCGGCCTCCACCTCTACCGCAACCTGGCGGACGGGCTCGGCGACAAGCTGCGGCGAGCCGACGAAGTGATCGGCTGAGCGCTCGCGCGTCTTCAGCTCAGTGGCTTACGCGCAGGCCCGCGGACCCAACGCCCCGGCTTGGCGCCCGTAAGGCCCCCATCGCGGATGACCAGGACCCCGTTCACCAGAAGGTGGTCGATCCCCACGCTGAACTGGTGCGGGTCGGCGTACGTCGCTCGATCCGAGAGGATCTCCGGATCGAAGACCGCGATGTCCGCACGCATTCCCTCGGCGATCACGCCCATGTCGGCCTGCCCAAGCCAGCGCGCAGGCATCGACGTCATCTTCGCGACGGCCTCCTCGAGTGTCAGTACGCCCAGCTCACGGACGTAGCGCGCTACCACGCGCGGAAAGGCACCGTAGCTTCGCGGATGCGGGAAGCCCACACCGTACCCCACGGCGTCACCGTCCGTCTCGATCATCGCCAGCGGGTGCTGCATGATCCTGATGACGTCGGCCTCGTCCATGATGTGGTAGATGGCACTGAAGCCACCCCGCAGCTGCAGCTCGATCGCCAGGTCGATCCCCACCTCGAGATCGTCCGGGGGGAGGCCGCGATCCCTCGCGTAGTCGGCCAGCGTCCGGCCGTCGTAGCCGCGGTCCGAAGGCACCACCCGGAACTGGACCCGCTCCAGCTCCGAGCCGCCCCAATCCGTCCGCCAGATCGTCCGCATCTCCGTCTCGATGCGGGCGCGTGTGTCGGGGTCTGCGATGCGTTCCGCGAATGCCTCCCGACCGCCCGCGAGCGACCACTGCGGAAAGAGGACCGAGGACCCGGTGCTTCCCGCCATGTACGGATAGAGATCGTGGACGACGGAGAGTCCCGACGCGTTCGCTGAATCGATCATCGCCAGCGTCCGCTCGCTCCAGCCCCACTGCCCCGCGCCGGCGGCCTTGTGATGGTTGATCTGGGCCGGGATGCCGGCCTCTTCAGCGATCCGGATCACCTCTGCCACCGACTCGAGCAGTCCGGCCCCCTCACCCCGCATGTGGCTCACGTAGATCCCGCCGTGCTCGGCGGCCACCTTGGCCAGCTCGATGACCTCTTCGGTCTCCGCGTAGTTGGCGGGCACGTACAGGAGCCCCGTGGAGAGCCCCATGGCGCCCTGTCGCATGGACTCCTCGACGAGCGCCCGCATCTCATCGAGCTCCGCCGGTGACGGCGCCCGGTCCTCCACGCCGAGGACCTGGCGACGCGTCCAGGTGTGGCCGGCCCAAAAGACGACGTTCGGCGCCATCTCGAGGGAGGACGCGAAGTCTCGAGCGGCCAGGGCTGACTGCCGGAATGCAGAGAGGCGCTGAGGGTCGTGATGCCCTGGCGGAGGAAGTTCTCCGCCAGTGGATAGTCCGCGATCGTCTGTTGGACGTGGGCGTGGTTGTCGATGAAGCCGGGCGTAACGACCCGTCCGGTGGCGTCCGCCACGGAGCGGGCCTCCTCCGGAGCGATGCCCTCAGTCGAGATTTCGACGATCCGCCCGTCGCGGATCGCCACGTCGGCTCGGTATCCCGGAGCGCCCGTGCCGTCGATCACCGTGCCACCACGCACGAGCACGTCGTAGGTCTGCGCTCCCGTGGGGGCTGGCGTCGAGAGAGCCAGCGCCATCGCCACCACGCCGACGGCGGGCCTCACGAGCAAGCTCCCTCTGCAGGGTCCGCCGCGGCCGTCGAGACCCCGAGACCCTCGGTGTGCTCGGTGAGCACGTTCACGCCCCCGCATCGAACGGCGGCAGGGCGGACGGCTCAACCACCGCCGACGCGCCTGCCTTCCCCGAAAGACGTCCCCTCGCCCGCTCGGAACACGAAGCTCGTCGCCCGATCGACGTCCACGGTGAAGTCGAACCCGACGCCCATCTCTACGTTGAAGAAGACGCCGTCGTGGTAGAGACCCGGATTGAACCGAGTGTCACCGGTCGGGATCATGTCGAACACCTCGTCGTCGACCGGATGGATCTTGAAGGTCATGCGACCCCGAAGCTTCCCGTTCTCCTCGAAGACCTCGAGCGTCGCCGTCTCCGGCCAGGTCGGATCGGCGGGTACGACCGACATTTCGTACGTGCCCACGTACATCGCCATCTCCTCCGCAGTCAGCGTCGGCTGCGTGGCCTCGACCTCGACCTGCATGGGAATGGCCGTGGAGCCCCAGCGGAATTCGAGCCGGGCGAAATCGCCTCGCACCTCCGAGAACGACCAGGTCAGCATCTCCGAATGGTCCACCGACTCGGGTGTGACCGGGATGAGCACCGCAGCCTGCGTCGAGTCCGGCTTCATGAAGTGGAAGATCCGGGGCTCGTCGTTGAGCATCACCAGCCAACGGTCCTCTCGCGGGATCGCCCATACGGAGTACGCGCCCGCCGGGACCTCCTCGCCGTTCAGTTTGATCGGCTTGTCGGTCTCGAGCGTCGTGGCCCAGTTGGCGCCCGGGGTCCAGACGATGTTCCAGGGAACGACGCCCCCGAACAGGTCGCGCCCGCGAACCTGAGGCCGTGCGTAGTCGATCGTGATGGTCGTGCCGTCGATGGTCTGCGCGACCATCGCCCTCTCGCTCGCCTGGATCTGCGCGTCGACCGGAGCCGCGAAGGTTCCGACGGTCAGTGCGGCGAAGACGCCTATCCAGACCCTCGTGCTGCTCATGCTCGCCTCCCGTTGCGAAGTGCCCGAAGCGCGATCGATCAGGCGCTACGGGGATCTCCGAAAAGAGCACCTCAGCGGCTCGGCGGCCAGCACCTCCCGGATGAAGCGTCGTCAGGCGGGCGGCCTCGACCCGCCGGTGGCAACCCGGCTGCCCGGCTAGAGTACCTCGCGCCCCCTGCCCTGCTGGATCAGCGGGACGTACGCCTCGAGCTCGGCCCGGGTCTGCGCGTCGGTGAGATCGACCGTCGCTCCCCGTTCCGCGGACATGTACGAGGCCATCGTGAGCCGCACGATCTCCCGCCCATACGACCAATCGAGCAGGGGCGGCCGCCGGTCACGGACGGCCGCCACCAGGTCGCGGAACTGATCCACGTACCCGTACAGATCGGGCTCGTTGGGCTGCACGGCCAAAAGCCCCTGGCTCGCGGTCGACTTCTCCAGCGCCAGCTCGGCGTCCTGGATGCTCGCCGCGGCCGTGTCCCCGATGAAGATCTCCAGCGGGGAACGCAGGGAGTTGGCCTCCAGTGCGTAGCCGGGGCCCAGGCCGTCGATCAACAGGCGCAGGCCCTGCTTGTCGTACATCCACGAGACCGTGAACTGCGCCATGCTCCGGTATCCCGACTCCGGGTCGCGGAAGGTGATCGTGCCCGTGGCGAAGTCCTCCGCCGGCGTCTTCTCGTAGTCGACGCCGAAGCGGTCTCGAAGCTCCTGCCGCCAGCGTGGTCGGCCCCATTTCAACAGTCCGACCGACGCGGTCACCCGCTCGGCCTGGAGATGGTCGACCGCCTTGCCCTGCGGCGTGAGGAGGTACCACGCCACGGCGATCGAGTGGCAGCCCATGTCCGAAAGCACGCCGCCCCCCTGCTGCGTGGGGTCCCAGAACCACGCATTGTGAGGGCCGGCGTGTTCCTCTGCCGCCCGAGCCAGACCCAGTGGGCCCATCGCCTCCGTGACGGAGGCGAGCTGCCCCCGGGCGGCCTGGATGGCGGGCACGTGCAGCTGGTTCTCGAGGAACACGGTCTGAACGCCGATGCGCTCGGCCATCTCCATCATGGCCCGGGCCTCCCCCAGATTCCGGGCGAGGGGCTTCTCGCAGGCAATCGCCTCGAGGCGGGCTCCAGCCTCCACCGCCCGGACGATCGACTCCATCGCCGAAAGGCGCGCGAAGTTCGGGTTGAGGAGGACGGGAACGTCGACGTTCGCCGCGAGCTCCTCGACGGTATCGTAGATCACTGCGTCGCCGAGTGCCTGTGCGCGGATGCTCTCCGCCAGCGCCTCGGGACGCGTGCGGGACATCAACCCGGCGATCTCGACACCACGCACGGAGGCCAGCGCTCTGGCGTGGAATTCGGCGATGAAGCCGCCACCGATGAACCCCAGACGAACCGTCATGCGGTCATTCGACGGTGGGACCGGACCTCACGCAAGACATCGCCTCAGCCGGCCAGGCCAAGCCACCGGCCGATCCCGAACCCGGCAGCGGCCACGGTCGCCGTGAGTACCGTGCCCCAGATCATGTCGACGACGACCACCACGAGCGGGAAGGCCTTCAGGAGGGCCATCGACGTGAGATCGAAGGTCGCGTAGGCGAAGAACCCCAGGAACGCGCCGAGCGCGGCAGTCCGGGCCAGCGATCCCGCTTCCAGGCCAGGGAACACGGCAAACACCAGAATGCCGGCGATGTAGATGGCGTAGAACGCGATCGCCGCAGCCCACACGACGTCCGCGCGCAGGAGGTGGCCGATGTGACGCTCGTAGAAGCCGGCCGCCACGACCCCGATCCAGATCAGGTCGACCGCGAAGAAGACCACGGCGGTCAGACCGTACAGCTTCAGCATCGAGATGGTGGTCATGAGAGACTCCCTCCTTGGACTGGACCCAGCACCAATAGTAAGATCGCCACCGGACTCCGCCCTACCCTTTCGAGATCTGCACCATGGACCGACGCGAGCACCTCAAGCTTCTGATGTTGGCCGCCGTCGGCTCGGAGCGCCTCCTGCGGGCCCCCCTGAGCGCGGCCCAGAGCTCGGACTTCAGGAGCCGGTGGGACGAGTGGCCGGACATGCGCTGGGCGGGTCCCGCGTTCTGGGGCAATCGGCTCCAGGACTGGTCGGTTCGGGCCGGGATGCTCGTCTGCGGTGCGACGGCACCGAGTCGCACGCTCCACTGTCTGACCCACCGGGCCACCGGCGCGTCCTTCGAGACCTGGGTCTCGGTCGACGCCTCCGCGCTCGCGGACGCCCCGGGCCGAGCGTCGATGGTCGGCGTGCGTCTCGGCGTGAAGGGACGCTTCGAAGACTACCGGTCGGCGGCCGTGCACGGCACGGGAATGGATGTCGGCGTGGACGCGGACGGCGCTCTGCGCATCGGCGAGACTCGTTCCGAGGAGACCGTCCCGCTCGAGGCCCCGTTCCAGCTCCATGTATCGGTCGAGGGCTCCGGGGAGCGGGCACGCCTCGCCCTCTCGCTTCACTCCGCCGAGGACGGCACGGAGTTGGCCCGCCTGATCCGTGACGACCTCGAGTCGGGTGACGTGCTCGGGAACCTGTCCCTGCTGAGTCACTTCACCGAGCCCACGAACGGGGAAGCGGCGGCGGTCTTCGCCGATTGGCACATCGCGGGACCGGGAATCTCGGCGGACACGTCGGCGTCCTTCGGCCCGATCATGTTCGCCCAGTACACGGTACACCGGGGCACACTGAAGCTGACCGCGCAGCTCGCCCCGATCGAGCGGATCCGGGGGCTCGGCGCCGTGCTGGAGACCCGCACGCTGGAGGGCGGCTGGAGGCTCGCCGACACGGCGGTGGTGGATCCGCTCTCCAGGACAGTGCGATTCCGCGTCGGATCCTGGGACAGCAGCCGGGCGGTGCCGTACCGAGTCCGGGTCACGATCCCGCTGCGCACCGGCCCCTCCGATTTCTCGTACGAAGGCACGGTGGCCCGTGAGCCGGCTCCGGCCGAGCCGCTGAAGGCCGCCGTCTTCAGCTGCAATGCCGACCACGGCTTCCCCGACGACGAGGTCGTGCGCCACGTCTCCCACCACGAGCCGGGCGCCGTCTTCTTCCTCGGCGACCAGTTCTACGAGTCGACCGGAGGTTTCGGGATCCAGCGCAGCCCGGTCGACGGGGCCGCGCTCGACATGCTCCACAAGTGGTACATGTTCGGCTGGTCCTACCGCGAGCTCTTCCGGCACGTGCCGGCCGCCTTCATCCCCGACGACCACGACGTCTATCACGGCAACGTCTGGGGGGAAGGTGGCAAGGTGGCCCCCACGGACGAGGGCTGGGGCGCCGTCGCTCAGGATCAGGGCGGCTACAAGATGCCCGCCACCTGGGTTAACGCCGTGCAGATGGCGCAGACGAGCCACCTGCCGGACCCCTACGACCCCACCCCCGTCGAGCAGGGCATCGCGGTCTACTACACCCGATGGGACTACGGGGGCGTGAGCTTCGCGATCCTCGAGGACCGGAAGTTCAAGTCCGCCCCGGCCAACGTCCTGCCCGACGAGGCCCAGGTCGTGAACGGGTGGATCCAGAACCCGGACTTCGACGTGCGGGCGCACCGCGACCTCCCGCAGGCCGAGCTCCTGGGTGAGCGTCAGATGGCCTTTCTGGAAGACTGGGCGGAGGATTGGAGCGGGCCGGCCTACATGAAGGTCGTGATGTCGCAAACGAACTTCGCGGCCGTGCACACGATCCCCGAGGAGGCGACGAGCGGTGCAGTGTTGCCCTCGCTTCCCGTCCCGGCGCCGGGCGAGTACGTCCAGGGCGACAAGCTCGCCGTGGACATGGACTCCAACGGCTGGCCCGCGGCCCGCCGGGACGAGGTGCTTCGCATCCTTCGCCGCTGCGCCGCGTTCCACGTCGCCGGGGACCAGCACCTCGCCACCGTCATCCGACACGGAATCGACCGGTTCGGGGACGCGGGCTTCAGCTTCACGGGACCAGCCCTCAACAACATCTGGCCGCGCCGGTGGTGGCCTCCGCAGGAGCTCAAGGAAGCCCCGCTCGAGGGCGGGCCGGCCTACGCCGGCGACTTCTTCGACGGCTTCGGCAACCGCGTCACCGTGCACGCCGCGGCGAGCCCGCGCGCTACGGGGCTCGAGCCCGCGATCATCCGCGATCGGGCGACCGGATACGGGATCGTCACCTTCGACAAGCAGAGCGGGACGATCCGTATCGAATGCTGGCCCCGCCAGGCCGATCCCTCCGCCGAAGGCGCACGACAGTACGAGGGGTGGCCGCTCACCGTACCGCGGGACAGCGGCGACGGGCGCGAGCCGGCCGGCTTCCTGCCGACGCTTCGGGTGACGGGCCTCGTAGATCCCGTCGTCGAGGTTCGAGGAAGCGACGGGACCCCGGTCTACACGCGCAGGATCGTCGGCACGGAGTTCACGCTGCCCGTCTTCGAGTCCCAGGTGCACGTCGTGCGCGTGGGTGACCCCTCCACAGGTCGCTGGCTCGAGCGGTCGGTCGGTCCGGACGCCTGGGGGCGGGGCACCCTGGAGCTCGACTTCACCTGACGGGACCCGACGGCCGACTGCACGCAACGCCATCGGCTTGCTAGCTTTCGGTAGGCATCCAGAGAGCGTTGCGGGGGGTACTGACAGGCCCTCACGCCGCGGAGAAGATGCCGGAAAGGGGTCTCATGACCGTGGCAGAATCGAAGCTCGAAAGCCTCATCTCGAAGCTCGAGACCGAACGGGACGAGCTCAAGGTCCAACTCAGGCTCGCGAAGATGGAAGCCCGTGAGGACTGGGAAGAGCTGGAGCAGAAGCTCGACGCTCTCCGTGGCCGTGGCCGGATGAAGGTGATCGCAGCAGAAGCGAAGGACGCCACCAGTGACGTCGGCGCGGCCGCCGAAGTCCTCGCCGAGGAGATCAAAGAGGGCTTCGCGAAGCTTCGCCGGCTCCTGTAGCGATCGGGTGAGCCGGGCCCGCGCCCGGCTCCCTCAACCCCGCTGGTACACCCGCACCCAGTCGACGAGCATGCGTTGCGGAAACGACGTCGTCTCGTCCGGGGGACCCACGAAGTGACCGCCCACCGCGACGTTCAGGATGAGGTAGAAGGGGTGGTCGAAGACCCAGGGTCCGGGCAGGTCTCGCTTCGTCACCGAGTGATAGGGCTCACCGTCGACGAACCAACGGATGGCATCCTCGTCCCACTCGATCGCGAAGGTGTGGAAGGCCTCGTCGAAGCGACCTTCCTCGAGCGCGAAGTTCCGGGTCACGCCTTCGGCGGCGAAGTATCCCGGCCCGTGCACGGTGCCCAGGACCAGCCGTGGCTCCTGACCGCGGTACTCCATGACGTCGATCTCGCCGGTCTGCGGCCAGCCCACCTCGTCGATGTCCGCTCCGAGCAGCCAGAAGGCCGGCCAAATCCCCTGGCCGGTGGGCAGGCGGATCCGAGCCTCGAAGCGCCCGTACGTCGTTTCGAAGCGACCGGCCGTGGTGATGCGCGCGCTCGTGTAGGCCCTGCCCCGGTACGCCTCCCGCCGCGCCACGATCGCGAGACGACCCTCCCCGTCCAGCGCGGCATTGGCGGTGCGGTCGGTGTCGAACTCCAGCTGCTGGTTCCCCCAATCGGTCCCGACGTCGTGCGTCCAGCGCGCCGGATCGGGCGGGTGACCCGGGGATCCCTCGAACTCGTCGGCCCACACCAGCGTCCACCCCTCCCCCGTCGCCGTGGCACACCCGGGCAGCGCGAGAAGGACCGGGACAAAGCAAACGGCTGGGAAGAGCGAGGACCGGCGCATCGAAACGAACGCTACGACCCGGAGAGCGACATCCGATAGATCCGAGCTCGCCGCGTCCCGATCACGTCGAACTTCCGCCAGAGCCGATTGACGCGTGTGTTGGTCTCGAGCTGCCGGTTGGCCTCGAGATAGGTGACGCCCCGGCTCCGCAGCGTATCCACCATCTGCGTCATCCCCCACGCGGTGAGCGTGTCGGTGGGCTCGGAGGGACGCACCGCAGCCAGCAGGAGATCGACCGTGCTCGGCTTTCGGTAGTCGCGAAGGATGTGCC
>JABAHR010020636.1_pt3 | contig 10179 bp, 12 predicted proteins | sample 7062101 | NCBI WGS metagenome assembly JABAHR01 (sample SAMN14534553, study PRJNA622989) | marine sediment metagenome | biome: marine biome [ENVO:00000428]; feature: marine pelagic biome [ENVO:01000023]; material: deep marine sediment [ENVO:00002113] | place: India: Gulf of Kutch | collected...
TCCCGCGCCGGTTTAATTCGCTCCATATGAGTCATTTTACTCATTAAAAAAGTGCATTGCTGGCGCATGAAAGGGGTATTGGGATAGTTCCGCTTTTGGCCGAAACCGACCATCCTACCGTGGCGTTGACCCCGGATATCAGTCAGATCGTCGCAGGACGGTCGGTACGGCGTGGCGCAAACGCTCTTTTGGAATATTCTCCCGGGTATTAGAGAGATGCTCACGGCGATGCATCGCGATACTGGAGTACCCGGCATGATGAAACGAAGACTTCGATTGGCGGCCCTGTGTCTCGCGGGGATATTGACTGCGCCCCTGGGCGCGGACGGGCCGCAGGGCATGGCGGAGCGCATCGCCCAACAAATGCAGGCGCCTGACCGGCATCAATTCGATCTGCCGAGGGACGAGCACCGCAAGCCTTTCGAGACCTTTCAGTTCATGGGCCTTGAAAGCGGCATGACGGTCATGGACGTCGGCGCATACGCCGGTTATACGACCGAGATGCTTGCCGCGGCGGTCGGCCCGGACGGCAAGGTCTACTCCCAGAACACGGAGCAGGTGCTCCTGCGTTACGCGGACGGTTATTACAAGCGCGCCATGGATGAACGCCTGGCCAATGACCGCCTGCCCAACGTGGTTCTTCACATCGCCGAATATGAAGACCTGGGGCTGGAAGAAGAACTGGACCTGGCGTTCCTGGGCAACCTGTTCCACGACTTCCATTACCGCGATGGCAGGGACAATGCACTGAGGTTCCTGGCGAGCATCAGGCGTGCGCTCAAGCCCGGCGGGGTGCTCGGTGTCATGGACCACGTGGGCGTTGCCGGGCGCGATAACGCGAGCCTGCACCGCATCGAGCCGGACCTAGCCAGGGAATTGATCCGTGAAGCCGGTTTCGTCATCGAGGCCGAGTCGGACCTGTTCGCCAACCCGCAGGACGACCACAGCCTGATGGTTTACGACGAGGCGATCTACCGTCGGACCGATCGCTTCCTGTTCAGGGCGGTAAAGCCGGAGAGTTAATCCGGGCGTTCAATCGACCGCTGTCAATCGAACTCCGCGATCACCGGCGTGTGGTCGGAGGGGCGTTCCTGGCGGCGCGGTTCCTTGTCGATGTAAGCGGCGGTGCATTTCGCGGCCAGCGCCTCCGAGGCCAGGACCAGGTCGATACGCAGGCCCATGTTGCGGCGGAAGGCCGCCTGCCGGTAGTCCCACCAGCTCCAGGTTTTCTCGGGCTGCTCGAACTGCCGGAAGGTGTCGCTGAGCCCCAGGTCCAGCATGCGCTGCAGGGCCTCGCGCTCGGGCGTGCTGCACAGGATCCGTTCGTGCCAGGCCTCGGGGTCGTACACGTCGCGGTCGTCCGGGGCGATGTTGAAATCGCCCAGCACGATGACGTTTTCAAAGCGCTGCATCTCGTCGGCGATCCAGTCCGTGACCCGCGCCAGCCATTCCATCTTGTACTCGTACTTGTCCGAGCCGACCTCCTTGCCGTTGACCACGTAGAGGTCGATGACCCGCACCTCGCCGTAAGTCGCAGCCAGGATCCTCCTCTGTGGATCGTCCAGGCCCGGAACATCCGTGACCGGGTCCGACCCCGGTTCGCGGCTGAGTATGGCCACGCCGTTGTAAGTCGGCTGCCCCGAAAATACGCTGTGGTAACCTGCCTCGAGCAGATCTTCCACCGGGAAGCGGTCGTCCGTCATCTTGGTTTCCTGCAGGGCGAGGATGTCCGGCGCCGCGGCACCGCACCATGCCAGCACGTGCGGCAGGCGCACGTTCAGCGAGTTGACATTCCATGATGCGACTTTCAGCATATCCGCTCCCATGAATTCAGGACCGGGCGGATGTTAGCACGGATGCGGAACGGCGCCGCCCGCCCGGAAAACCAGGAGAACCCCATGAGGATACTGCTCGCCCTGCTGTTGCTCGCCGCATTCACCGCCTGTGCGCAGGAGCCGCCCGAAGGCGGGCAGGCCGAAGCGCCCGCTGCGGCGCCGGCCCCCTGCACATCGGAAAAGCATCGACAATTCGATTTCTGGTTGGGCGCCTGGGAAGTCACGACGCCCGACGGCCAGCCCGCCGGGCACAACGAGATCGAGCTGGTCCACGGCGGGTGCGCCCTGTCCGAGAACTGGGTCAGCGCCGGGGGCGGTTTCTCCGGCTCCAGCCTGAACATCTACGACCAGGCCAATGACCGCTGGCACCAGAGCTGGGTCGATACCACGGGTGTCCTCCTGCAGCTCGACGGGGGCTGGCAGGACGGCAGCATGAGCATGCAGGGCGAGCGCCCGGGCCCGGAAGGCAAGCCGCTCTTCGACCGGATTACGTGGACGCCGAACGAGGACGGCGGCGTGCGCCAGCACTGGGAGAGCTCGCCCGACGGCGAGACCTGGACCACGGCCTTCGACGGCCTCTACGTGAAAGCGGATAAACCGGAATGAAACCCGGAAAAACCGGAATCGAGCGACTGGTCGACGCCACGCGGTACTCGTTCAAGGGTCTCGCTGCCGCATTCCGCAACGAGGCGGCATTCCGGCAGGAAATCCTGCTGGTGGCCGTGCTGTTGATCGCATCCTTCTGGCTGCAATCGAGCCTGCTGGAATGGCTCGCACTGGTACTGCCGCTGTTCGTATTGCTGGTCGTTGAACTGGTCAACAGCGCCATCGAGGCCATCGTGGACCGGATCGGCAGCGAACGTCACGAATTGTCCGGGCGGGCCAAGGACATGGGCTCTGCAGCGGTTTTCCTGTCCCTGCTGATGATCGCCACGGCGTGGGGCGCCGTCCTGTGGAGCCGTTTTCATGGCTAAGGGACCGTGGCTCGCATTCGTCATTTTCGTCTTGCCGGGTATCACGGCATGCGCCACCCCGGCCCCGCCGCGCACGGTGGGATCTGAAACCCCGAACAATCAGTGCGTATTGAAGGATCCCGACCCGGAAATGGCCTGCACCAGGCAGTACGACCCGGTATGCGGATGCGACGGCAAAACATACGGCAATGCCTGCACCGCGCGCGCCAGCGGCGTGCCGTGGTCAACGCCCGGTGCCTGCCACGGCAAGGGGAACGACTAGCCGTACATCTGGCGGTACAATGCACCCGTCCCCAGCTGAACCGGTCGATTTCTTATGAAATACAAGCTCCGAACCGTCCGGCTTGCCAGCGCCCTGGTCCTGATTGCGCTGCTGGCCGGTGCCTGCGCCACCAGTAACCAGGGCCGTTCACTGGACCTCACGCTCACACAGTACGAGAAACTGGTCCGGTGGAGCGAATGGGACCTCACGGTAGAGTACCTGGCGCCCGAATACCTGGAAGAAAACCCGGTGAGGCCACTGGACCTGGACCGCTTGCGGCTATTCCGCGTGACGCAGTACAACATCCGCTCTTCCCTCCCCTACGACGAGGGTAACGGCTTCCGCCAGACCGTGCAGATCGGCCTGTTCAACCGTAACCGGGCCGTCGAGCGCACGATCATCGACCGGCAGGACTGGCGCTATGACGCTGAGAAGGAACGCTGGTACCTGCACAGCGGCCTGCCCGACGTCACCCGGGCGCGCTGACGGAAGACCGCCCCGGGACACCGGAACCGCCGAAAATTCCGATACTGCGAGAATCTCTACGTGAGCGGACAACTGTCCAACATGAATGCGCCGCCTCCCGCCTTTACGGCCGAGGACGCCACCTGGATCGCCTTTGAACGGTACGGGATCCGGAGCATGGCACGGGTGCTGGCCGGGGAGCGCGACCTCAATTTCCGGCTGACCGATGCCGATCGGCGGGACCACGTGCTGAAGATCTGGAACCACACCCAGGATCCGGACGTGGTCCGGTTCCAGCTCGCCGTCCTGTCACACATTGCCGAAACGGATCCGGGCCTGCCGGTCGCCCGGGTGATGCCCGGCACCGACGGCGAGGAATTCCAGGTCCTGAAAGACTACGCCGGCATCACGCACCCGGCCGGCCTGCTGAGCTGGCTCGACGGCGCCTTCATGCGGGATGCGCCGCTGACCGACGAACTGAAGCGCCAGTTGGGGCGTGCCCTGGCCCGGCTGGACCTGGCACTGGCGGGGTTCCGGCACCCGGCCGAGGAGCGTGAACTGATCTGGGACGTGTGCCGGGTCACGCAGCTGCGGGCGTTTGCAAGGGACATTCCCACCGGACCGGAGCGGGACCTGGTCAAGAGAAGCCTGGACCGTTTCGAGACCGAATCCCGAGCTGCCCTGACGAACCTGCGACGCCAGGTCGTGCACAACGATTTCAATCCCGACAATATCCTGCTGGACCCCCAGGACCTGACCACCGTGACGGGCATCATCGATTTCGGGGACGTGCTGTACGCGCCGCTGATCTGCGATCTCGCCATAGCCTGCGCCTACCAGTTGTCCGGTTCGGGCGATCCGCTGGATGAGCTGCTGCCCATGGTCACGGGTTTTAACGAGGCGTATCCGCTGGAGGAGGAGGAACTGGCCGCGCTGCCGGGACTGGTGCGGGCCCGCCTGCTGTGCACGCTGCTCATCTCCACCCGCATGGCCACCCTGTTCCCGGAAAACAGGGCATACCTGCTCGGTGACAACCCGTTGGCCGCGGCGCGGCTCGCGCGGATGGACGCGCTGGACCCGGCTGGTACGCGGAACCGGTTACGCGAGGCCTGCGGCCTGACCGGCGGCACGGACGGCTGATGGACCTGCTGCAACGCCGGACCGCGGCCATGGGTGAGGCCTACCGCCTGTTCTACGACCGGCCGCTGACGCTGGTGAAGGGGGACGGCGTCTGGCTGTGGGACAGCGACGGCAAACGCTACCTGGACGTCTACAACAACGTTCCGATCGTGGGGCACTGCCACCCGCACGTGGTCGCGGCCATCTCCCGGCAACTGGGCAAACTGAACACGCACACGCGCTACCTGCACGAGGGCGTCGTCGCCTACGCTGAACGCTTACTCGAGTGTTTCCCGGATGCGCTGAGCCGCGTCATGTTCGCCTGCAGTGGCACCGAGGCAGTTGAACTGGCCCTGCGCGTGGCCCGGACCCACTCCGGCGGCGAGGGCATCGTGGTGACCGAGAACGCCTACCACGGCAATTCCTGGGCCGTGGCGCAGATCTCCCCGGAAGAGCCCCTGGCCGGGAAGCGCGGCCCGCACGTGGTCACGGTCCCGGCACCGGACAGTTATCGCGGGCACCCGGGACCCGACGGAGCGGCAACCGATCGCTTTATCGGGCATATGGAATCGGCCCTGGCTGAACTGCGTGAGCGCGGCATCCGGCCGGCCGCCTTCATCCTCGACACGGTGTGCTCCTCCGAGGGCATGATCCGCATGCCGGAGGGCTACCTGGCCCGCGCCGCGGAACTGATCCGGGAAGCCGGCGGCGTGTTCATCGCCGACGAGGTCCAGGCCGGTTTCGGGCGGACCGGGGATCACTTCTGGGGCTTCGAGGCGCACGGAGTGGTCCCGGACATGGTCACGCTGGGCAAGCCCATGGGCAACGGCTACCCGGTTTCCGCCATGGTGGCGCGGCGCGAGGTACTCGAGTCGTTTTCCGGCCAGGCCGGCTATTTCAACACCTTCGGCGGCAGCCAGGCCGCCTGCGCGGCGGCCGGCGCCGTGCTGGACGTCATCGAGCGGGACCGGCTGCAGGCCAATGCCCGGGAGGTCGGAGCGCACATCCGGGATGGGCTCCGGAAAATTGCAGCGCAGTGTCCGTCGATTGGCGACATCCGCGGCTCGGGACTCTACATCGGCATCGACCTCGTGAAGAACCGTGATACCCGGGAGCCGGATCCCGACACCGCCCACCGGATCATGAACGCCCTGCGCGAGGACGGCGTGCTGGTCGGGCGCACCGGGCCAGGCGAAAACGTCCTCAAGCTGCGCCCGCCGCTGATTTTCTCACAGGAAAACGCCGACCTGCTGCTGGATGGGCTGACAAACCTGGTTTCAATCAATCCTTGATTGCAAAAGGTCCGCTTTCCGGTGAGGAGCCGACCTTCAGGCGGCGGCGCTCATGTGCCGACTACAGTTGATAGGCCACGCCAGCCGACTTGAGCGATCATCGCCGCCAGTACAAGAGAGTGGAATGCCCGAGCTTGGTAACGACTAGCAACAATAGCAAGGACAACAAGCACAAGTTGTGAGGCGAACAACCACGGTACGAATGCGCGAAAAACAAATGGTGAAAGGAGGAATGCGAATGTAGCGTAAGTAGCTGCGACCAGTATGAAAAGCGCTGGTGCGACGCGCAAGTAATAAGCTTGAAGGTTTGATTCAGCTACTTTTTCCGGAAAGCAAAGCCGCGCAAATACGTACAGAATCGCGACCGGCAATAGAAAAATCAAAAATTCCGGAAATGTCCATTCGGAACGGTCTCCCACCTGCCATATCGCCCACCACACTTGCAACAGCAGTAGAAGCGCCCAGCCGGCCATTAGAAGCAAGCGGTAGCTAACTCGCTTTCCTTCTGCACGAACCATATCAGCGAGGCCGCGCAGAATCTCGGCGATAGCAAGACCCACGATGATCGCATGGGCCACCAGTATGAATTCCATTACCGACATGCTGTTTCCTTAGGCGCAGCCAGATAACGACCAGTACTTCGCGGGCTGCAGGTTGAATAGCGATGACCATCTTGGAACATGAACGGTCATTCGCGCGTAGTCTACCCGAACTTCCGCTTTTGGCTGTGATTTCAACCGGTCAATGCAACACCTAAGCTCTCTCAAGAGAGAGGAAGGCGTTGCAGATGAAGAAGTATCGAAGGCGAGCGCATTTCACTGAGACGGAGAAGGCCAGGATATGGGATCGTTGGCAGCGCGGAAATTCGCTGCATAAGATCGCCCGTCTGCTGAATACCAGCTACACCTCCGTGCACCGCAACCTGGCTCTGACCTGCGGCATCCGACCACCTCAACGGAACCGGTCCAGGCTGGCCCTGACCCTGGCAGAACGCGAGGAGATCTCGCGCGGTTTAGCGACCAGGCGCTCGCTGCGATTCATCGCGACCAAGCTGGGGCGAGCACCCTCCACCATCAGCCGTGAGGTTCGCCTTGAGACCACCACACGAAGGAATTCACCCCCACTCCTCGCCCGAAATAGGCGCTGACTCCTTTATCCCTTTACCAGTTCAGTGGCCCCCTGTAATGCGAATCATTGTCATCCATCCTATACTGGGCCAGTAAGTCGCTACTTCAGCGAGGATTTTTCTTGATTGGAACCAGGGCTCAAGGGCATAGTTTGCCACTGGCTCACACCCATAAGTGCACTCAAGAGAGTAATAAATTGAAAAAGACGCACTCACTTTTACTGCTCATCACCATGCTCTTTGCCAGCCACGCGGCCGCGGACGACGACCCATGCAACTTCAACGACGGCTCCGCCGCGTTTGGATGGCAACGGGTGATGGATTGCTATAACAGCGTACCGTTCAATCACGATGATTTGGTTAACGCGGTTGAATTCATTACCGCCGGCCGGGAACGCGGCGATCAGCGGGAAATATTTGAAGAGCGTATCGGCTGGCGGCAAAGCACAGCGGCGCTGGATAACCCCGACACCCTGGAGGACTATCCCAGCGATTTCGCCATGCAAATGGCAATTGTCGGCAACCACAAGGAATTCCTCAACCCGCACTGGCGCTACCGCCGCCCCTGGTGTTACACGATGTTTCTTGGGGCGTTCATGCCTTTCGACTTTGGCTCGGACCTGGAGAGGGTCAAGAACGGCAAACCGCAGCAGGTCTATTTTATCGAGGGCGCCCCTTTTCTGCCTGACCTGTACGAGGCATTCACCGGCATCGATGCACGCCAGTACATTGGCATGAAAATCATCTCAATCAACGGTGAGGAGCCCGGTGAGTACTTCCGTCAATGGGGCAGGAACGTCTTTCGCATGGATGAAAATGATGGAGTACATCTAAACGGAGTGTTGCAATACGGCGAATATTCGGTGCGCATTTACGTTACGCATGACGTACCGCCGGCCACTGCAAGTGACACCTACGTGCTGGAATCCGCCAACGGGCAGCAGGTTGAAGTCGTCATGCCATGGATATTTGCGCCACGCGGCACGTTTGGCGCGGACCAGTTTCCATTGGCCTGGTCAAATAGCACCGCTGAATTTGATGCGGTTTGCCAAGCGCCGAGTGACACGCAAATACTGGTCAATAATCCCCCATTTGGGATCCTGGACGAGGCACAGGCCAAATTGCGCGCATCCGGGGTGCAGGCGGGAGAGCTGGAGTTCGCCCGCGAGATCATGGAGAAGCGCGATGCGGTCGCCGGGCTTAAAAGGGCCAACGGCGGTGCAGGCTATTTTGAAAAGCCCCATGGTCAAATGGACCAGCAACTTGAAATCATTGTGCCGTGGTCCGACGGCGCGGAAGTCAAGCAGATGGGTAAGCGCGCGACTTTTATCCACCTGGATCATTTTGTCGGTGACTGGAAAGACGAAGTGATCGCAGGCACCAATCATGCCTGCGAGAACAGCGACCGGCTGGTTCTGGACATGCGTGGCAATGGCGGTGGCCGAATTGACCAAATCGAATGGCTGGTCACCCACCTGTTCCCGGACCGGACCATGCCTGCAGAGTACTCAACCCCCGGGCGTATGCTCGCCTCCAGTGTTGGCCGCAACGAACTGTCCGTGCGTTTGACGGATTTTTTCACCGATTTTTGGGGTTTGCCGGGTGTCTGCATTCATGGCTACGAGGCTGCATGTTGGGTTGATATTTTCAGCGGTGAGGTTCTGACCGACAAATTCTGGATGAGTAACAATACCGTCAATGAACTTCGCGGAGGGCAGTTAGAAACACTGACGCAATGGGCGGGCTTCCGAAATTCTTCACAGGCATATGCAGCCGGCGCCGATCCAATTGCCTGCCCTGGAAAGTTCGAAGACGACACGCTGGTGATACTGTCCAACGGTACCGGGGCCAGTGCCGGCCATTTCTTCCCCGAGCTGATCAGGGACCAGGCGGTCATGGTCACGGCCGGGGGGTATGTGGGCGAGCCCCTGGTTTCCGGGATTGCACGTGGCGGCGCAGTATGGCCGATGGAAGCGGCCGACACCTGGCCTGAACAATATTTGCAGTTCGTCTACGGACCCGTGGCCGACCCCATGCCTTACCCGGTACGGAGCATCGAAACTTTCGTTGAGCAGCCTGCGCTTTACAAAACGGGGCTGGGCGGTCTTTATGTGAACGAGGCGCCAGTGGGTGATATCCACGTGGATGTCTGGGCGAGTTCGCCCGGTAGCGATGCCTATGTCTATGGCAAGGTGCTTAACGCCGTGCAGAAAAACAGCAAAAAATAGGAAATTATGGAGTCAAAAATTAATGGGGTCAGAGTCAGGTGCCAGAGTCGGCTGACGGGTTTTGCGGTGATTTGCTGATTCTGGGTTTCAGGCAGCGGAAAAGAGGTCAGAGCCCTTTTTACTGTTAGCAGAACTTAGAAAGGGTTCCGCTTACTGGTCTGACCCCGTTTTTCCGGACCACCTAGTTAAGCGCGATAATGCGCTTGGAGGTGAGTTATGGCGAGAAGGAAACGGTATAGCGCAGAGTTCAAACGACAAGCATTAAGGCGAGCGAACGAGCCAGGCGTGACCGACGCATTGGTCTGTGAAGAAATCGGAGTGACCACCCGACAACTCAGGCGATGGCGCGATGCAGTAAAGGAGCACGGTGAGGCTGATGCCTTCCCCGGTCATGGTAAAGCCCGCGATGACGAGGTGGCCCAACTCAAACGCGAGCTGAAGAAAGTCACCGAGGAACGGGATTTTTTAAAAGAAGCGGCCAGGTACTTTGCCAGGGAGTCGAAGTGAGATACCGCTGTATCCACCGACGCCGCCACCAGCACTCCATCAGGATGATGTGTCGTCTGCTGCAAGTCTCGCGCAGTGGCTACTACGACTGGAGCCAGCGCGCTGAGAGCGCTCGTTCACTGCGTGATCGTGAACTGCGCTTGCTGATTCGCCAGATCCATCTGGAGAGCAATGGCGTCTACGGTGCGCGCAAGCTGCACCGTGAGTTACTGCGGCTTGGCGAGCAGGTTGGCCGTCATCGGGTAGCCCGGCTGATGCGTACGGACGGACTCAAGGGCTGTCCCAAGCGTCGGTTTAGACGCCGGCCCAATGATGCCCCATCACACCCGATTGCAGCGAACGTGCTCAATCAGGACTTCAGAGCGGACGAG
>JABAHR010008721.1_pt2 | contig 10178 bp, 7 predicted proteins | sample 7062101 | NCBI WGS metagenome assembly JABAHR01 (sample SAMN14534553, study PRJNA622989) | marine sediment metagenome | biome: marine biome [ENVO:00000428]; feature: marine pelagic biome [ENVO:01000023]; material: deep marine sediment [ENVO:00002113] | place: India: Gulf of Kutch | collected...
CGTGGCGGGGGTGCTCTGGTGGCTTGAGCCCTGGGCGCCGCCGCAGGAGCCGGCGTCGCTGGAGGGCACGGCGTATCCGCTGCCGGACAAGCCGTCGATCGCGGTGCTGCCGTTCGACAACCTGAGCGACGACCCGGGACAGGAATACTTCGCCGACGGCATTACGGAGGATCTCACCACCGATCTGTCCAAGATCTCCGCTCTGTTCGTCATCTCCCGCAACTCCGCGTTCACGTACAAGGGGCGGGCCGTCAAGCCGCAGCAGGTCGCGCAGGAGCTGGGCGTACGTTACGTTCTCGAAGGCAGCGTTCGCCGCGCGGGGGGCGCGGTGCGCGTCAACGCACAGCTGATCGACGCGGCCAGCGGCGGGCACGTGTGGGCCGAGCGCTACGACGGGATGTTCGAGGACGTTTTCGCTCTGCAGGACAAAGTGACGAGTAAGATCGTCGCCACCCTGGCCATCAGGTTGACGGAGGGTGAGCAAGAGCAGCTCCAACGCAAGGAGACGGACAACACCGAGGCCTACGACACCTTTCTCCAGGGCTGGGAGCAATACGTTCGGCAGACCCCGGAAAGCTTCCGCCAGGCAATCACCCTGTTCGAGAAGGCGGTCGAGATGGACCCGGGATATGGCCGCGCTTACGCTGCTCTGTCATTGACCTATTGGCAGGGCTGGAGGAATTACTGGTTCTTCGAGCTGTTGGGACACGGCGGGGGCCCTCACGACCTGCGCTTCCTGGCCGAAGAGCACCTTGGCAAGGCCATGCGGGACCCGACGCCGCTGGCCCTTCAGGTCGCCGCGGCGATGCACGCACAGTGGGGCCGGCAGGGCGAGGCCATCAACGAGGGCGAGCGCGCCATCGCGCTGGACCCCAACGATGCCGACGGCTATGTCGCATTGGCCGGTGCCCTGAACCTGGCGGGCGAGCCGCAACGGGCGCTGCAGCTGATGGAGCAGGCGGTGCGCCTCAACCCGCACTTCCCGACATCGTACCTGCACGAGGTCGGCCTGGCGCGCTTCGGCATGGAGGACTACGAGCAGGCCGCCGTCACTTTGGAGCGGGCGGTGGCCCTCAATCCCGACGATCGCTGGTCGTCACGCCTGCTGATTGCCACCCTGGGCCATCTCGGCCGGGTCGAGGACGCCGCGCCCCTCATCGACAGGGCGTCGGAGAACTGGCGCGGCTTCGATCCGCTCTCCGTGCGGGGGGTGTCCTTCTGGTATCCGTTCAAGGAGCCCGCGGACGCCGAGCGCCTCGCCGAGGGCCTGCGCCGGGCGGGCGTTCCCGACTGAGCGCAGTTCCCGGCGGCTCAGTAGCGCAACGCCTGCCCGGGCGCCACGTCGAGAATCTCGATCGGCGAATCGCCCATCGCCTGCTTGAGCTCGGCCGGCGTGCGGTTGAGGACCGGGAAGGTGCCGTAGTGAATGGGAAACGCCTGTTTCGGCTTGAGGAAGTTCTTCAGCGCGTAGGCCGCCCCCTCCGGGCCCATGGTGAAATGACCGCCGATGACGACCAGCGCCAGGTCCGGCTGGTAGAACTCGCGGATGAGCGCCATGTCGGAGAACACCGCCGTGTCGCCGGTGTGGTAGACGGAGAAGCCGTTCTCGAACTCGATCACGTAGCCGACCGCGGGGCCGCCCTCGATCACCCGCGGGGCAAGGGGGTCCAACGTCAAGCCGGGCATCGTGAAGTCAACGTTGGATCCGTGCTCGGCGGGCACCATGTGCACCTTGATGCCGCGTCCGACCGGCGAGACGGTGCCGCCCTTGTTCATGCCGATGACCTTCTGCCCGTCGAGAAAGCCGAGGTGGACTATGTTGAGGGCGAACCCGTAGGGCGCGACGACCGTCGCGCCGGTCAGATCGGCCAGCTCCTTGAGGTCTTTGACGTGATCGCCGTGGCCGTGAGTGACGAGAATCAGGTCCACATTGCCCAGGGTTTTGAGATCCCGGTACTCGGGCGGCGTCGTGGGATTCTTCTTCAGGAACGGGTCGACGACGATGACCTTGCCTTCGACGCTGGTGAACTTCGTCGTCGCGTGCCCGAGCCACAGCACCTCTACCTGCGACGCCCACGCGGGGGAGGTCAGCGAGAAGGTCGTTATGAGAACGATCACGATTCGTGCGAGCATTGTGCTTCCTCCCTCGACTCTCTGCGTGCGCGCGGTTCGGCGGTAAGACGGTCGCGATCGCGCCTCGGCGGTGGCGCGTAGTCTCCCGACACGCCGCGCACGGGATTCGGTGCGCGAATGACGCGAAGGCGTCGGGCCGCAGCATCGTCGAGTATCGCCTTCGCCTGTTGCGGCCGTCAAATCTTGCCTCGACGGCCTGCGGTATGCGTTGCTTGCGGCCTCGAAAGCGCCACAGTGAGACTCGTGTGCCACGTTGCCGGCCGCTCCCGCCAAGCGGGTCAACGTCGGCGTATCGGGCCCCGGCCGCCGGGCATGGCGCGGTAAATCCGCCGACGTGCTTGGCAGGCAGGCGCCTGCTCTAGTCGTGGGTGACGCGCTCGCCCCAGATCTCCTTCAGTCGTTGATCCCGGCCGCAATTCCACCGATAAAGCTTGTAGCGAATGGGATGGGTCTTGTAGAAGTCCTGGTGATAGGCCTCGTCGCCCTTGATCGGATAGAACACCGACGCTTCCAGTACGGGAGTGACCACTTCGCGCGACGGGAACTCCTCGATCACTTTCTCCCTGGAGCGCTCGGCCAATTGCCGCTCGTGCGCATTGGAGACGAATATCGCACTGAGATAACTGTGGCCCTTGTCGCAGAATTGACCCTTGGCGTCGAACGGATCGATATTCACCCAATAGTGATCCAGTAAGCCTTGATAACTCACGACCTGCGGGTCGTATGTGATCTCGACCGTCTCGTAGTGACCGGCGTGATTGCCGTTGTAGGTGGGGTTCTGCACGCTCCCGCCCATGAAACCGGAAACGACGTCAGTCACACCCGCGAGCTTTTCGAAGTCCGCTTCCATGCACCAGAAACAGCCGCCGGCGAAATACGCTTTGGCAGCGGAAGCCGTCTGGGCCACCGCAAGAGTCAGACACATTGCGGTGACTACCCACAGACGTTTCATGGCCGATTCCCCGAATGCGCGATGTGGCGGAATCTCGGCGTAAATAGCCGAGTCTCGAGCGGTCTATTGTCGCTTACGTGGCAAGCGAGGGGGTAGCCCCTGGAGCAGCGGGCCGCACGGTGCTGCCCGGCTCGCAGGCCGCGCACGACCGGCCGCCGCCGACGCGTATGCGCTCAATGCGGTGTGCTCAGTCGTCTTCGGCCCCGCGCGCCGGTGCGGCCCCGGGGCTGCGGCTCGAGCGCGAGGTCTGCCCCGCGCGGGCGGGCTCGAGGCGTCCTCACCCTCGGCAGGCGGTGGGTGGTAGGATGTGGCCCCAACAAAGACGATGGATGGGATGATGTCGGAGTGTCGCTTCTGCTTGCTGGCGCAGCAACGCATCGTGGACGAGGACGACCTGACGGTCACCATGAGCGACCGTCATCCGGTAAGCCAGGGGCACAGTTTGGTGATTCCGAGGCGGCACTTCGCGTCGTTCTTCGAAGCCACGGCCGAAGAGCAGGCCGCGCTGTGGGCGGCGTTGCATCGAGCGAAAGCCAACCTCGACGCCAAGCACTCGCCGGACGGCTACAACATCGGCGTCAACGACGGGGCGGCCGCCGGGCAGACGGTGATGCACCTGCACATCCATCTGATTCCCCGTTACCTGGACGACAAGGACGACCCGCGGGGCGGCGTGCGCTGGATCTTCCCGCAGAAGGCAAAGTACTGGACTGAAGCGTGAGCCGACGCTCCCGCGGGAGAGACGGCGGGCGAGCATCGAAATCTCTCAGATGGGGGTCGGCAGTCGAAATGATCGAAATTCCGTTGGAATCGGCAACTTCTCATGCATCACTGAGTCGGGGGCACGCACGATGATCCTTGCGCCGGAACAGTGCCCGCGGCCGCTCAATATCGCCGGGTTTCTGCTTACCGTTCTTGCCTCGGCGGAGCAAACGGGCGGTTACGAGATTTTTCATCAAACCGGTGAGAAGGGTAAGGGCCCGGGACCGCATTGGCATCCGTGGGATGAATCGTTTTAAGTCATTCGCGGTGAGACAGCCTGCGGGCTGGACGAGGTCGAAACGCTCGCCAAACCGGGCACGTTGGTTCACATCCCGGGCAATTCCGTCCATTGGTACAAATTCGGCAAAGGCGGCGGCGAAATCATTTCGATGACCTCCGCCGGTAACGCTTCGAAGATGTACGAGGATTTTGATCAATACGGATCTTGGGAAAATCCCGATCGGGTGAAATTGGTGGCCTTGGCGGCCAAGCACGGGCAAGTCGTCCCCCGGTATTGCTCCGGTCGCCGGCGGCGCGCGAGCGGCGTCGACGCCGTGAAAGAGCCTGCCGGGAGGCGTTCACGGCGTGACGTTGGGCCCACGGGTGATCGGTCCGAGGCAGATTCGATTTCGACAAAAGGGCTTGTTATGCTTCGCTCTCTCTCGCGGGAGCGCGGATGAGCAGACAGCGACACGCTAGGTTCTGACAATGAACGATACACCGACCCTCCGCATACAGGTCCGGCTGGGCGCTCTCTTGCTGGCGGCGAGCCTCGGCTCCGGCTGCACCATGGTCGGGCCGGATTTCGTTCGCCCCGAGGCGGATGTCGCCACCGAGTGGCAGGAGGCGCAGAGCCCCGGGCTCGATGCCGCCGCCGCCGAGCACGGCGATTGGTGGACGGCATTCGAGGACCCCGTGCTCGATCAACTGATCCAGACGGCATACCGGCAGAACCTGCCGTTGCAGATCGCGGGCCTGCGCATCCTCGAGGCGCGCGCCCAGTTGGGCGTCGCCGTGGGAGGACTTTATCCGCAGGACCAGACCGTCAACGCGGCGGGGATCTACAACCGCGGCAGCGAGAATCGCGCCAACACGACTTTCGGCGATCTCAACTACTGGGATTACAGCGTCGATTTCGGCGTTGCCTGGGAGGCCGACTTCTGGGGCAAGTTTCGTCGCGCCATCGAGTCGGCCGACGCCAATCTGCTTGCCTCGATCGCCGATTACGACGCTTTTCTGGTCACCCTGACCGCCGAGGTCGCGGCCGCATACGTCACCATACGCACCTTCGAGGAACGGCTGGCCATCGCGCGGGAAAACGTCGCTACCCAGCAACGCAGTCTCGAGATCGCCGACGTCCTGTTTCGCAACGGCGCCACCACCGAGCTCGACGTGCGTCAGGCGGAAACCCTGCTGCGCAGCACCGAGGCGGCGATCCCCTTCCTGGAGGCGGGCTTGCGCCAGGCGCAGAACGCGCTCAGCATCTTGCTTGGACGCCCACCCGGCGAGGTGCGCGCCATGCTCGGTGAGGCGAACACGATCCCGGTCGCTCCCAGCCAGGTCGCGGTCGGCATTCCGGCAGACCTGCTGCGCCGGCGGCCCGATGTCCGCCGGGCGGAGCTCGAAGCCTGGACCCAGAGCGCACGCATCGGTGTCGCCAAGGCGGACCTTTATCCGAGCATCGCGCTCTTCGGAACCATCGGCCTCGCGGCCGGGGACAGCTCCGCCACCGCCCGCAGCGGCAACAACGACCTGATCGACGGCGACGCATTGTTCTTCCAGGGCGGCCCGGCGCTGCGCTGGAACGTGTTCAACTATGGACGCATCAAGAACAGCGTGCGCGTGCAGGACGCGCGCCTGCAGCAGCTCATCGTCAACTACCAGGAGACCGTGCTGCGCGCCGCTCAGGAGGCGGAGGACGCCATGGTGGCTTTCCTCAAGTTCCAGCGGCAGGCAGCCGCGCTCGGGTTGAGCGTCGCGGCGGCGACGCGCTCGGTGGATCTCGCTCTGATCCAGTACCGTGACGGCGCCGTGGACTACACGCGGGTGCTCAACACGCAGCAATCCCTGCTGCGCGCTCAGGACGACCACATTCGCAGCCGCGGCGACATCTCGTTGAACCTCGTCGCGCTGTACCGCTCGCTCGGCGGCGGCTGGCAGATCCGCGAGGGCAACGAGTTCGTGCCGCAGCCGATCACCGATACCATGGCCGAGCGGACGGACTGGGGCGGATTGCTGTCGCCGGATGCCACCGACGTCCCGCAGCCGCGCGATGCGGCCGACTCCCTGCGCCGTTTCGATCGTTGAGTGAAGCGAGCTGGCAACGGCGCATCGCGCCGGCATGGGCGGCTTGCGCTCGGCCGGGATGCGGTTCGCGCGGCGTGACGGCCCACGGGCGCGGACCAACGCTTGCCGCTGGGGCGCCGGTGCGAAGGGCAAAATCAGGAGAGTGAAGGTGATATCAGCGCGAGTGGTCAGTCTCATCGGCTTGTCGACGGGCCTCGCGGTCCTGCTCTCCGGCTGCAGCGAGCCGGAGCCCCCGGTAATCGAGAACGTGGTTCGACCGGTGAAGATCCTGACGGTCGGCGGGCCTCCGAGCGAGGTCACCCGGGACTTTCCCGGTACGATCAAGGGCGCGCAGAACGCCGAGATGGGGTTCGAGGTCGCCGGACGCATCCTCGAGTTCATGGTGCAGGAAGGCCAACAGGTTCAAGCGCGGCAGCCGCTGGCGAGGCTCGACGACCGCGACTACCGGGCCGAGCTCGACAAGGTGCAGGCCAACCTGGATAAGGCCCGGGCCGATCTGCAGCGCAGCGAGAACATCTACNNCTCGGCCGACAAGATCGAGTCCGACCGGCGTGCGGTGAGCGTGTCCCAGGCGAGCCTTGCCCAGGCGCAGAAGGCGGTGGAGGACACCCTGTTGAGCGCACCCTTCGAGGGCCTGGTATCCCGGCGGCTCGTCGAGGAGTTCGAGAACGTGCAGGCGAAGCAGCCGGTGCTGCTGCTGCAGGACATCAGCTTCCTCAAAATCGAGGTCGACGTGCCGGAGCGGGATTTCACCGCGAAACAGGGCGAGGTGCCGCTGCCGGAGCTGACCGCACGCACCAACCCCCGAGTTCAGGTGAGCTCGCTTCCCGATCGCCTGTTTCCCGCGCGGGTGACGGAGATAGCGACCGCCGCCGACCCCGTGACCCGAACCTTCAAGGTGACGCTCGCATTCGACCCCCCGGAAGACGCCAGGGTGCTGCCCGGCATGACGGCGCGGGTGGTGATCGACCCCCTGCGCGACCCGGGCGTGTGGCTGCCCACGCACGCGGTGGTGACCGACGCCGGCGGCGAGCCGTACGTGTGGCAGGTCGACGTCGAGAGCATGGCCGTGAGCCGGCAGCCGGTGGAGCTTGGCGAGATCCGTGAGGGCAGCATCCAGATTGCCGGTGGCCTCGCGGAGGGTGCGCAGGTAGCCATCTCGGGCGTGCGCCAGCTTCAGGAAGGACAGCAGGTGCGGCGCTTCCAGCGCTGACGGCGGAGCCGCGACGATGAATCCCGCCGCCTGGTCGCTGCGCAACCGCACCACCACCCTGGTCTTTACCGTGGTGCTGTTGCTGGGGGGGGCCATCTCCTTCAACGGCCTGTCGCGTCTCGAGGACCCCGAGTTCACGATCAAGGAAGCGCTCGTCCTCACGCCCTATCCCGGCGCCACGTCCAGGGAGGTGCAGGAGGAAGTGAGCGACCTCATCGAGCGGGCGGTGCAGCGGCTCGGTCAGCTCAAGGAGGTCGAGTCCAAGTCCGACCGTGGCCTGTCCACGGTAACGGTGCGCATCAAGGACCAGTACGACAAGGTGGCGCTGCCGCAGGTGTGGGACGAGTTGCGGCGAAAGGTGAACGACATTCAGTCTCAGCTGCCGCCCGGCGCCGGCCCGTCGGTGGTGAACGACGATTTCGGCGACGTATGGGGGGTGTTTATCGCCGTGTACGGCTCGGAGTACACGGCCGCCGAGCTTCGGGAGGTGGCGAAGTTCCTGCGCCGCGAGCTGCTGCTGGTGAACGACGTCGCCAAGATCGAGTTCTGGGGCGAGCGTAAGGAGGCGGTTTACGTCGAGCCCAACCGCGACCGCATGTCTCAGCTCGGCGTGGCCATCGAGCAGATCGTGACATCGCTGCGCGACAAGAACCTGGTCGTCGACTCGGGTTTTTCGAAGGTGGGACAGGAGCATCTCGCCATCGAGCCGACCGGCCTGTTCGACGAGGTCAAGGATTTCGAGGGTTTGCTGATCACCGGCCACGAGAGCGGCCAGCAGATCTACCTGCGCGACATCGCCACGGTGTCTCGCGGCTACGTCGAGCCGCCCGGCACCGTGCTGCGTTATGACGGCGAGGTGGGTATCGGCTTCGGCGTCTCCACCGTCAGTGGCGGCAACGTCGTCACCATGGGGGAGGCGTTGGAGCGGCGGGCGCAGGAGCTGCTGCCCCAGATTCCGCTGGGCGTCGAGTTCGGCATCATCTCCCTGCAGTCCGATGCGGTGACGACGGCGATCAACGGTTTCATGGTCAGTCTCATCGAGGCCGTCGCCATCGTGGTGGCCGTGCTGCTGATTTTCATGGGTTTGCGCAGCGGCGTGCTGATTGGATTCATTCTGCTGCTGACGATTTCGGGGACCTTCATCTTCATGGGGCCCTGGAACGTCGCGCTCGAGCGCATCTCCCTCGGCGCGCTGATCATCGCCCTCGGCATGCTCGTCGACAACGCCATCGTCGTGGTCGACGGGATGCTGGTGCGCATTCAGCGCGGCACCAAGCCGGAAGACGCCGCCATCGAGGTGGTGTCGCAGAACATGTGGCCGCTCCTCGGCGCCACCGCCGTCGCGATCATGGCCTTCGGCGCCATCGGCCTGTCCGACGACAGCACCGGCGAGTTCTGCCGCTCGCTGTTCCAGGTGGTGCTGATCTCTCTGGGGCTTTCGTGGGTGACGGCGGTCACCGTGACGCCGGTGCTGGGCGTGATGTTTCTCAGGGCGCCCAAGCAGGACCCGGCGAAGGCGCCGCGAGACCCCTACGGCGGCGCTCTTTACACGGCATACCGCGCACTGCTCAATGTTTGCATCCGCATGCGCTGGCTCACGGTGGCGGTGGTGATCGTTCTCTTCGTCGTCTCGCTGCAGGGCTTTCAGCACATCGACAAGAGTTTCTTCCCGGATTCAACGCGCCCGCAGTTCATGGTCGACGTGTGGCTGCCGAAAGGAACCCATATCGACGACTCGCTGACGACGGCGGGTGAGGTGGAGAGCTACCTGCGGGAAGTCGACCACGTGACGCACGTCACGACCTTCGCGGGGTCCGGCGGCATGCGCTTCCTGCTCACCTACAGTCCCGAGAAGCTGGACAGCAGCTATCTGCAGTTCCTCGTTGACGTCGACGACCACACGTTCATCGACGGCCTCATGGAGCAGGCGGAGGCGGACCTCGCGGACAAAGTGCCGGACGGGCTCGCCTACGCGCGCAAGTTCATCCTCGGCCCCGGCGGCGGCGGCAAGATCCAGGCGCGCTTCAGCGGCCCCGAACCCGACGTGCTGCGCCGGCTCGCCGAGGAGACCGAGGCCATCCTGTACCAGGACGGCGGAGCGAAGGCGATCCGCACTGACTGGCGCCAGCGGGTAAAGGTCGTCCGACCGGTCATGGCCGAAGAGGAGGCGAACCGGGCGGGCATCGGACGACCGGACGTGGCGACGGTCATCAAGGCGACATACGAGGGTCTGCCCGTCGGGGTGTATCGGGAGGACGACGATTTTCTCCCCATCCTGTTCCGCGCCGAGCCAAGGGAGCGGCTGGACATCGCCTCGATCCAGAACTTGCAGATCTGGAGCCCCGCGGCGGACCAGACCATACCTCTGCGCCAGGTCGTGTCCGGGTTCGAGGCCGTGTTCGAGGATCCCATCATCCAGCGGCTCAATCGCAGCCCGACCATCACGGTGCACGCGGACCCGGCGAGCGGACCCGCCAGCATCGTGTTCAGCCGCATCCGGGGGCAGGTCGAGGCGCTCGAGCTGCCGCCGGACTACGAGCTCGAGTGGTGGGGCGAGTACCGCGACTCCGCCCGGGGTCGGGCGGGCATCATGGCGAGCCTGCCGATCTTCCTGCTGCTGATGGTGCTGGTGACCGTCGCGCTGTTCAACTCGCTGCGGCAGCCGCTGGTCATATGGCTCGTGGTGCCGCTGTCGCTGATCGGTGTGACGCTCGGTTTGCTGCTGACCAACCAGCCCTTCGGGTTCATGGCCCTGCTGGGCTTCCTGAGCCTCTCCGGCATGCTGATCAAGAACGCCATCGTGCTGATCGA
>JABAHR010010703.1_pt3 | contig 10172 bp, 6 predicted proteins | sample 7062101 | NCBI WGS metagenome assembly JABAHR01 (sample SAMN14534553, study PRJNA622989) | marine sediment metagenome | biome: marine biome [ENVO:00000428]; feature: marine pelagic biome [ENVO:01000023]; material: deep marine sediment [ENVO:00002113] | place: India: Gulf of Kutch | collected...
GATACGACTATATCCCCCGCCCTTGGTGACTCGAACAATTGGTTTATCTGTAAAAGCGCATCGGGATAGTCTGTATTATAGCTTAATTGCAGTGATTCTGAGCTGCTCATAACAGCAGGCAATGACTCGTAACCAAATGGATCACCATCTGTAACTTCATAGCCAATTCTGTCGGCCGAATCAATCCATGTGCGGGCACCGCCCCGTTTACTCATAATTTTTATTTTATTATCAGGCTGCCTGCAAAGAAGTATGTCGATCTCAGGCCTTTGTACCAGTTTGTTTTCAAAACCATTTAAACTGCGCACATCAAATCCATTCCAGTTTGATTCACCCTTAAAATAAAGATTAGACATAGAGTTGCCCGATACCATATTTGCCGCTGTAGCACCAATGAAATTATGAAAAACATATGGATAGTAAAGAGTTTTAAACCCGCTGTCGTTCATAAATTCCAGTAAATCAAAATGCGAGTGAGTCTGAGTGAGCCCATGATCACTAACAATCAGTATAAGAGTATCATCTAGTTTATCATTTTCTAAAAGAGTTTGAGCAAGCTTTCCAACTGTATTATCTATTATGCTATATGAATCCATTACATGCTTATGAAATGGGTGAGTAAGGTGAGAGTAATTATCTATACCAAGAAAAACTACAAATGAAAACTCCGGCAGATTTGTGCTGTGATCCAAGATGATACGTCTGGATACCTCATCCACTTCATTTGTTTTTTCAGTAAAGTGGCTCTTTAGCTTATAATAAATTTTTGAATATTTGGTTTTGTCTCTTCCTGTAGTTATTCCTCTCGATATCTCGTTTAGAATGCTCAGGCTGTCTGGAATAATCTCAAAAATAGTTTTGTGCTCTTTGGATATATCACTGTTCATTAAATATGTTTCATAGCCTATATAACTGCGAAACCTCTTGTAAGAGAAAAAGTTTTTAGAAAATTCTTTCTTATCAAACCATCTGATCCCTGGAAAATTACATCTGCCCGGGAATTTACCGAGCAAATAAGGGGTATAGGCCGGGCCCGTAGTAGAAGGAAAAACAGTAACTGCGTTTGTGCAGGTTCCTTTTTCTACAACATATTTTGAAATGTTGGGAAGATCACCTCTACCTAGGAGCTGTGCGAATACATCGGGTCTAGCTCCATCTGCCATAATAAAAATGCATCTATTAAATTTGCTCAAAAACTGTTTCTCCCAATTTATAAAAATACTCAGGGTTAGTTATTTATATGAATTAAATATGAAAATATATTAAGAAAAATATGAATTGTAAATTTTCCGTATTTTTTTAGTTACCGATTTATATTCTTTTAGTACAGACTCACCGCTTCTATCAAATATTATTTCCCCGGCTTTATTAAAATCATCTATTTGTATATCACTTGTGGCCTTATCTTGTATTAGCCTTACAGCATTTTCAATACGTCTTAAAAACTTGTATCCCGAATCCAATGCCTTAAATTCACTCTCACTAATAATTTCCTCATTAAACAGGGATTCTAATGCCTGTATGGTGTTAGTATTTCTTATTTTTTTATGTTTTGCCCCATGCTTTAGCTGTAATAACTGTACAACAAAATCAATATCAACTAGCCCCCCATGACCTGTTTTTATATTAAATTTAGTTTTAGTTTCCTTTGCAAGCTCAAGCTCCATTCTTTTTCTAAGACGCGATATTTCTTTTATTGATTCGTCTTGCAGCGGCTGTTTATAGACAAATCCTTCAATTTTACTCATAACTTTTTCTGCAAGATTCTTATCCCCAGCAATAACACGTGCTTTTAGAAGAGCTTGTCTTTCCCAGAGCATTGCTCCTTTTTTGTGGTGATTTTTAAATGACTCGAGCGACGATACCAGCGCTCCTGCATTACCTGAAGGCCTGAGGCCCATATCTATTTTAAAAGCAAAACCCTCCCCTGTAGGTATAGAAAGCACTGATATTAATTTTTGCCCAAGCTTAGAATAATATTCATGGTCGTCTCCATTATAGACAAAAATAACATCGAGATCGGAATTATATCCCATCTCCCTACCGCCAAGCTTACCCATTCCTATTACTACAATTTCTTTTTTCCTGTTTTTAGCGGGCTTCATTTCTTTTAGCGCAACCTTGAGTCCTACATTTACTACTGCATCGGCTATCATCGATATGTAATTGCCTAAATATCCCGGTTCAAGCTCGCCGTTTAAATACATCATGCTGAGCTTTAGTGTTTCTACGTGTTTAAAGCGCCTCAGAGAATCCAGCTTACCTTCAAAGTCAGGCTCTTTTTTTACTGTCTCACTAAGCTCAGCTGTCATCTCATCACAGCTCTTATAGTCTTTCCATACACTTCTTAAGGTAAGAATATCAAGATACTCAGGATGTTTGATTAAAAATGCAGATAAATATGCGCTTGTAGAAAAAAGTTTCGAAAGAAGGGCGCAAATCTCAGGATTTTCCAATAGCACACTATATATTGAGCTTCTGGAGCCAATACTGGAAAGAAACCTGTCTACATTCCTGAGTGACACGTCGGGATTTACCGAAGAGATTACATATTTGAGCAGCACAGGGATAATTTTTTTAGAGAGCGACCGGCCCCTTTGTGTAAGACCTCCTTTTTTAGGATTAAGCAGTATCTCAATTATAATAAGAGCAGTCTTTGGATCCTGAAATCCAAGCTCATTTAATTTGTTTGTGGCCTGTTCTTCGGATATATGCCCTTCAGTTAAAAAATCGGCAAGCTCCCAAAATTCCTTACCGCTCTGCTCAATCTTCTGTGACGACTCCAAGAACAGTTTATTGTAGATTTCAGACACATTGTTTGTAACCCTGGAATACTCTTTTGTAAACTGCTTTTCATTTTTAAGACCAACCCTTTTTGCAAGCAGTTGTAAATCCTCTGTTTTTGTGGGAAGCGCATGGGTCTGCTTTTCTTCAACAAGCTGTATAAAGTGTTCAGTCTTTCTCAAAAATATATAAGATGATTCCAGAGTCTGCCTTATATCATCAGAGATAAACTTGAGTTCAGTTAAAATTCCAAGTGTTTTCAATAAACTGTTTGATCTTAACTCTTTTAAGTTTCCTCCGTGAATAAGCTGGAATGCGTTTACAAAAAATTCGATCTCCCTGATTCCTCCCTTACCAAGCTTTACGTCACCTACCTTGTGAAGACTATCGAGCTTAAACTTCATCTCTTTAATATCTTCAATCGATGCAAAATCGAGATGCCTTTTGTATATAAAATTTTCTACCTCTTTTATAAACCTGTTTCCAAGCTCAATATTTCCCGCAATTGGTCTTGCTTTTATAAGTGCTCCCCTCTCCCACGTATCACCCCAATAGTTGTAATGCTCCAGTGAGCCCTCTAACGACACTGCAATTGGGCTTTTACCCCCACCCGGTCTTAGACCAAGATCGACTCTGTACAAAAATCCGTCTTCAGTTCTGTTGCTAAGAGTTTTTGTGATGTTCTCTGCAAATTTAAATATGGCTTCAAGGTTATCGGAGCCATCAAATAAATATATTAGATCTATATCTGAGCTTAGGTTTAACTCTCTTCCACCAAGCTTTCCCATTGCAATTACTACAAAATTATCCCAGATACTTGTATCATCTTTGGAGTGGAAAAAAATCACTGAGCTTACAATTGCTGATGCCAGATCAGACAGCTCTTGCATTGTCTGCACGAACACGCTGCGGTCTCTTATATCTTTTAGAATAATCCTTGCAAACTCTTTGTATTTGTACTTTTTAATTTCAGACTGAAACTGGTTTATGCTCTGCGATTTATTGGATATCTCATTAGCATCACACAGCAGCTGTTCATATGGTTTTTGATTCTTTGTATATTTAGATGTTACTAAATAGTCCAAAATTGTGGGGTTTCTTGTAATTTCTCTGCCAATGAAACGGCTGTAAGAGGATAAATGGTACAGTATATCCTCTTTTTTTTTAGATACTTTTTTGTTTACCTGCCTGAATATATCAAGAGTATTACCGGCGTTTACTTCATCTGGATAAACATCAGTCAATTTCTATTTTCCTTGATTTCTTTTTAGATTTAGAAGATGATTTTTCAGCAGATTCAGAACATTCATTTACAGCTTCAGCAAACTTGATGAACAGATCGAGGCCCTGATCGAGGAATTCACTCGTATTTTCCAGTATCTGTTTTCTGTAGTTCTTGCTCTTAGACATTTCCCTCATTCCCTTTAACATATAAGCAGAGGCAATGAGGCCTTCTTTTGCAGCATTTTGAAAATGAACCCTTGCAGTATTTAGATCAGATTTTCTTTTTTTCTTCATATTCTAACCCCTCACTACTATATTTGTGTCTACAACTAGAAGTTTAACACATTATCGAAAACACCAAACTCAATTACAAATAAGCTATACAGACTAATTAAAGCTCATGGGATCTATATCAAAACTAATTCTTATTCCCACAGCAAACTTTGCATGCCTTAGAGCCTTTTGCAGTCCCTTTGTAAACTTGTGCAGTTCTTTTGGATCAGAAGATTTTATAAGAAGCTGCCACCTGTATTTATTCTTTATCTTACCAATAGGGCAGGGTGAAGGGCCAAGAATCTCTATAGAATCCAGAGGAAATTTCTGAAGAAGCTTTGATGCAATTGCTCTTGTAGTATTAGCAATACCCGAAGTCTGGCTGTCTGTTTTTGCCGTAAATTTAATATTAACAAGTTTTGCAAAAGGTGGATAACCAAGAGCTGAGCGCAGTTTTAGCTCATTTTGTAAAAAGCTTAAAGAGTTCTGCCCGGCTGCAAATTTAATAACAGCGTTATCAGGTTTTAACGTCTGAACTATTACCCTGCCTTCCTTAGTTCCCCTGCCTGCCCTGCCAGAGACCTGAGTAAGCAGCTGATAAGTCCTCTCACCTGCTCTGAAATCGGGAATAGACAGTGACATATCGGCAGATATAACACCCACGAGTGTCACCCCTGCCAGGTCATGCCCTTTTGCTACCATCTGTGTACCAATGAGAACATCAATTTCATTTTTTTGAAGTTTATTATATAGGTCAATTAATCCTCTTTTTCCCCTCACCTCATCCCTGTCCATTCTTGCACACCTTGCATCGGGCACAATTTGTTTTATTTCCTCTTCGACCTTTTGCGTTCCAATCCCATATTCAATAAGTAAATTCCCGCATTTAAGGCATTTGTTAAATTTTCCTTCATCAAGACCGCAGTAGTGACATTTTACAGAGCCGTCTGATTTATGATAAGTAAGGGTGATGCTGCAGTTAGGACACTCCAAAGTCTCTCCACAAGCCCTGCATACTAATACCGATGAAAACCCACGCCTGTTTAAAAAAATTATTGTCTGACTTCCACTGCTAAAATTATCCCAAATAGCTTTTTTTAAAGGCTCTGATATGACTATGTTTTTCTCCTTTTTAATATCAACAATTTCAACCCTGGGCATTGTGCTATTTGTGGCTCTTAGCGGAAGGCTAAGATACTTAACCTTCTCTTTTAAAAAATTTGAATATGTTTCAACCGAGGGGGTGGCTGAACCCAGCACAACAGCAGATCTATAAATCTTACCAAGCACAAGTGCTAAGTCACGGGCATTGTAGTGAGGGGACTCTTCTTGTTTATATGACTGCTCATGCTCTTCATCTACTACTATTATTCCAAGGTTTTTAAATGGTGCAAAAATGGATGACCTTGCCCCTATGGCAATCTTTATCTTTCCTTCTGAAATCTTCTGCCAGGAATCAAACCTCTCACTTTCATTAACCGCGCTGTGAAGCACTGCTATTTGATTTCCAAATCTTGCCTTAAATCTTTTTACAAGCTGAGGTGTAAGAGAGATTTCGGGTACAAGCACAAGCGCCTCCCTGCCTTTGTTTAAAACATGCTGGGTTGCCTGCAAGTAAATCTCTGTTTTACCGCTGCCTGTAACCCCGTGGAGAAGGAATGGGGAAAATGATTTGCTGTTGCTAGCGCTTTTAATTTCTTTTAGGCACAACTTCTGATCAACATTAAGCTCAACTGGTTTTTCCTTTGTAATTTTCATCTCTGAGTAAGGATCGCGAATCAGTTCTTTTGTTTCTATTTCTATATACCCGTTTTCTTCAAGCCACTTTAAGTGGCCGGACAGATTGCCAAACACTTCTTTTAGCTGAGGGTACTCGGTGTTTTCATTTCTTAAAATAAATTCGAGAATCTTTGCCTTAGCGGGCCGTTTTTTGCAAATTATGCCAAATAATTCTTTATTCCTGCTCTTATCTGTAGATGTAATAAATCTTTCGGTTTTTAAATAGGATTTTCTGTCCAGAGTATATTCAGTCTGTACTAAATTCTTTAATTTGAGCTTATTTATAGAGGCGTTTGTACTGCCCTGCACTATCTCCAATATTTTATTTATAGGTAAACTTCCTGCACTTAGTGCGCTTAGGATTTGAAGCTCAGTAAGATCTATAGCCTCTGAATCAAGAGCGGATTTTCCTTGCTCTGTTATACTGATCACCTTATTTAAATTGAGACCAAGCCCCCCGGGATGGGCAGATTTTAGAATCATACCTATGGGTGCAAGATAGTAATCTGAAATCCATTTAAAAAACGAAAGCCTTTTCTTATCAAAAAGCGGCTTTTCATCCAGCACATCAATAATATCTTTTAACTTTATATCAGCCGGTGGTTTTTCAAGACCTATTACATACCCTATAGCCTTCCTGCTCTTGATCGGCACCAGCACCCTGTGCCCCAGCCCAACCAGGTCTTTTAGATCATCCGGTATCCGGTAATGATAGTGCTCAGAATTGGGAATCGGAAATGCCACTTTGGCCGCTTGTTTCATTAGTTTGATTGATAAGTAGACATTAGAATATAATTACTTTACCTAATTGGAAGTGGAGTTATAGAATCAGGTCTTACAAATAGAGATTTCCGATAGAAGATAGATAGAAGAGGTGAGTACTAAATATTATAACAGTTTCCTGTTTTTAGTATTGATTTTTATTTAGAAGGCCAATACTTGTTAATAAACTGATCCCTGCCAGAACCTTTTCTGTATGCATAGTAGCTAACAGGGCTCTTCTTGTAGTATTTCTGGTGATATTCTTCGGCTTTCCAAAATGTCGTAGCCTCCGTTATGGGTACCACTACTGGTTTATCAAACCTGCCAGAGTTATTTAGTTTTTCCTTAGAGTTTTTAGCAATGATCCTCTGCTCTTCAGTATGATAAAAGATTTCAGGCCTGTACTGTGAGCCCCTGTCTACAAACTGACCTCCAAGGTCAGTGGGATCAATATTCATCCAGAAAACTTCTAAAAGCTTATCATAACTTACTACCGAGGGATCATAAATTACTTCAATTGCCTCAGTGTGTGTGGTCTTGCCATAGGCAACCTGTTTATATGTGGGATTTTGCTCTTTTCCACCTGTATAACCTACAGTTGTCTTAATTACTCCACCCATCTTATCATATGGCGGCTGAACGCACCAAAAACAGCCCCCTGCAAATGTTGCCTTTTCATATACCTCTAAATTTACTTCTGTTTCCTTATCATCTCCTGAAAGAATTGCTGGAAGGGAATACAAAAGGGCAAATACACATAGAACTCCCACTATTTTTTTCATCATGATCTCCAAAATTTATACATATATGAGACTAGATTAACGAATAAGGATGCAAATTTCTAGCTTACAATAAAATAAACAATGTAAGAAAAAATAGCTGCTACAGGAAGTGTTATAAACCAGGCAAAAATAATCGTACGTATTACTTTCCACCGCCCCTGTTTTGTGACCGCTCCCAGCCCAAACAGGCTTCCGCAGGAGACATGAGTCGTTGATACGGGAATACCAAATTTAGATGCTACGGTAACCAAAAGCGCTGTTATCAGGTTTGCTGTAAACCCCTGGCCATGATTCATTGGCACAATCTTATCACTCATGGTAGAGGCCACTTTCTTTGCGCTTATAAGTCCTCCGCAAGCTATAGCCACCCCAACTATGACCATGGCAAGCTTAAGATCAAGACCTACAGCCTTTGCCGATACTAAAAGTGCAACTATTTTTGGCGTATCATTGAGACCCCTTGCAAAACTCACCATCCCGGATGACAAAAAGTGCAGCCAGTCTAAAATAGTCTGAGCACCTATACCCAGAAGTTTTCCATTATACCTCTGCTCACAATCATCCAGATTGCCCGCTGCAATCTGAAGCCCAGAACTTTTTAGTACAGCAGAGCCATCCGTTCTCATCATCACAGGAACATATGAGCCTTCAGACACACACACACAGGTTTGCCTTTCAACACCAAGTATATGTCTTGTTTTCTTAAATACCGGATATAAAAGAGCTGTGAGACCAAAACTAAGAAACGGACTTACAGCCAGAGGTAAAAAAAAGCTTTGCCCCAGATTGGATAAATTTACGCTTCCTACAGATGCAATACCAGCTCCAACTAATGCGCCTATAAGAGAATGGGTGGTCGAAACAGGAATTCCAACAACTGTTGCTAGCATTACGGTACTAGCTGCACCCACCCCAATAGAGATTACAAATGCGGTGTTTGATATAACCTCGGGTGATACAAGCCCCTTGCCGCTGAAGGCACTGATAAGTCCGTTTGATAAATATATCGAAAAGAGCGATCCTAAAAACGTAGCGGCAGTTGCCCAGTATAGTGCTTTTTTGTAGTCGAGAGTTCTGCTTCCAAAAAGCGTAGCAACCCCTTTAAAATTATCATTTGCGCCGTTGCTGTATGCTAGAAAAATAACCGCAACTACTATAAATATTGCAAGTTCCATACGTTAATAACCAATTTATGTAAATAGGATGAATAAAACCGAAAAAAGATGCAATTTACTTAAGTAATTAAAATAGGTACTCATTCAGCAGGATATCTTCAAAAATCTGTAGTTACTATTAATTTATTGACAGATATCTTTACATTCTGCCATTGACTCAAATGGTACAACCCCACCGCACCCGCTCCAGATAAATGAACTGCAGTTACCACCTTCGGGATAAAAGAAATACTTCATAATAAACTCTTCACAAGTTCCGGGATCAGGCTTTATATAACACCTATCATCCAAATTGTCATTGTAGTTATCCATATCAGCATAGTCTGTATCAAAAGCAGTGTTATTGTTATCAGTGTGTGTTCTGTGATCTGAATCTCTTTGCTGCTGTCTTATGTTATCTGTATCACTATTATTTTGTTTATTTGATGATGTATTGGTTTTAGCAGCACTGTTGTTGTTATTGTTACCACTTTTAGAATTGGAGTTACTTTTATCAGTTTTATCTGCAGATGGATTTACAGTTTCTATGCTGCTGTCTAACTCTAATATGCGGTTAAGCGTCATTTTAATAAGACAGTTTTTGAGAAGCTCACTTGAGCCTGAATCGGGAAAGGACTTATCAAAGTACCAGTTACAATTTGTTTTTCTATAAATTAGATATGACTGTTGAGACAGATTAAATGATCTGATTGGATATATTTGGTTCGATTTTATGCTTTTTTGTTCCATCTTCTTACGAATTTCCAAGACTTTGCTGTCCAGACTTGCCTCAGCTTTTTTAAGCTTTGCATCAAGACACTCAGAAAGTTCTTTTTTATTTTCAGATTCCTTGTTGCATTCGCTCAGTGGTGAAGAATTGGAACTGTTGGGAATAATCAATACTGTAAGAAGCAGAAGACCTGGTAGAATGTTTTTTATCATTTTTTTGCTTGGTATAAAGATAGAATATTTATCCCGTTATTTTATACATTTAACCATTAAGAGTAAAGAAATTAGATTCACTCTATATTTGTATCATAAATAGAAAATAACGCAGCATGTTAATTATTAACCGCTTAGTAGTTTATTGGTTTCAATAACATATTATCAATTAATGAATAAAACAGTTTAGGGCTCTTTTAGTATCTGCATAGCCTTATCCAGATCATCTTCGATTGGAATTAGCTTATCAAAACCAACTGATGTCAGAATTTCCAGCACCTGGGCTGTTGGTTTATACAGTACCAGCTTTGCATTCTTACTTTTAAGCGTCTTTGCACAGCTTAAAAACATTCTAAGCCCAAGTGAGGCTATAAACTCAAGCTTGCTTAAATCAATAAGACTCGGCTTTGCCTGTGCAGCTACAAGTGTAGTAAATTTAAGCTCCACCTGCTCAACTCCCTTAAGGTCTAAG
>JABAHR010023939.1_pt1 | contig 10164 bp, 12 predicted proteins | sample 7062101 | NCBI WGS metagenome assembly JABAHR01 (sample SAMN14534553, study PRJNA622989) | marine sediment metagenome | biome: marine biome [ENVO:00000428]; feature: marine pelagic biome [ENVO:01000023]; material: deep marine sediment [ENVO:00002113] | place: India: Gulf of Kutch | collected...
CTGCACCTGCTCGGTGTGTCTGCCCCGGATTCCATGTAACGGGACGGATCCGATGCCACGCGACTACAAGCACAGGGCGAACCGGCGGCAGCACAGCAAGAGGACCGGGGTTTCCCCCTGGCTGGGTGTCGTCACCGGACTGATTATCGGCCTGTTCGTCGCATTCCTGGTATTCATCCGCATGCAGCCTCCGTCGGCACAGCAGGTCTACGTGCAGGAAACCCTGCCGGCCCCGCAGGCGGACGTGACCGATGCGACGGGCGACGCGGACAAGGACGCGGAGGAATCCGGCCCCGCAACGCAGCAGCCGCGTTTCGTCTTCTATTCGCTGTTGCCGGAGATGGAAGTGGTGGTGCCGGAACAGGAAATCACCGGCGAACCCGAACAGGGCGTGCGCCAGGTCGAGAAGCCCGGCACCTACTACCTGCAGGTCGGCTCCTTCCGCAACGGCGAGCAGGCCGACCGCTTCAAGGCCGAACTCGCCCTGCTGGGGCTGGAAACCAGCATCCAGAAGGTCACCATAGACAACGGGGGCACCTTCCATCGCGTGCGGGTCGGGCCGTATGACAACCTCGACAAGCTGAACCGGGCGCGCGGAATGCTCAGCAAGCAGGATATCCAGAGCACGCTGGTGAAGATCAGGGAGTAGGACCGGCGCCACGCCGGGAATAATCATTTATCGGTGAATCCAGGGGCTGGATTCGGGACAGAATCATTCTTTCTTCTTCAGCAGCTCGCCCAGCCCGGCCAGCGCCTTGTGCGAGGCCTGCCCGGCACGGTCCGTGCCGCCGGATGCCGGGCCGGACGCATCCTCGAGATAGCGCGCGTGCTCGTTGTCATGGCAGTACAGGCACAGCAGCTCCCAGTTGCTGCCGTCCGGCGGGTTGTTGTCGTGATCGTGGTCGCGGTGATGCACGGTGAGCTCGTGCAGGTTGGCGCGCGTGAACTCGCGCGAACAGCGGCCGCACACCCACGGGTACAGCTTCAGCGCCTGCTCGCGATAGCCCTGCTCGCGCTGCGCGCGGCTCCTCTGGGCTGCGGCCACCACGGCATCGAGCCGGTCCGCGCTGTTGTCCTTTTTCCGGTCCGCCATGTCGTCACCTCTCCAGGATGACAGCCTGCTCCTTGCCGCCGTAACCGTGCACCGAGTCGCGCGCGCGCACGACCACTTCGGTCACACCGGCCGGTATCCTCACGCCACCCAGCGAGCGCGTGAACGGCTGCTCGTTGACATGCGGGTGCGCCAGCTCGCGCACGCCGAGCACACTGCCCTCGCTGTCGAGTACCTCCCAGCGGTTGGCGTAATGGTCCCAGCCTTCATCGGCATGCTGCACGGTCACCGAGAAACGGCACACCGATTCACTGTCGCAGTCGGCCTCCACGGCCAGCACGTCGGCCTCGCCGGCGACGGGCGGCCGGGCGATCACAAGCAACAGTACAAACAGGCCATAGCGTTTCATCATGCTTCCCCTGACAGGAATTCCGGGGCCAGTATAGCTGTTTACCAGCTGCGGAATTTACTGCAGGTAACCGGGCACACTGTCCCTGCATTACCGCATATGAGTCCCGCGAAGGCGCGGGTCCTACTGCATGTAGGCATAACCTTCCTCGTTCTGCAGCCGGATGATCTCGGCATCGGCCATCGGCACCATTTTCACGAAGCCATGGATATCCTCCGGTGCCAGCCCCTGCACCCGGGCCGCCGCCTGGCACATCCTGAACTCGACGGGGTTGCCGACCGTGAGGCTTTGCGCACGGGTGATGGTCTCGCGGTATTTTTCGAACTGCCCGATGGTGAAGAACGGGATGGCCCCGGCGTGCACGATGACCACCACCGACATGTCAAACGGATCGCTGCCGTACAGTGTCGCCAGGTAGCTCACCCGGTCCAGCAGACTGACCAGTTCCCGCTCGCTCCCCGAGGACAGGTCATACAGCACCTTCTGCGGCGCGTAGCCCGTTGCGACCGGCTTCGCATGCCCCCACGGCGCCTCGTCCGCAACGGCTGCTGGCAGCACGGCCGCCGTGGTGAGCAGTGCAGCAATCAGCCAGGTGAAAAACTTCATATGCCGGACCCTGCAGGCAGCCATTCAGCGGTAGTCGTGTATCCTGCCAATCAGCGCCTCCATCTCGCGCCTTCTTTCGTGCCGGCTGTCTTGCACCGAATCGACAGCCTCGATAGCGGAGATGTAGCTGCGCGGGAACCCCAGGTAGCGTGCACCGAGCACGACCAGCTGCTTGTACCAGTGATAGGGTTTGACGTGGTCGGCGATGTGCGTGTGCTGGGCAAAATAGGTAAAGCAGTCGTGCTCCCTGCCCCGGTGTTCCAGCACCACGGGGTTGTCGATATAACCAGATCCGTTGCCCTCGAAGCGGTCCAGGGTGGTCTTGTGCTCGCCGGGAAATCTGTAGATCGCGCCCAGCACCATGTCCGACTCCGAGCCCGTATGGTGCAGGTTGCACTTGCCGGAGCCGTCATGGCTCTGCTTGTGGAAGGCGAGCCGGTGCTTCCTGATCTCGCTCACCCCGACCAGCTCGGCAGCAGGCACACGTTCCAGCAGGCGCTGCGGGTGCAGATTGGAACCATAGGCAAAGTAGTAAATCACCGGCTTGTTTCCAGCGTGTCGCGCGGCATTCACCGCAATCTTGTTTCCATTGTTAAGTGTTTACCCGGCGTTGACAACCCCCTGCCGCGGCAACCGGCCGGATTTCGCCTGTATCCCGGGTCTATTGCAGCCGCGCCCTGTTGTGCGGTATTCCGGCGAGTGAGGCAGATTTGCTCGCTAGGGCGCCCCGATCTGCTGCTGGAGGTCTATTAACGGCTGCTGGCTCGTCATGAGGAAGCCACCCTGCGGGCGATCGAGGTCGAACACCAGGGTGATGACCGCGCCAAGCAGGACCACCAGCACGATGGTCGTGAAGGGAGTTCGCCGACGGTTCAGCCCCGCGTTATAGCCCACCATCGACAGCGTCAGCAATGTGCCAACGAGCAGCAGCAAGAGCACAGTTTCCGGTACGCGGCCGTACACACCCACCGTGACCCGCGTCAGGTGCAGGTCTATCATCTCGTTCAGCGACTCGATGAACAGCGCCAGCACGTCCGATTGGGGATTGGTGCGCGCCAGCTCCTCGGCGATCGACCAGAGTTCAGCATGCAGTTCGACCGAGCGTGCTATTTTCCAGCGCATTGCCTCTGCGTCAGGATCTTTGGCTGCTATGCGAAGCTGGAGGTACTCACGGAGCAGCGCCCGGACCTCGCCCGATACCGGCTCCGGCAGGTAGCCGGCTCGCAGGTAGGCGGTGCCCACCGCGTTTGCCTCTGCGGGCACAACGGTATGGCGCTTGTCAAAGCGGTCGGTCGCCATTCCCACCGTGATCGCAAGCAGGAACGCCATCAGGGCCAGCAGCGAGCCCACGATCATCCGCGCCGCCCCCAGCTCCCGCCCCTGCGTGTGCCCCTTCCACCAGTAACCGAGGCGGTAACCGCACTCCGTAGCAATCAGCGCGGAGAACGCGAACGCCACAAATATGCCGATGATCGGTACTGAATCGAAAGACTGTTGTAAACCGCTCAAGTTGATAGCCCGGGTACGCTGCTGTTCACGAGATGCCGCGGGAAACCATCGGGTCAAGCCGACCCGTGTCCGGCCGTATACACCTTGTCAGGCAGCATGTCGCTCCAAAACGGAAACTGCAAAACCAGCCCACATGATAAACAGACAGATCGTACTGAGAACATACAGGGCCCATCGATGTATAACCTTATTGTATGTCACATGGACCAGGCTGTGTAAAGCGCGCAAGGCAACATAGATCCAGGCGAGAGCCGATTGTAATTGTGTTACCTCGCCCGTAACAAACAGCATCAGGCAAATTACGTAGAACAGGACCGGGGTTTCGAGAAGATTGCTGAAATTTTCGGCGGCGGAAACATCTGTTAGCCTGGCCGAAGCCGTTGTACTGGTAGCCAGTGACTGCGGGTCGATCCGAGCTCGCCTGATTTCCGATATGCGCCGCACATACATCAGGACCCAGATACACCCGGTAATCACCACCAGGGTTACAACGGGCAAGAATATCGAGGTGTCCATGCCGGGTTACTGCCGTGACTTTTATCCAATATGAGCGAGACAAGGCGCATTCAGGCTGACAGGTTTTCCTGGTGTTGCCACTCCGCAAAACATCCGCGTATCAGGTCAACCCTGAAATACCTGTTTGCCATTCATCCATGTCTCACTGACCTTGATGCCGGATATTTCAGCCGCTTCTACCTTGCGTGGATCCGCGTCAAGTATTACGAAGTCGGCCAGCTTGCCCTTTTCGATACTGCCTATCTCTTGCTCGGAGTGGCATTGCCAGGCAGCGTTTATGGTCACCGCACGAATTGCCGCCTCTACCGGGACCCGTTCCTGCGGGGCCAGCACGTTTCCGGGCTCTTTCCATAAATCACGCGCCACCGCAACGCGTATATTATGCAACGAGCCCAACGGGGAAACGGGCGTATCCGAATGCACCGTCCACTTGATTCCCGCCTTGTCCACGCTGGCGCAGCGATCCAGCAATTGTACTTTCTCCGGTCCGAATACATCATCGCGCATGGCCTTGCCCCAGTAGTAGACATGATTGATCAGGAAACTTGGAGAGACACCCAGGTTTTTCATACGCGCGATTTGCTCGTCATGCAGGATCGAACAATGTTCGATCCTGCAGCGCAGGCTTTTCATATCCAGGCCGTCGCTGGCTGCAGACTCGATCGCATCGAGAATGCTGTCAATCGCAGCATCACCATTGCCATGTATTGCCAGCGGCCATCCCTGCTGGCCACGCTGCCTGACCATGTGATGTAAATCCTCGGGTTGGACATAATAGACGCCATGATGATGTTCATTGATGTAGGGTTCCCGCTGGCGGCCCGTGTATCCCTGGTTAGAACCATCGGACACCACTTTCCAGCCCACGACACGGACATTCTCATCGCCCTCGCCAAACCTGACATCACTCTTGTCCCACATGTCTGCCACCTCTGAATAGAGATAGGCCCGGATCCGCGATTTCATTTTTCCCGACGCAAACATCTTGTGGTAATTCCCGATCTCCTGATAGCCACTCGCACCGCCAGTCGCCATATCGCACAAGGTGGTAATTCCCAACGCCGCCGCCTCATTACCAACCTGTATCCCCGCATCAACCGCCCCTGAATCGAATGCTTCCAGCAATTCCTTGTTACTTGTCAGAATCGGTACCCAGGCCTTCTGGGTCATTGCACCATTGGGAGTACCGTCCTCGTATCGATAATATTCCGCGCCCGGCGGATTCGGCGTATCACGATCAATACCGGCAAGCTGCAGCAGGCGGCTGTTGACATAGGCGAGATGGCCCGACGCGTTAAGTACGAACACAGGCCGTGTACTCGATACGGCATCAAGTTCCCGTACGGTTAGCATCGCAGGGCCGGCTTGCAGGCTGGGATCGAACTGACGTGCAACAATCCACTCGTTTTCATTTCCTGTATTGGCAACTTCCGTGAGCGCCGACAGCGCCTTTTCAGTGGTGTCATATTTCAGGGGCCCGATATCCAGCCAGTCTCCGGTGAGCGCCATCAGGCCAAAATGGATATGCGGCTCGATAAAACCCGGCAATACCGTGCGTCCCTGCAAGTCGACCAGTTCGGCTTTCGAACCCGCGGCGGACATGATCCTTTCGTTACTGCCCACGGCCAGTATCCTGTTATCCTGGATCGCGAATGCCTGCTGCTCTGAGAATCCAGCATCCACCGGCAAGACAATGCCATTGTGAAACACAATGATCTTTCCAGCCGGGTCACCATTTGAAATTGACGCTTTGTCATCGCAGCCCCAAAGGAGCGAACTTGCTGCAGCACCACATGCGAGCTTCAATATATTTCGGCGGGAAGAGGAGAACCGGTTTCTGTTCATTTTTTCTTTCTCCGTGACAGCAACACTATCTCGATTTAATCATGTGTATAAAGGCCTTGCGCCGCGACGGATTGTGTCCTGCCTGACATGCGGCTGACAGAAGCAACATCTGATTATCTCCGGTTTCGGACAGGCTGCCACCGTGTTTGAACTGGTCAATGGCTGATCATAAAGCGTTTCACGCCACGACTCCGAACAGACGCCCGACGCCGGCTGTCAGTGCCATGGCCAGCGCCCCCCAGAATGTCACCCTGACAGAGCCCTTCAGGATTGGCGCACCCCCGGCGCGCGCGGCAATGCCACCCAGTACCGCCAGGAATATCAACGAGCACAACGCCACAAGGACGATGAGCATGGATAACGGAACCAGCCATGCTGTCAGCAACGGCAACGCAGCCCCGGCAGTAAAGGTTGCCGCTGATGATAGCGCCGCCTGGATCGGTCGTGCCCTACCACCTTCTGTTATGCCAATTTCATCCCTGGCATGCGCGCCCAGTGCATCGTGCAGCATGAGCTGTTCTGCTACCTGGTCGGCAAGTTCCGGAGCCAGTCCTCGGGCCTGGTAAATTTTTGCCAGCTCATCTCGCTCGAAGCCGTAATTTTCTGCCAGTGATTTTCTCTCAAGCTCGAGGTCGGCGCTTTCCGTGTCAGACTGCGATCTGACAGATACGTATTCTCCTGCCGCCATCGACATCGCACCCGCCACCAGCCCCGCGAGGCCTGCAAGCAGGATATCACTGTGCGCCGCATTGGCTGCCGCGACACCGATAATCAGGCTGCTGGTGGACACGATGCCGTCATTCGCGCCCAGCACAGACGCGCGCAGCCAGCCTGTGCGGTGTGATCTGTGAATTTCATGGTGTGTCATGCGCGTGGCCCGGGCTTTATCCGGCTTTCGATCAAGACGGGTGACTGCCAGATCATCGCCCGACACCTCCGGTTCTGACGTCGGGCACCGTCAGTACGTCAGTAATAGATTCAGGCACCGGAAAACCGCTTTATACCCGCGTCGGTCGACAATATCCCCGATTCACCACAACATGCGCAAGAATTACAACCATTAAATTCTTTTATGGCCCGGCGTATTCCCAGTGGCCGCGGCGCACGGCAAGTCCGTCCCGGTTGACGGCCCTGCTATGCCTTTTTCGTTGCCTTTATGAACAGGATTTTCATCAGCACCATGCCGACAAGCACTGCCATGGACGATCCCGCCAGCAGCGGATCGATCGTGTCGAGCGTGACAAACTTTCCGTAATACAGGAACAGCCCGACCACCACGCCGATGGTACCCAGCTGATGAATATAAAATTGTGACAGGGCCAGTTTTGACACCGGGTTGTCGAGCCATAACTTGTGACACAGGCCGTAAATGAATGACACAACAAAGCCTATGAGCATGATGTGGGCGTGCGTAACCAGGTGGCCGTGGTCCCTGGAGGCTGCCATGTAAATACCGAGCGCCAGCCCGATGATGGCATAACCCAGACTCGTTAATATATATTTTCTATCCATATCGATCCTCCCTACGTTTAGCGTGAAATCAGGCCTCGTTTGCATGCAGCCCGCCAGGTGTCCCTGCGCAAGGCATTATCATCCGCCGCCTCACCATAAGTACATGCTTGATTCCTTGTTCATAATGGTCAGCGCGAAGCGCTCGGCGCAGGGAGCCTGGGCTACCCCGTAACAAACGTGGAGTGGCAGCAGATGTTCCTCGCGCGGATGGCAGTAGCGTGCCCCGGGAGCATCCGACCAGCGGATCAGTCTCTGTACCGTTTCCTGTTCCGCACGGTCGGCGCTGCAACACGTGTCAGCCAGCCATGCCTCGAATGCCTGGTTCAGCCCCCGTGATTCGGCCGTGTCGGCCGCAAAGAATGCCCTGAGATTGTGGAAGGAAAAACCGGAGCCGATCACCAGCACATTCTTCCGGTTCAGGGCAGCAAGGGCTTGCCCGATTGCGATGTGCATGGCGGGATCCAGGGTGCTCACCAGCGACATCTGGATACAGGGGATATCCGCGTCCGGATACATGATCTTGAGCGGCACGAACAGCCCGTGGTCGAACCCCCTCGTCTCATCCAGCCTGGCCTCGATGCCGGCACTGCCCAGCAGTTCCCGGATTTCTCCGGCCATCGACGGGGCGCCGGGGCAGGGATAGCGGATCTGGTAGGACTCGTCCGGAAACCCGTAATAGTCGTAGATCAGTGGCGGGCTCTTCCCGGCGGTCAGCGTCGGCAACGGTTCTTCCCAGTGCGCGCTTACCACCAGCAGGGCATCGGGTTTGGGAATGGTCGACGCAATGTGCTCCAGGCATGCAACCATTTCACGGTGCCCGGCATCGCCCAGCAGCGGCATGGGCCCGCCGCCATGAGAGAGAAAGAGCGCTCCGGGTTTCCGCATCATGGCAAGGCTGCGTGCATGCCAGTGCCCGCATAACCGGCTGGCAAGCGAGCCCTGCCAGTTTGCCAGCCGGTGTACTGCGGTTGATTTACCGTGTTAACTATTCCGCCGACTAGGATTTTTCTTTCAGGAGATCCCGGATCTCCGTGAGCAAAACCTCTTCAGCCGAGGGTGCTGGCGGTGCCTTGGGCGCCTCTTCCTCTTTTCTCTTGAGTGAATTAATGGCTTTCACGGCAATGAAGATGGCAAAAGCGATGATGGTAAAATCAATAACCGTCTGAACAAACTTTCCGTAACCAATGACGACGGCCGGTGTTTCTCCCACGGCTTCCTTGACTACGAACGCCAGGTCAGAAAAATCGACTCCGCCGAGGAGCACCCCGATTGGAGGCATAATCACGTCACCCACAAAAGATGAGACGATTTTTCCGAATGCGGCACCGATAATGATACCAACCGCCATGTCGATTACATTACCTTTTACCGCAAACTCCTTGAACTCCTTGACCATGCCCATAATGTTCTCCTCCAGTTTGACAGTTGACACATAAACCCAAAGAACATCTACACCACTTCTTTATCATCCCGTCATCGTAAAACCTTCAAGCTGCAGGGCGCAAGGCCAAGCCAGCGACCAGCACGAGCTGTTATTCAGGCAATATTACCATCTGATAATTTCTTCGCTAACTGGATTGGCACGCTCTCCCTTGTCTTCCGCGCCTTGATGTTAAGCATTTCCACTGCTACCGAGAATGCCATGGCAAAATAGATATACCCTTTAGGTATATGCACATCGAATCCCTCGGCAACCAGGGTGAATCCGATCAGGATCAAAAAGGATAATGCAAGCATCCTGATGGTTGGATTCCTGTCAACAAATTCACCGATTGCTCTTGCTGAAAACAGCATGACAGCAACTGAGATAATGATCGCCGCCACCATAATTGACAGATGTTCAACAAGGCCCACGGCGGTAATCACTGAATCAAGCGAAAATACAACATCCAGAACCGCGATTTGCGCCAGGATCGAATAGAAACCTGCCAGCCTGGGAGCCGTTTCTGCCTGCTGTACTATTTCCAGGCTGTTATGTATTTCGTGAGTGGATTTTGCCAGGAGAAAAAGGCCACCGACTATTAAAATGATATCCCGTCCGGATATTTCGAATTCATAAATGGAAAACCACGGGTCTACCAGGCCCATAACCCATACAAGACTGAAAAGCAGCGCAAGCCGGGTAAGCATCGCCAGGCCCAAGCCCAGCTGCCGTGCAACATTTCTTTGCTGTGCAGGCAACCTGCCTACAAGAATTGATATAAATATGATGTTATCGATGCCCAGTACAACTTCCAATGCGATGAGTGTGCCTAGAGCTATCCATGCCTCAGGATTGGTTACCCATTCAAACATAGCAATGATCCCGTTTGTTGCCTAACGTCAAAGCCCGTACAAGTCGCTTTGCGGCATCGACTTATACGCGTTGCTGGTCGGAGCAGAGACCACCTGAAGTAACCTCGATCATCATGCCGAGAAAGTAAGCCTGGTGCCCGCCATATTCAGCAAGAACTCGCGGCTCATCTCCGTTTCAATATGCATAACCGCATCCCTGCCGGTACAGTGTGTGGGCACGACATAGCGCGGACCGATTCCCTTCAAGGCATCGGTGGTCGTTTTTATGATGGGAGCATAGTCAGGTCCGGTGAGATGAAAGCCGCCCATCACGACAAAAACCTTCTCGACGCCCGTCACCTCTTGCGCGTATCGAACGGTGTTGATGATTCCGGAATGCGCACATCCGGACAGGATAACAAGCCCCTGTCCTCTCACGTTC
>JABAHR010014329.1_pt5 | contig 10163 bp, 10 predicted proteins | sample 7062101 | NCBI WGS metagenome assembly JABAHR01 (sample SAMN14534553, study PRJNA622989) | marine sediment metagenome | biome: marine biome [ENVO:00000428]; feature: marine pelagic biome [ENVO:01000023]; material: deep marine sediment [ENVO:00002113] | place: India: Gulf of Kutch | collected...
AGACGTGTTCGATATCGCCGCAAGGTCGAAGCGCGGGCTTGCTCGCAGCATTAGGAAGTCTAATGGTAGCCATCGGCCTGAGCGACGGGAGGTCGCCGCTTACAGGAAATTTCCGGTTGGCGTAAGAATCTTACGACAGACAACACTGATGAAAGACCGTCCGATTGAGGCCTGATGCTATGAAGACGACAAGGCTGCCGAACAATTTCGAATTCAAGGCTTTGCAAACGTTCGTGATAACGGTTGAGCAAGGGGGGATGACCCTTGCGGCCAAGGTCTTGGGAATTACCCAGTCCGGCGTCTCGCAGACCATCGCCTCGCTCGAAGAGGCCATCGGGCAGAAGCTCTTCGACCGTACTGTCCGCCCGATCGCGCTGACCGCGGCGGGGCAATCGCTGCTCCGCCACAGCGAGCGTATCCTCAACGACGTGCAGCAAGCTTTCACCGAGGCCGCAGAAAACGAACGCGCCGGGCTCGCCTCCCTGAACATCGCAATGCCCGAAAGCCTCGCCAATGTGATCGGACCGAGACTCTACAGGAGGATCCCTGGGATCTCCAATTTCTGGAGGATCTCCAGCGGCCTGAGTCCGGACCAGCAGGCCCGATTCCATACGCATGAGGCCAATCTCATGATCACCGAGGAAAGCAACACATCCGACATGCTCAATGTCGATCGAAGCACGTTGTTTACCGAACCCTATGTCCTCATATTTCCCAAGAACTTCGAGTTGCCCATGGAACTCGGCCCGCACCTGGCCGAAGCCCCTTTCATTCGCTTTTCCCTGCGATCGTCTGCCGGCCGGCAAACCGAGGTCCAGCTCAACCGCCTCAAGCTGAAATTGCCTTCGGTGGTCGAGTTCGACTCCGTCGTCGGCCATGCGACCGCGGTGTCCTGGGGCCTTGGCTGGGGAATTACCACGCCGACGTGCCTGTTTACCGTTCCTGGAATCTTCAACCAGCTGACTATCAAGCCGATTTCTCGTGGCAGCTTCGGGCGGAGGATGACGCTTGTGGCACGCAAGGATAACCTGGGTTCCACCCCCCGCATCGTGGCCGATGAATGCCGGTCGATCCTGCGTGAGGAGGTGTTCCCCGAGATTCTCGGCCACGTGCCATGGCTCGCCGGTTCGCTCAACCTGGGCGAGGAATAGTCCAGGCCACGGCGCTGTCAGTCTAACGCTAACTCGTCTCCGATTGGCAAAGTCCGCCCTACCCCCCCTGCCTCAGTCGTCAGCCAGGTGATTTGGTTTAACAGTGCCATGACCTGAGGTGATGAGTTGAAGTAGCGGAACGGGTTGTCGACCTTGCTCATCCAGGCCGGCTAGCGTTGCCCCTCCCGCTCAGCCAGATTGCTTTGACAGTGCCGGCCTGACGCGCCTGTCGGTCTAACGGCAACCCCTGTCCAATTGACGGAGTTCGTCTTGTCCCAGCAAAGATTCAGGCGTCATCGGTTTCGCGGGCCGGATAGATCTTGCAGTTGGTGCCTTCACCGTTCGGTAGTTCCAGCGCCTGGTCTGCGGGATTTCCGCAATAGCCAGGAATGCCGTCGCGCGGAGCCATCCGCTCGTCCCACGCGGCCCACTCCTCGCGTAGCTGCGCGAACAATTCGGGCTCGGCATCCTTGNNTTGCGGTCTGCCCGCTCGTGCTGGTCGCGCGAAAGGTCGAACAGGAACTCGTTGCCGTCGATGGCGAAGTATTTCCATTGCCTTGACCGGACGGCAGCCTGATTGTGCCCCTGGAAAGACCAGAACAAGGGACGATCCATGCTGCGTCCCCTTGCCAGCACCGGCAGTAGAGACATACCGTCTAGCGGAGACTGCCCCGGGTCGATGCCAGCTGCGTCGAGCAAGGTGGGGAAGAAATCCATGGTTGCCGCCATCTGGTCGCTGGTCGATCCGGCGGGAATGCGTCCAGGAAAACGGATGATCGTCGGCACGCGTATGCCACCTTCCAGCAGGTACCCCTTCGTGCCGCGGAATGGCCAGACATCCGAATAGCGTTCGCCGCCATTGTCGCTGGTGAAGATTACCAAGGTGTTTTCGGCCATCCCCTGGTTTTCGAGTTCGGTCAGCACTCTGCCGATATTGCGATCCATGCTCTCCATCATCTCGGCATAAGTCGCAAGCGAACCGCCATCGTGGTGGCGCGACTGTGTGCCGAGGGCAAAGTCCTCCGGGCCTTCCCACGGCCAGTGCGGGGCATTGAAGTGCAGGCTCAATGCAAATGGTGCATCGATTGCAGCATTCTCGCGGATGCGTGACACTGCCTCGTCCGCCAACAGCGTAGTCATGTAGCCTGACCGCTCGGCGGGCTCGAGGTCTTCCATCAAGGCAGGCTCATCGAACCATTCGTGGGTAAAATAGTCGATACCGCCGCCGAGAAAGCCGAAGAAGTCGGAGTATCCATAGTTGAGTGGATTGCCCTTGGTCGTGGGTCCAAGGTGCCATTTGCCCACCAGCGATGTGCGATATCCCGCCAGTTGCAGCAGGCGCATCCATGTGTCGTAACCTTCGGGAATGGCAGTTTCGCCCCATTCCCCGGGGCTGAAAGGCTCGACTGCACCTGTGCGGAAGGCGCGGTTGTAGCGACCCGTGGCGAGTGCAAGCCGGGTGGGCGAGCAAACCGGGGAGTTTGCATAGGCATCGGTGAGCCGTACGCCCTGCGCGGCAAGTCCATCCAGAGCGGGGGTGCTGATATGGCGGCTGTCGTAACAGCCGAGATCGGCATAGCCCATGTCATCCGCGAGAATGAAGACGATGTTGGGGCGACCTCGAACACTGGCCAAAGCCCGCCCGGGCAGTGCGCTCGCCGCTGCTGCTACGCCAATCGTGCCCAGCGCTTGCCTGCGCGAAATGTCCTTGCCGATCACGTTCCCTTCCCCGCTTGTCCGCGCAAGCTTAAGGTGCCTTGAGCAATCCTTCCAGCCCCGTGAGGCATTCCTGCGCGCCGCTGATGATATCCAGTTCGCCATCGACAATGCGGATCAGTCGCTCGACTGCGGGGCGGTTGGCGGTGGCATACATCATGCCCCCGATTGTAACTGAAAGGCGCCAGAAGAAGCGCCTGTCATCGAGGTGGGGAAGCGCTCTGCGAAGCAGGCGGATGAAGCGAAACGATGCCTCGTCGGTCGTTGTTGTATAGCTGCGCCGCACCTCCTCGGCCGGTTCTGTCACGGTGCGCAGCAGGAAGTTGACGAAAGTGCCGCTCTCGTCACGCGCAGAAAGCTCAATGATCGGACCGTAATAGGCTTCCAGCAGAGCCCGCACGCTTGGCTCACCATTGGCCGCGACTGCGGCGGCATCGAGTCGCTCGATCCGCTGTTCCACTACAGGTCGCAGGCGGCGTTCCAGCACCGCCCGGAAAAGCGCTTCCTTGGTGCCCCAATGATAGGTGAAATGACCCGGCTGACTTTTCGCCCTGTTGCAGATTGCACGCACGCTGGCGCCTTCGTAGCCGTGCCGAGAAAACAGCAACTCGGCAGCATCGAGAAAGGCTACCCGTCTCGCTTCCGCCGAGCGTGAATACTGCCTGGGTCGAGTGGCCATGAAGGTACCTTGACTGGCTTACTGTCCGGGCACTTCGGGCGCTTCACCCGTCACCGGATGTGCATAGTGGAAGGGGAAGACATGCACATGCGGCCAGATATCACCGAAGTGGACGAGTTCATCCGGCCCCCTGGGATTTTCAGGGAACGTTGTCGTGAACTTGTTGGGAATGCGCGTGTTCTTGTGCCAGCTGTCGAAGTAGTCGGCCTGCCACTGCGTTTCGTAATGCCAGTGCAGGAATTTCCACACGCCATTTTCCTTCACCAGCGTGTCTTCCGCCACGCCGCCTTCGAAATAGGCGTTCCAGAACGCCTTGAGGTTGCCTTCCTTCTGGCGACTTTCGTGCACACCACCCTGGGAGAAGTAGCGATAACGAATCTTCGCGCTCTGCCGGTCGTCGGCCACGTGGATGATGTCCTGCGTCAGGCAGTGGTCGAGCAACTGGCCGTAGGGAGGGCCATCATGGCCCCCGAATATCCCGCCCAGATAGTCGCTCCAGAACCGGCGAACGCCCGCCTTGCCCTTGAACAGGCCATTGCGGAAGCGGATGGTCGCGTTCTCGGCGAAGCAATCGATGGTTTCCTCATGCATCAGCTTGTCGCTGTAGTAGCCATAAGCGTGGACCATGTTGCGGATGGCCTGCACGTCTTCCATCACGCCGATGCGGTGTTCCAGCCTGGCGACATGGTCGATCAGCGCTTGGGTCTGGTCATCGGACATGGTGTTCTCTCCTGTCTTCTGCTCGTATGGCGAAACTCGCAAGGTCTTGACCGTACGATTGTACGAGACTCTGTCTATTAAGCCTTATTATCAGGTCAAGAAAGAACTTTACGTCTGTACGAGTTTTGTTGACTCCACTTTGACCTCAGCCATAAACCTCCCACGCACACTCGAAAGGGATGAGGACAGGGCATGACATCGCAAGCCAGCCCATCCGGCGGAGATGGAATGACGGCGGAGGCGAAGGCCTCCGCGCTGGGCGAATGGAAGCGCGGCTGGGCACTGGTGCTTACCTGCACCTTCGGCATGTCGCTCTCCACCATCGGCCTCTATTCGATGGGCCTGTTCTTCGCGCCGCTGGAAGCCGAGTTCGGCTGGAGCCGGGCGCAAGTCTCCTTCGGTCTCACCATCTACGCGATCGTTACCGTACCGCTCGCCCCCTTTGCCGGGGCGATGATCGACCGCTTGGGTGCGCGGCGCATTGCCATCCCCGGCATCATCGCTTTTGGCGCGGCGATATCGGCACTGTCGCTTGCGGGGCCGGAACCATGGTCGTGGTGGCTGGTATGGGTGTTCATCGGCCTCGCCGTGCTGCTCATCAAGTCGACCGTCTGGGTGACGGCCATTTCCAGCCGGTTCGAGGCAGCGCGTGGCCTGGCGCTGGCCATCGCCCTCAGCGGAACGGCGATTGCCTCCTTCTTCGCACCCATCCTGGCGCGCTGGCTGATCGACGAGAACGGCTGGCGCATGGCCTATGTTTTGATGGGCAGCGGCTGGGCGGGCATGTGTTTCATTCTGGCCGTGCTTTTCTTCTATGACGCACGCGACTGCCAACGGGTGGAGGGAAAGCGCGGCCAGGGCACGCAGACCGGAGCACCTGTGCTCCCGGGCAAGACCTTCCGTGAAGCGATCCGCGATTCCGCCTTCCTCAAGGTTTGTCTTGCCTCTTTCATGGTGCAGCTGATCGTGGTCGGCTCTACCGTCCATTTCCTGCCCATGCTGACCCTGCGCGGACTCGACCGCGAAACAGCCGCTTTCGTGGTCAGCCTCGTTGGCCTCATGGCGGCCGTAGGCAAGCTCGGTAGCGGGTGGTTGTTCGACCGCTTCGATCCGCGCCCGATTGCAGGAATCAGCCTGATGCTGCCGGGCCTGCCGCTACTGATCCTCGCGCTGGTGCCGCAAGGGGACGTTATTGCGCTGTCGCTCGCGCTTGCCACGGCGGTGGTGCTCGGCCTCGCCACGGGGGCGGAGCTTTCCGCCACTGCCTATCTCGCCTCGGCCTATGTCGGCCTGCGGTCACTGGGCACCAATTACGGCATCATCGCCAGCATCATGTCCTTTGCCGCAGGCGTCGGTCCATTGGTGGCGGGCTTGGTGTTTGATGCCACCGGCGGATACGGGCCGCTGCTTTATGCAGGGGTTCCCGCCGGACTGATCGCGGGCAGCCTGATGTGGACGCTGCCCGGATTGCCGGATCGAGAACACTAGATTCCCGCGCCAGCAGCGCCGCGCCAACGAAAACCCAAGGAGCACATATGCCACGTCCCCTCCAAGGCCTTCGCGTGGTCGATTTCAGCCACGCCCTTGCCGGGCCTTTCGCCACCAACATACCGGCCATGCTGGGCTCCGAGGTGATCAGGATCGAGAATCCCAAGGGAGACCTGTTCGGCAATGATGGGCCGAAGGTGGACGGCCCGCCACCGTTCCTGAGCGAAAATGCCGACGAGATTCTCGGCTCGCTGGGTTACGCCGAGGAAGAGATCGCAGCGCTGCACGCCGATGGCGTGGTGCGAGAAATCCAGAAACCCGCTGATTAACCTTCCGCCCGATCAGTCGCCAAACGGCGAGAACGGGACTTCGACCGCACTCAAGAACCCATCGCCATAGTGCACGGTAACCGGTTCGCGTTCGCCGTCGCTCCCCGCCATGGTAGTCACGGCGAGGCGCAGGCGCTCGCCGGGGCGCATCACCCGGGCGATGGCGGAAAGGCCGAAGCTCAGCTGCACGACTTCTCCGGGAGCCTGTGCCTGGACGTCCGCCTCACGGTAAGTTGGGAAAGGAACGCCACCATTGTCGTAAGGCGCTTCGCCCAGCGCGCGGCGCGAGGCGGCCAGCATGCCGCGGGAGATTACTTGCGGGTAGCCTGTAGGGTCGACGGCTTCGAGGTAGGCTTCAACTACGTAGTCCTCGGCAGAAGCGGAGACCGCGAGATGCACCACCGGGATCCCCGCCAGCGTAGTCGCCTCGCGAAACGGCCCGGAGGTGAAGGTGGCGCTGAACGGATCGATGTTGGCCCGAACTGCGCCCATCGTGGTGAGCGGTCGGATGCCGGGTGCGGAAGGCGAGGTTACGCTGCCCGAAATCTCGCTCGCGGTGCCCTGCATCACTCCCGTGCCGTTGCTATCTCCGGAGAGGTCGTAGCGCGTCATGGTCGTGCCGGCGGGCGGGAACTGGTCAGCCTCGACCCATTCGTGACCGGGGCGGCCGTTCTCGAGATAATAGGTATAACGCGCAGCGGGCGCGGCCTCGGCATCCTCCTTCAGATGCGCATCGAAGAAATTGCCCATCGCGGCGTCAAGATCGAAATCGGGGCTGCGGCAGTGCGATCCATGGCCGATATGTACCCGTTCGCTGTTGTCCAGCGACCAGGCCGAGAACAACGTGTCGTTGGTGAAGGGATCAAACCACGTGCCGTAGAAGAATGTGGGTATCCCACCCGCCTCGATAGCATCGGCCTGCGAGTAGAAGCTGCTGGTAACCCAGTATGCATCGCCGGTCAGCGGAGATGCGGAATCGCGAAACGGGGCCGAGCGCCAGATCGCGCTGGCCTGCAGGTTTTCCTGTTTATCGGCTAGTGTGCTGCGCGCCAGCGAGCCATCGGTGTCGGCATCCACCGGCACCGCTCGGGCGACTTCCTGCTCGGGCGTCACGCGTTCGTCAGGCAGCGGCACGGTGCGGGTCAGCCCGCCGTTGGTGAAGGCGTTCATCATGTCGAATTCGGTCGAGCCGACCACGGCGGCGCGCAGGTGTGGCGCCCCGCTGGCGAGCCCGCTCATCACCGTCATCCCGACATAGGAGCAGCCGTGCATGCCGACGCGGCCATTGCTCCATTCGCGCGTACCGAGCCATTCGATCATGTCGCCGATATCACTGGTCTCGGTTTCTCCGCCCGGTGCACCGCGCGAACCGAACGAAGCGCCCTTGCCGCGCACATCGCCAATCGCCACGGCGTAGCCGCGTTCGAGCAGGTGGCGGGTGATGGAGTCCGGCTGAACCTCACCTTCTGCACCACGCCGGGCGCGGTGATAGGGCGTCATGGTCAGCACCACGGGAAGCGGCTCTTCCACACCATCGGGCCGCCACAAATCCAGCGCAAGCCGCGTTCCGTCGCGTACGGAAACGTAGATCGATTCCCGCTGGTAACCGTCTTCGGCCTGCACCGGCGTTGCCAGCAGCGTGGCACCCAGCAGCGCGGCAGTGGTTCGTGCGAACGTCATGCGGCCCCTGCCCTCTCAACGCCCGGTAAACTTCGGCTCGCGCTTCTCGCGGAAGGCGGCGAAGGCTTCCTTGGTATCCTCGGTCTGCGCGCAAACGCTCTGGGCATAAGTCTCGAAATAGAGCTGCTGCGCGAGGTCTGCCTCGGCGCCCATCGACAGCGCCCGCTTGGTCAGCGCCATGGTCAACGGCGGCATCGCGGCGATGCGACTGGCCATGTCCATCACCTCATCCATAAGCTGATCGTGCGGCACGACCTTGTTGACCAACCCGATCCGATCCGCCTCGGCAGCGTCGATGATGCCGCCCAGCAGCGTCAGTTCCATGGCCTTGGCCAGCCCCACCGCGCGCGGCAGCATCCATGTCACTCCGCCGTCGGGCACGATCCCGCGCTTGGCGAAGGGGATGGTGAAACGCGCCCTATCGGACGCAACGCGCATGTCGCAACACAGCGCCAGCGCCATGCCCACGCCTGCCACCACGCCATTGATCGCTGCGATAGTGGGTTTCAGGATATTGAGCTGCGGAATTTGCTCGCGCTCGCCCAAGGCGGCAAGGCGGATGTGCCGGTCCATGCTGTCGGGCTTGCCGGTGCCGGGATCCATCAGGTCCGCACCCGAACAAAAACCCTTGCCCGCGCCGGTCAGCACGACGACGCGCACATCGTCATCCTCGTGCAAGTCCTGCCACAGGCGCGGAAGCTCGGCCTTTGTGGCCTTGGTCAGCGCGTTCAGCTTGTCCGGGTTGTTGAGCGTGACCGTGGAAATGCCATNNCAGAATGCCTTCGTATTCCATTGATTATCTCCGAGTGCGCGATCAGGCGGCGGGCTCTCCCCATTCGGGCGGTTTGGGCAGCGTGACGATGAACAGGCCGGACAGCAGTGCGGCGGGAATGCCGAGATAGAACATCTGCATGTAATCGCCGGTCCTGTCGTAGATCGTACCACCAATGAAAGGTCCAAAACCCGCCGCGATGGCAATGATGGCGGCGATGATGCCGTAGTTCTTGCCGAACGCCTTCAGCCCGCAGAACTGCGTGGTGAGATAGGCGGTGACCGAAAGCTCCGCGCCGGTGGCAAAGCCAAGCGTGACGGCCACGGAGATGGCGACCGCCATGGCAATCGCCTCGCCGCCCGGATGCAGGGCGAGTATCGCCAGTGGGACAAGTGGCAAGGAGAGGCAGAAGGCGGCGATCGGCTTGGCCGGGAATCGGTCGAACAGGATACCGGAGCCGATCTTGCCCAGGGCCGCGCACAGGCCCGCCAGCCCGACCACGGCAGCAGCAGTTTCGCGGCTCATCTCGCGCAAGGTCAGGATCGGCAGGAAGTGCACCGTCGTGCCGATGGCGAAAACCGCGACAAAGAAAGAGGCGAGGCAGATGCGGATAAAGGCGCTGTTGCGAACCGCTTCACGCATGGTGAGGCCTGGCAGATCCCCGCGGTCCTGCTCCACGGCGTCCGCCACCTGCAAGCCGCGATTTTCCGCCTGCCGTCGCCGGTCGCGCGCGTCATAGAAGAACGGCACCACCAGCACGAGGACGATGCCGGACCAGCCAAGGCCCATGATCACATAGGCCAGTTGCCAGCCATATTCCGCAATCAGGTATCGCGCGATCACGGGAGAGAGGAAGGAGGCAATTGCCGTGCCTGAAAGGGTGACTGCCATGGCCGTGCCGCGCGCCGCCTTGAAGTGTCCTGAAATCGCCAGCAGCCAGACCGTGGGAGTGATCCACAGCTTCACCAGGGCGATCATCACCCAGATGGCCCACCAGCTATAGATGTTGGCGGTAACCAATGCGAAGGATGAGAAGACCAGGCCGAAGGCGATAATGCCCGGAATCGCCACCCGCCGCGCACCCCATTTGTCCATCAGCGCGCCGGCCACCGGAGCGAGCGGCGCGACCACCAGCGAATAGATCGTCAGGCCGAAGGATATCTCCCCGCGCGACCAGCCGAATTCACCTTCCAGCGGCTCGAAGAACAGGCCGATCGAATAGATCGTGATCGACGGCAACGACATGCCGATGGCACAGGTCAGCATCAGCAGCCAATTGGCCCTGAGTTCGCGTGTCGCCGGTGTCGTCATGCCAATCGCCTCTCCTCGCAGGCCTTGCTCATCGGGTCGGGATAACCGGTAGCGTCAGAGACGATCCATGCTGCCCGCCAGTCAGGACTGTCACCTCACCCTCTTCCCGCGCCGGGTCGGCAAACGCCAACTCCAGCCGGATGCGATGGCCAGCCGGGAAAATGTAGCTCATTGGCGCAATGCCGAATTGAAGCTCCACCGGCATGCCCGGCTGCAGCGGCTGCGCGTCGGCTTCCAGATGGGTGTGATAGGGCAAGCCCATGGTGTCGTAGGCAGGCGCACCCGTGACGCGGTGCGAGGCGCGCAACTGGCCCACC
>JABAHR010004892.1_pt1 | contig 10158 bp, 7 predicted proteins | sample 7062101 | NCBI WGS metagenome assembly JABAHR01 (sample SAMN14534553, study PRJNA622989) | marine sediment metagenome | biome: marine biome [ENVO:00000428]; feature: marine pelagic biome [ENVO:01000023]; material: deep marine sediment [ENVO:00002113] | place: India: Gulf of Kutch | collected...
TATTTCGCCCATTTTCCCTGCACCTTTCCGCATTCCATGTGACACGATGCCGAATCGCAGTTGTACTCATAGACCTTCAGACCCTGCTCAGTTAGGGCAAAATCAAAGCGCCCGGTAATCATCTCGTTACGACGATTGCTCCAGGACTGATGAATCTTGGGCCAAAGGCAGCTGGGGATATTGAACCGGTCAAGGCGTTTACGGTCACGGAGCACATAGTCGGTTGCATGCAGAAAAAGAGCGTGCAACTCATTTGTGGCGCGTTTGAGCTCCGCGTATGCAGTCTCAGAGAGGCAAAGGTATTTGTAGCGGTCCTCGGGACTGTCGCATAAAAAGTGCCCACCCATCAGGCTTACGTATGCCGCTTCATCCTCGTTGGCAATATTCAGCCAAGCTTTGTCAGGATTCTCAGGAGGAGGGATCTCGCGCGATTCCAGCCTGAACAGGCGTCTATCGGGCTCGACAATTCTCTCGGCGTATGCGTCGTCATCGGTCTGGATCACCCAGCCGAGTATCGTCGCGTCACCAAATGAGCATTCCAACCAGAATTCGCCGTTGTCGGTGATCCTGGCCTTGATTTCCCGCGAGTAATTGTGTCCTTCGGGCCAGACCTGGTTGCGAACATTCTGCTCCACGAGCCGTACGTGCTCTGGAGTCACCTCGGTCACGATGGCTACATGCCCCGTGGTCTCGAATTCGCCACCTTCGTCCCAGATCACCATGCAACCGGGCTCGGGGTGGCGCTTCGAGCCATTGCAGAATGAGTGAAGGGGCAGGGTTTTACCGTTCTTTACCGTCGAAACCGAGCGCAGCCGAAAAATGTCGTACGCCATCGCCACGTCGTCGAAGATGTAACCGTAATTGAGGTACAACCAGCGGCGCGCAAACTCTACGCACTGCCACTTGTGGCCCATGTAGATGCCGTCGACGACGCTACGGTAGGCCTGCCGGTTCGGCAGTTGATCGTCGTCGGCCGATTCGTAATCGCAGGAAAAAACCGGCACATCACCCGGAGCGATGCCGAGCACGGTGCCGAATTTGGCGGCAGGGGCGAAACCCTTTGTCACGATTCAGAGTGCGACGTTGGATGCAGTGCAGGCGCGCAAAAGGCTTTCCAGGTTCGAGGCTGCTCGGCCGGCCGCGGGCTGGGCCGGCATATTAGGCCCGCTTGCACACCGCTGCAACGGTGTTTGCTTCACGTCCATGCCTTCGAACGGGCTCACTCCCGGGCTCACAGCCTCAACAGATTAATACAGCCAGGCGTCGTTAACGCGGCCTGTCCGCAACCGCCTCCAGCCGCCCGGACAAGGATGAACGGCCGAATGCGCGGGCGCCCGGCGTGCGCCAGGCGCGAATTTGATCGAATTGAGCCCTCAACGGCAACTTGGCCGATCTGACTTTTGTCTTTGCAGCTCGCAGATCGCGTCGAGCCGCCGCGGCACGCGAGTCGCGCGGATTGTGGCCACCGGCACGGGGTCGCCGGGGATATCCTCACGACGAGGAAAAATTGCGCAACTGGTTGATCGCATGAAGGAATTTCGCACCGGAATCGAGGCCTCCGGGAGCGCGCCAGGGACGCCTCGACCGCAGCCGACGGCAAGGGGAAGAGCCGATACCAAGTGCCCGGGTGCCTCGGTCGTCTCGACGCGCTTTTTCCGAGGCGGATCACCGGTGCGCCCACTCGCCAGCGTGCGCATGCGGACCAGCATACCTGCCGGGAGCAACGTCGACCGCGCGGGTTGCACCAGGCCCGGCCCCCCGGTGGCGAGCAGATATAATGGCCGCAGCACGGCGCGTCGCCTGCCGATGGGCTTCGGCGAGCGGCTTTGTCAAAACGGAGTGCGGCATGACATTGACCTTCGAGGACTGGCTGCATGACCTCGGGCTCGGTCAGTATGCCAGAGCCTTTGCCCGCGAAGACGTCGACTTCGATACCCTCCGCGAGCTGGGGGAATCCGACCTCGAGGCCCTTGGACTCTCACTCGGCCACCGCAAGCATCTGCTGCGCGCCCTGGCCGAGCGTGACGCCGGTGAGAAGCCGGACGGCGGGAGCGGCGCGCACGAGCCCACGAGCTGGTCGCGCCGCCCGGGCGAACGCAAGCTGGTCACGTTACTGTTTGCCGACATTACCGGCTCGACCGCATTGACCGAGTCGCTCGATCCAGAAGACGCGCACGAGTGGCTGTACGGCGCCGTGCAGCGGATGTGCGAGACCATAGAGCAGCACCGTGGCACCGTCTGCCGTTTCATGGGCGACGGTGTCATGGCCATGTTCGGCGCGCCGATCGCCTTCGAGGATCATGCATCTCAGGCCTGCCTTGCAGCGCTCGAGCTGCAGAAGAACATCGTCGAGTACGCGAACACGCTGGAACGCGATCACGGCTGCCGGATCGAGGCGCGCGTCGGTCTGCACGCGGGTGAGGTCGTCGTGCTGCAGGTCGGCAGCGCCGGCAAGGAGGAGTACGACGCCTCCGGCCCCAGCGTCGCGCTCGCCGCGCGCATGGAGCAGACCGCGAAACCCGGCAGCGTGCAGATGACGGCATCCACTTTTGGACTCGTCGACTCGCGCTTCGAGGCGCAGCCGCTCACGCCGGTGGCGGTGAAGGGTTTCAGCGAACCGATAGCAACCTTTTCCCTGGAGCGGGAGCGATCGACCGAAGCGCCTGCGCACGGCGTCGAGTTTGTCGGAAGAAACCTCGAGCTCGATCAGCTGAAAGCGCTGCTCGACGGCTGCCTGCGTGAGCGAAGCGGACGCTGCGTGCTGCTGCGCGGAGAGCCCGGGATCGGCAAGAGCTCGCTGGCCGAGCGCGTTGCGCTCTCGGCGGCGAGCCGCGGCTACCGCATCCACCGCTCGCGCGCCCTCGACTTCGGCTGGGTTCGCGGCCAGGACCCTGCACGCCTCTTGCTGCGAGACATCCTCGAGGTCGACCCCGTCGCCTCGGAGGCAGAACGCATGCAGGCGGCCGACGCCGCCGTTGGTGACGGACTGATCGAGCCCGAGATGCGCGCGCACCTGCACGATCTCCTGGATCTGCCTGCGCCCTCTGAGCTCGAGGCGCGATACGCCGCGCTCCCGGCAATCGAGCGTGCTGAACAGCGCACCGAGTTGCTCGCCAGCATCGTGCTGCGCGCCTCCGAGCATGTGCCACGGCTGCTGCTGATTGAGGACATCCACTGGGCACAGCCGGCCATCTGGAACTACTTCAGNNCGACCAATGCCCGAAACGGGAAACGACCCCATCGAGTCCCGGCTCGGCGATGTGCCCCTGGTCATACACGGCATCGGGCCGCTCTCGCCGGACGATGCGAGGCAGTTCGCGGCTTTGTTCGCTGTCGAGGATCGCTCAGTTATCGAGCAGTGCATCGAACGATCCGGCCGCAATCCGCTTTTTCTCGAGCAGCTCCTTCGTTCGCGAGCCGAAGGCGGAGTCGGCGAGCTGCCGGGCAGCATCCAGACGCTCATCGCTTCCCAGCTCGATCGCCTGGCCGAGGCCGACAAACGCGCCGCCCAGGCTGCGGCCGTGCTCGGCAAGAGCTTCGACCTCGAGGCGCTGAGGTTCGTTATCGACTCGCAAGATTACGACTGCGCGCAGCTTATCGCGCAACGATTCGTACGCCACGAGGGAGCTCGTCTCGCTTTCTACCACGCGCTCGTGCAGGAGGGCGTGCTCGCCTCGCTGCTGCGTCGTGACCGGCGCGCCCTGCACTCGGCGGCCGCCCGATGGTTTGCCGGGCGGGACGCCATTCTTCACGCGCGCCACCTGGATTTTTCGGAAGATCCGGATGCCGCGCGTGCATACCTGGAGGCGGCCAGAGTCGAGGTCTCCTCTTACCGTTTCACAACCGCCGAGGACCTCTTGACCCGTGGACTCGCGCTCGGGCCTCGAGGCGAGGCTGCGTTTGCACTGCAGCTGCTCAAGGGCGAAGTCCTGACCGCGCTGGGTCGTAACGACGACGGTGCCGGCGCCTACCGGGCGGCAGCGGAGCTCAGCGAAGACCCGGCGGCACGTTGTCGCGCCTGGCTGGGCGCGGCCTATGCCTTGCGCATCGTGGAAAAACACGACGAAGGTCTCGAGCTTCTGAACAGAGCCCAGACGCTCGCAGCCGGTAACGACGGCCTCGAGAGCGAGCGGGCGCAGATTCATTTCGTCCGCGGAACGTTCCACTTCCACCGCATGGACAGCACGCAATGCGAAAGCGACCAGAGGATGGCACACGAGCTTGCCAAAAAATCCGGAAACCGGGAGATGGAAGCATGGGCGCTTACCGGTCTGGTGCGAAGCACTTACCTGACGGGACAGTTCGCGAGAGCCGCGACCCTCACCCGGGAGTACCTGGATTTGTGCAAGCGCTACGATCTCGAGCACGTGAAGTACGCGCAGATCCACATGATGGGATTCACCCTGCACCTGGAAGCCCGCATAGACGAAGCCATGGAGTGCTTCCGCGCGAGCCGCGAGCACGCGCCGCGGGTCGGGGCGCCGCGCCAGGCCGTCATCGGCGCGATGGGGGGCGCGGCTGCGCTGGTGGATGCGGGTCGGCTGCCCGAGGCGGCCGAGTTCGCGCGTGCCGCAATCGATTTGTCCCAACGCGTCGGGGAACGGCTTTTCGGTCTGTGTGCGAGAGCTTTGCTCATCCGCGCGGAAGATCTCGAATCGCAGCCGGAACTTGCCGAACGCGAGCTACGCTCGGGCTGGGATCGGCTCGATGACGCTTCACATCGATTCGTCGGCTGGTGGTTTTTGGGCGGACTGATGCTCGCCACCGACGACGCGTCGTGCCGACGCTGGGCGGCAGAGCAGGCGTCAACGATGGCGTCGGCGCACACCTACGGCCTCGGGCGCCTGTATTTTCTCAATGATGCGATTGCGGCATCTCTTCGCGCCGGCGAAACGTCGCCCGCCGTAGATTTTGCCGATCAGCTCGAAGCGCTGCATCAAGGCGAGATGATGCCACTCGCCGCGCTGCACGTGCGCGCTGCGCGCGCCGCGGCGAGCAGCGACAAGCCGGCCCTCGTTGCAATCCACGAAGATGCTCATCGCGCCGGCCTCCTGCCATTTGCCGCGATCGTCGAAGCCCTGATCGAGAAGGCCTGAGCGGCCGGCGCGTCAGACCTTGCCCTTCCAGGGCACCAGGGCTTTCTCGATCTTGCGCATCATGAGGTCGAACACGAAAGCGACGGCACCGATCACGACGATGCCGAGGAACACGATGTCGGTGGCGAGAAAACGCGCGGCGTTGAGCACCATCACACCGATGCCCGCCTTTGCGGCGACCATTTCCGCCGCGACCAGAGTGGTCCAACCGAATGCGATGGCGACCCGCATGCCGGTGAGAATCTCGGGAAGCGCGGCCTTGATCACCACCTGCCAGACCACCTGTTGGCGCGTAGCGCCCATCGAGTAGGCCGCATGGATCTGCTCGATGGAGACCGAACGCACCCCCGCGCGGGCGTTGATGGCGATAGGTGCGAAGCAGGCGAGGTAGATGAGAAAGATCTTCCCGGACTCACCGATGCCGAACCAGATGATCGTCAGAGGCAGGTACGCCAGCGGCGGAATGGGGCGGTAGAACTCGATGGGCGGATCGAAGACGCCGCGTGCGATTCGATTCATGCCCATTGCGATGCCGATGGGCACGGCGGTGATGACTGCGAGGAAGAACGACAAAAATACCCGGTAAAGGCTCCACAGGATATGCTGGTGGAGCGCGTGCTCGCTGAACCCCTCGCACTCGGCCTCGACCTCACTCATGATGCCGAGGAAGGTCAGAAAGCTCTCGTAGTAATGAGCCGTGCAGGCGATCTTGTTGAATTTCGATATGACCTGTTCCGGCGACGGCAGAAACAGGGGGCGGATCAGCTCGAGATGCGTGACAAGCCACCAGGAGCCGAGAATCACCACAATCGTGACGATGTTGATGATCGTGGCATCGCCGCTGCCGGGCGCGCCGTACTGATCCACCACCTTTGATGTTCGGCGTGAGAACGGATTCAGTCTCATGGCATTTGCTCGCCGACTTCCTCGCCGTAGATGATCGAGAGGACCTCCTCTCGCATCTTGATGAATTCCGGCGATGACTTGACCGCCCTTGCATCCCCCGACTCGAAGAAGCGCCGATAGAATTCGAGCTTGTACTCGTGCGTGATGCGTCCCGGCCGCGGCGACATGACAATGAGCCGCGTCGCCATGAACAGCGCCTCCTCGACGCTGTGGGTGATGAAGAAGACAACCTTCTGGGTTTGTCTCCATACATTGAGAATCAGCTCCTGCATGGTCTCGCGTGTGAAGGCATCGAGCGCACCGAGCGGCTCGTCCATGAGCAGCATCTCCGGGTTGCAGGTAAGCGCCCGTGCAAGCCCGACCCGCTGCTGCATGCCCCCCGAGAGCTGATAGATGGGATAGTTCTCGAAGTCGGTGAGACCCACGAGCCCGAGGTTGGCGCGCGCGGCGTCGCGGCGCTCCTCCTTGCCCACCTTCTGGAGCTTGAGGCCGAACTCGGTGTTCTCCACCACGTTCATCCAGGGGAAAAGGGCATGTTTCTGGAAGACCACGCCCCGGTCGTGACCGGGGCCGGTGACCGGCGCGCCCTTGTGCAGGATCTCGCCGCTCGTGGGGCGCAGGAAGCCGGCGATGACGTTGAGAAGCGTCGTCTTGCCGCAGCCGGAGGCGCCGAGCGCCACTACGAACTCGTTCTCTAGGAAGTCGATGCTGACGTCATTGAGCGCCTCGACGCTCCCGGTCCCGTCCAGGGAGGGGAACTCCATGCCGATATGACTGAGGCTGATGATCGTGCTCAAGGACCCTCCCGTTCCGATGCCGCGGCTCCGGCAAAGGTGCCGAAGCCGCGGTATTCCCTCTCGGCCGTCGAGGCGGGCGGCTGTACACCGCCCGCCGCGACGTGATCAGCACTTACCGTCGAGCACCATCTGCGCGAACTTGGGCGTGGCCGAGTCCGCGTAGCTGTTGAGCACCTTGTCCAGCTTGCCCTGGGCCTTCAGGAACTCCGACGCTGCCATCAGCGCGTTCTGAACCCCGCCGCCGAGCCACACGCCGGAGACCTGCTGCTCGAGAGTGGGATAGTCATAGAGCGCCAGCACGCCGCCCACCTGGTCGGCCTGACCGGAAACAGACTTAGCGATAGCCGACGCGTTGGCGGTGCCGGGACCATAGTCATTCGGATTCGAGCGATAGTCCGCATCGGCCGAGGACACCATCTTGATCCACTGGCACATGAAATCCGGATTCTTGCTGGTGAAGCCCTTGCGCGCGACCATCGCATCGAAGGTGGCCTTGCCCCAGTTGCTCAGATCGCCCGACGTCAACAGCACGTGGCCCTTGCCCTTCATCTTTCCGAGCGCAGGATCCCACACGAAACCGCCATTGATGTCACCGCGTTCCCAGGCGGCGACCATGTCCGGCGGCGACATGTCGAGGACCTTGAGCTTCTTCGGCGAGATGTTGAACTGCTCCAGCGCAAACATCATGTGAAAGTGCGTCGTCGAGCCGAACGGAACCGCGATGGTCTTGCCGACGAGATCCTGCGGGGAGGTGATGGACTTGTCGACCACCAGCGCCTCGGCATCATTGATGTTGTCGTAGATGTAGACCACCTGCAGGTCGACGCCGCGGCTGTATCCGGCGGCTGACGGTGACGATCCGTTGAGCGAGATGTCGACCGAGCCCGACGCCATGGCGTTGATGACCTCGGTACCGGACGTAAACTTGACGAACTCAATGCTCTTGCCACCGAGACCGTTCTTCTTCAGCTGGGCCATCTGAGCCTTCCAGGGCCCGTACACCAGCTGATAGCCGATGGTGACGTCGGCCGCCTGGGCGCTGCCGGCAACGCCGATCAACGCCGACAGGGCAATCATGACGGCTTTTTTAAATGGTATTCTCATTTTTCACTCCTCCACTGTAGTCACAAAAAACTCACCCTCTGGACCAGGCGTCGCGGCCTTCTTGCCGGACCGTCTCGTCCCGTGTCAGCGGCGGCACCCGGCCGCACGCTCAGAGGCTCGTTGCCTCGGCCATTGCTTCTCGCAGCACCGCTGCGATGCATTGGCAATCCTCTTCGTCCAGCCACAAAGGCAGACGCATGTCACACAGCCCTTGCAGCACGCGGTCCGCGCGCGGCACATCGGTCGGCCCCTCGAGGTAGCGCCAGTGGTCGTGACGACTCGTGAACCCCACGGGCTCTTCACGGCCGAACCACTTCACATGCACCCCGTGCTCGTCACTCGCGCGCAGAAAGGTGTCGATGGCCTGCGCGTCCAGTCCCGTCAGATGAAATTGAAGAGAGCTCGGCACATAGCCCTCCTTCGGCGAACGCTCCGGGATGCTGATGTGCTCGACCCCGCGCAGCAGCTCGACGAGGCGGCCGTGAGCCTCGCGCCAGCGCGCCACGCGCTCGTCAAGAAGCGCAAGCTGGGGGCGCAGAATCGAGGCAACCAGGCCGGACATGCGCATGCTGAAATTCGGCGTCGTGTAGCGGTGGCGCTCGAAGACATCCATCTCCGGCCGCGCCCGGTGCTGGGCATAAAGCATGTAGCTGCCCGACATGAGCACCGCCCGTGCGGCAGCGTCCTCGTCATCGGTTGCGAGTAAACCGCCCTCGCCGGAGTTCAGGTGCTTGAAGGTCTGGGTGCTGAAGCAGGCGACGTCGCCGAAGGTACCGACGAGACGCCCGTCCCAGTGCGCGCCCATGGTATGCGCGCAATCCTCGACGACGACGAGGCCGTGGCGACGGCACACCGCCATCACCGCGTCCATGTCCGGCACGTGACCGCGCATGTAGGAAAGCATCAGGAAACGCGCACCGGATTCGCGTGCCTTGCGATCCAGATCTTCGATGTCGATGGTGTACGAATCGGTGATGTCGACGAGCACCGCCTGCGCGCCGGCATGGGCGATTGCACCCGGCACCGGCGCCAGCGTGAAGGCGTTCAGCAGCACCTTGTCTCCGGGCATGACGCCCGCGGACTTCAGCCCCAAGAACAGCGCGCAGCCGCCGGAATTCACCCCCACCGCGTAACGCCGGCCGATGGCCGCCGCGAACTCCTCCTCGAGCAGCGCCGTCACCGGCACGCCGTGGCGGTCCTCGGCATAGCGGAACAGCCGGCCGTCGTGCATGAGCTCCACCGCCGCGTCGATGCCCTCCTGCGGGATCGGATCCGGGGCGCTCAGATCCTTTTCGAAGCGCGTGCGGTTATCCGTTCGGGAAGCGGGCTCGGCCATCACACCGCACACTCAACGCCTAACTGAAACGATTCGATGAGCAGGCTCTCATTGGGATGCTGGCCGCCGGCAAGGTGGCTGCGTACGCGGCCACGGGACGGCAATGCGCAGAAGGCCCCGCTTGCCAGGCACCGCGGCATCATGGGCTTCGATGCCTTCGATGGAGTGATTTGCTCGAAATGGGGAGGTGTCATGGCCGTCGCGCGGGGTTCCCTGCCTCCGGCGCTTCAGACGGTGTCCCGGCCCGGAGAGTCTTTGTTCTGCGCCGCAGTGTCTGAAAGCGCTTACACCGCCGCAGGGGCATTATGATCCCGGCCAATGCGCCGGTGTCAAGGAAGCCTCCGTGGCTTCATCGAAGGCCTCGTGGACCGGGATCAACTGTTTGAAATTCGAATAAAACGCCGGAAGCCACTGAAATAACGACGGCTGCGCTTTCAGGATCGCCTCGAAGAGGTGCGGCTGAGGCTCCTGGATGGCCCGCTCGGCGGGCGTCTCACCGGCGCCCCCTCATCGGTGACGAGGAGGGTCAGGACCCGGTCCAGCCCCGCGGGAAATCGCGTTTCGAGGTGCCGGAACGACCGCCGCAGTCGCACTCTCCCGCGTCGATAAACGTATCCATTCCGGTCGCTGCGTCGGGCAAGAAGTACGCGGGCACCTCGAGCTCCAATGCATCCTGAGCTGCCCCGACTTTGAGGGCGAACTCGGGGCTGTCGATTATCGAAGCGCAACTCCTTCAAACGGCCATTGGGCAACACAACAGATGTATCGATACATCTCAACCAGGATGGGCAGAAACGGAAACAAGGATAATTTGCAGGAATTACAGCTTTTTCTGGTGGGCCGTGCAGGAATCGAACCTGCGACCACCTGATTAAAAGGCAGGTGCTAACGCTGTAACACTATGTTTCTCAAGCGTTCA
>JABAHR010010093.1_pt1 | contig 10144 bp, 7 predicted proteins | sample 7062101 | NCBI WGS metagenome assembly JABAHR01 (sample SAMN14534553, study PRJNA622989) | marine sediment metagenome | biome: marine biome [ENVO:00000428]; feature: marine pelagic biome [ENVO:01000023]; material: deep marine sediment [ENVO:00002113] | place: India: Gulf of Kutch | collected...
TATAGACGGGCTTTATAGCGGTGATCCTGAGCAGAATAAGGATGCGAAGCTTATAAGCCTAATAAAAGAAGTGAACGGAGATATAGAAAAATATGCCGGCAAGACCCGCGGCAAAACAACCACGGGAGGCATGGTTACAAAGATCGAGGCTGTTAAGAATGCTGCCGCCTTTGGTGTTCCTACTATTATTGCAAACGGCAAGGACCCATCAAACATATCGGCAATATTTGACGGGAAAGACGTGGGTACATTCTTTTTGCCTGCCATGGAAAAACTCTCAGAAAGAAAGCACTGGATTGCCTTTGCTCATAAGCCGCTTGGAACCATTTTTATAGATGACGGGGCAGCAAGGGCTATTAAAGAGGCGGGCAAAAGCCTCCTTCCATCAGGAATAACAAGCGTAGAAGGAGATTTTGATATTGGAGAGCTTGTGGTGTGTGTGGACAGCAGCGGTAATGAAATTGCACGCGGCCTCACAGCTTATGGCGCAGGTGATATTAAAAAGCTTGCCGGGCAAAAAACTTCTAATATAGAAAAGATACTTGGGTACAAATACAGTGATGAAATTATTCACAGGGATGATCTTGTGCTTTTGTAAAATATAATAAATTTAGATATGAAATTAAGGTCTCTAATCTTTTTCTTTTTAATTCTTTTTGTTATTGCTTTATTGTCGGCTTACTATCTTTTTAACTACTACACAAAAGAGTTTGCATACAACTCTGAGATTAAACTGGTTGAAATTAATAAGGGAGAAAGCGTTACAAAAATATCTAAAAAGCTCCTTGATAATAAGATTATTTTCAATGATAAGCTTTTTGTTCTATATGTGAGGATAAATAAACTTGAGGGCAGCTTAAAAGCCGGGGAGTATGAGTTTTCTAAAAACCTCACTATAAAAGACGTGACTGAAAGACTTATAAATGGCGATGTTAAACTGAGGAAGGTTACCATTCCAGAAGGGCTAACCCTAAAACAGATAGCTCAGGTATTTGAAAGAAACAATTTGTTTTCGGCAACTGAGTTCTTAAGCGCCCTGGAAGATCAAAATTTAAAACAAGAGCTTCTTGGTAGCGAGATTAATTCATATGAAGGGTTTATATTCCCTGAGACTTATAACTACAGTAAAGACGCCGGACCGGAAGAATTCGTAAGGATGATGGTAGCAATGCACAAAAAAGTATTTGATGAACTGAGGCCAAATTATAATGAGGAAAATGATCTCAGCGACTATGAAATTCTTAAGCTTGCCTCAATCATAGAAAAGGAATCGGGTGCAAACAGTGAGCTTAGGACAATATCATCTGTCTTTCATAACAGACTGAGAATAGGGATGAAGCTCGATAGCGATCCTACAATTATTTACGGAATGGGGGACAGTTATGATGGTAACATCAGAAAAAGGGATATAGAGCAATATACGGCATACAATACCTATCACATACAAGGTCTGCCGCCAACACCAATATCTAATCCCGGAAAAGCGGCAATCGAGGCGGCTATGAACCCTGAGCAGACAGAATTTCTCTTTTTTGTTTCCATGGGAAACGGAACCCACTATTTTTCAAAAAACTATAAAGAGCACAGAAGAGCTGTTTATAACTATCAGATTAAAAAGAGAAACTAGTTTTTAAATGCTCTTGCAAACGGGTCTACGTGTGACTTTTCAATTACAGGCATAGTAAAGCTTTTATCCCTTCTTTCTATTCTTATAATCCCATCAGCTCTCTTAGACGCTATAAACTGCGCGCCCTGGGTTTCTTCTGAAATTTTTTCCAGAATTCTTGGAAAGTTCTTGGCTCCAATAAATATTGAGTGAATACACACGCCCAGTTTCCTTGCTCTTTCTCTTTCTTTTATTACTTCACAGTCCCCTGATGTAGGTATGCCGTCTGTAATAAAAAGTATATGTTTGTTTCTAAGTCCTCTGCCTTTAAATTCATCAAGAGCATCCTTTAGTGCATCTTCGTAGTTTGTGTTTCCGGAGCAGTCTGTGCTTGAGGCAGCTTCTATCATCCAGTTGTAGTCTCTTGTAAAGAAGTTGCCGCTTTTTTCATGCTTGAATGATTTATGGTTGAATTCTATGTATCCAACCCTCATGTTTTTTGACCTTGCAAGCTGAATAACTCCCTTCACTACTGATGACGACCACTCGCTGTAAACTCCCATCATGGAGGTGCTCACGTCTCTTAAGATCGCAATCTCGCCGCCCATAACCTCTTTTTCCCTTCTATGAACCCTGGGAAGGCTGGGTGAGGTATATAACGACCAGAATACTGCCTCGAATGGATCGATATCTTCCATTTCATCAAACGTGGACATTCTCTTCCACTTTCTTGGAGAACCACCCGGATGCACTGCCTGCAGAGCCAGGCTCCTTTGAAAGTTTCCTTCTAAAACCTTCATAATCATCTTGATATTATCTGCAGTGCTGATGTTTTTCTTGCCGCCTACCCAGTATTCATCTTCATCTCCGGGGGAGTCTGATTTGCTTGGGTAGATTACCTCCGGAGAGCGTACTTCTTCGTCATCTTCATTCTTCTCGCCGCTGTCTGCGGGTCTTCCTTCTGCATCGCTCTTGGTTTTTTCTTCAGGAGGCGGAATAAGTCCAGGGTCCTCTTCTATATTATTCTTGAGTTCTTTTAAGGCCTGGAAAAAGGTTTTCTTTGCTTCGTGAAGCTGCTCGTCTGTATGCTCTTCAGCTTCATCAGGAGCTATCTGCTCTCTTTCTTCCTCAGGGTCCCTTGAGTCATCACTGCCAAAATTGGGCTCCTGATTAAGATTTGCTACCGGCTCTTCTTCGACTTTTTTTTTTGGTTGATTACCTCATCGATGATCTGGTCGATCATTGCATGAATTTCTTCCGGCACTCTGAAAGCAGTCATATATCTAAGGGCTCTCAGGTCTTCGGCTATACAGCTCTTTCTGTCATGAAGTAGTGCATGAGATTTCAGGATCTTAAGGGATTTTACGAAAAAAGTCCTGTCAGAAATAAGCGAATTGGTTTCGTTTAAGCCGTATTTGTCTATTAGCGTCATTACAAAACTCTTAAGAAGGTTCTGCACTTCTACAGGAATCTTTACAGAGTTTAGTTTCTTGTAATATGCGTCAAGCATTTTTCTTGTGACTCTTTCGGGCACCTCGCGCTTGTCTGAGTCTTTGGAATAAAGCTTGATTACCTCGGAGATTTCGTCCCACTTTCTTCCGTACGAAAGCCCCTTTGCGTTTATCTGCAGAATGAACCTGTCAAGGTTAGCAGGATCGAGTGGTTCGTTGTAATATTCATCCGCGGTAGGGTTACTTGTCGCAATCGCTGTAAGCAGCGGGATGTCTTCGTTGAAAAATTTTCTTTCGTTTAATATACGAAGCAGTACATTCAGTGATTCTCCAGGAGCTCTGGAAATATCATCGAGCAGACAGATTTCTGCGGTTAATATGCCGCCCTTTACAATTTTTTGTTTAATTATTTCTTCGCCTTCTTCAGTATTTTCTTTTGATATAACCAAATCTCCTATAAGTTCAGAAAGCCTGGTATCTCTATGAAGCTGATAAAAGAAAAACTGAAGCTGGGCTGCGCCTGATATAATTTCTGAAAGCATGGTTTTGGCTGTTCCCGGAGGGCCTTCTATATATATGTGTTCTCTCGAAATGATTCCCAGCAGCAAGGACATTTTTACGTCTTCATGCCCGACTACGAGGTTGTCCATCTCTTCTTTTAAAGCCACATAGGGATTAGTAGTACTCATCGTGTAGGAGTGCCTCCTCGCTGTATTTGACTAAATTAGTCTTAGATTCTACATAAATAGACATTTCTTAGCAACAAAAATATTAATTAACCTGAAATTAAATTTAAAATTAATAAAACTTACATTAATTATTAATTTAGCTTAGAAAAATCAGCAATGTTAAAAAACAGAGTTTTAATTTTGTGTAATAATGATAGCCTATTATTTTTAATTTGCAGTTTTTTGTCCATCACCATAACGCTGTCAAAAAAATTATCGACAGGAATTCTCAGCTCAACTATCTTTGAAAGTACCTTTTCATAATCTGCGGATTCCAGATCTTTGCTGACTTCATTTTTTATGGACAAGTATTTTTCATACAAGGTTAGTTCAGCGTCATCGGCAAATAAGGATTCATCTACAGCTCCTGGCTCACTGTCTTTAGTTATATTGACAACTCTTTTAAATGCGGTTGTTACTGATTCAAAATCAGGCTTATCTTTAAAACTTGTAATGGTTTCTACTACTTTTAATGAGTCAGTTATGTTTTCAAAATTTGTGGATAGAGCCGCATCAATCACATCAAAATCAAACTTATGTTCTTCAAGGAGGTAGTTTCTGAATCTTTCTGTAAAAAATCCCAGTATTTTATCCGGCAGCCCGGCCTGTTTTTCTGCTGACATATCAAGCCCGCAGTTTTCTATCCAGCTGTTTATTAAATCTTTTATATTAAGGTCGATATTTTTATCTGTTATTATCCTTATAATTCCTATGACCTGTCTTCTTAGAGCATAGGGGTCTGCGCTTCCGGTAGGAATGAGTCCTGCAAAAAAGCAGCTGCATATGTTGTCGATTTTTTCGGCTATGCTTAAATAACTTCCAAGCTCTGTAGCGGGGAGCTGCCCGTCTCTTGTTACAGGCATATAATGCTCTTCAATAGCTGTGGCTACTTCTGATGTTTCTCCGGAAATCAGCGCATAGTACTTGCCCATTGTTCCCTGAAGCTCAGGGAATTCAAACACCATTTGCGTTACAAGGTCTGCCTTGCAAAGCTCTGCAGCCCTTATGAAACTTCGCTCATTAATGTTAAACAGGTTGGAAATATATCTTGATACTGCTTCTAATCTTGATTTTTTATCGTAGTAGCTGCCGACATCAGACAGGTAGGTCACTGTTTTTAGCTTATCTACATAGTTTTCCAGATGCTGCTTTGTGTCTTCGCGCAGGAAAAACCTGGCGTCATTAAACCTTGCCCTTATTACCCTTTCATTTCCTTTTATGACTACTTCTGGTTTGTCTACCTTAATTCCCGATATAAAAATAAAATTGGGCAACAGGGTGTTAACTTTCTTTATGTCCTCAATGGATTTGATGACGGTATCATCTGAATCAGAAGAGTTTTTTCTGTATACAGGAAAATATTTCTGATGGTATTTCATCACACTCACTAAAACCTCAGGAGGCACTTCCAGGTATTCCTCTTCAAATGTTCCTATGAGTGCTATGGGGTACTCCACAATATTTGAAACTGTTTTAAGAAGTTCGGTATCTTCTTCTACTGACCCATTTAGCTCAGCTGCTCTGACTGCGACTTCTTTTTCAATAAGACCACTTCTTTTGTCTTGATCAAGCACAACAAATGAATCTTCAAGCCCGGATAGATAGCTTTTCCAATTCTCCACTTTAAAGCTCTTCGGGCTTAAAAACCTGTGACCATAAGACTTGTTAGAGCTTGTTATGTTGTAGATAGTAAATTTTAACGGCTTATTGTTAAAAATGCATAAAACCCATCTTATTGGTCTAGCAAAGGTTATTTTGCTTGTACGCCATCTCATGGATTTTGGAAATGGAATTTTCAATACTATATCGGGGAGTATTTCTTTTAGTATTTTGCCCGTATGCCGGCCTTTAATTTTTTGAGTGAAACCCAGGAACCGACCCCGATCTGTTTTTAATATTCTCAGGCCTTTAGCTTCTTTGCCGAATTTTTTGGCAAAACCTATTGCTGCCTTAGAAGGGTTTTTATTATCGTCATAAGCAATACTCTCTGGAGGGCCTGTGTGCTGCTGGATTATATCTTCTTGCTTTTCGGGCAAACCTGATACTCTCAGTGTAAGACGCCTCGGAGTATAATAAACCTCTACGTCGCTGTGGCTGAGGTTTGAGTCCGATAAGACCTTTGTGGTTATCTCTTTTAGTTTTTTAGAGGAGTCTTCCAGAAAGCCTGCGGGTATTTCTTCGGTTCCGATTTCGAGTATTAAGTCTTTGTCCATAATTAAGGCTTTGTCCAGGGATTATTCTTAAGTAGCGGGAACCCCATTTTTTCTCTTTGCGCAAGATAGGTTTCCGCACATATCTTGGCCAGGTTTCTCACTCTTCCAATGTAGTTTGCCCTCTCGGATACTCCAATTACTCCTCTTGCATCAAGAAGGTTGAATGTATGTGAGCATTTAAGACAGTAGTCGTATGCTGGGAGTGAAAGCTCATTTCTTGCCGCATTCTCACATTCTTTTTCAAACTGCCCGAACTGCTCTGTAAGCATTTTGTAATCGGAGCTTTCAAAATTATATGTTGAAAACTCAACCTCGTCTCTGTGGTGAATCTCTCCATACGATATACCCTTTGTCCACTCGACATCATAAACATTCTCTACTTCCTGAATATACATAGCTATTCTTTCTGTACCATATGTGATTTCCACAGAGATCGGATCCAGGTCTATTCCACCGGCCTGCTGAAAGTATGTAAACTGCGTTATCTCCATGCCGTCAAGCCACACCTCCCATCCAAGCCCCCATGCGCCAAGAGTTGGTGATTCCCAGTCATCTTCTACAAACCTGATGTCATGCTCAAGCGGATTAATGCCCAGATGTTTGAGGCTGTCTAAATACAGATCCTGAATATTGTCCGGCGATGGTTTGATTATCACCTGGAACTGGTAGTAATGCTGCAGGCGGTTTGGGTTATCCCCGTATCTGCCGTCGGTAGGTCTTCTCGAAGGCTCTACATATGCGACCTGCCAGGGCTCAGGCCCCAGGCACCGTAAAAAAGTTGCCGGATGAAAAGTGCCCGCACCTTTTTCCAGATCATAGGGCTGGTAAATAATGCAGTTTTTTTTAGACCAATAGTTTTGCAGTTCTAATAAGAGCTTCTGAAATGTCATTTTGTAAAAAATCAGTTTATATATTCAGTTATTTTTTCTAAAGCACGAAGAGCAATATACCTTCTTTTTTCAGATTTAGAACATTTTTTTTCTATATCCTCTATATCAGGGTAAAGCCCAAAATTTATGTTCATGGGCTGAAATTCCCTTATGTTTTCATCTGTAATATATTTTAGCAGTGATCCAAGAGAAGTTTGCTCGCTTGGCTGGTTTATTCTTTTGCCAAGAAATAAATTTGAAGCATTCCTTCCTGCTATTATCCCCATGGCTGCCGATTCTACATATCCTTCTACCCCTACGATTTGTCCTGCAAAGAAAATGTTTGGATTATTTTTTAATTGAAGGCTCCCGTTTAGTAGTTTTGGTGAATTGATGTAAGTGTTTCTGTGCATGCTGCCGTATCTTAAAAACTCTGCATTTTCAAGCCCGCTGATTGTTGAAAACACCCTTTTTTGCTCTGAATATTTGAGCCTTGTCTGGAATCCTACCATGTTGTACATTGAGCCGCCCGAATTTTCTTTCCTAAGCTGTACCACGGCATATGGTCTTCTTGATGTATTAGGATTTGTTATACCTTTTGATTTCATTGGACCAAACTTGAGTGAGTCTTTGCCCCTGGAAGCTATAACTTCTACAGGAAGACAGCTTTCAAAATACTTCACGCTGTCAAATTCTTTTACATCAATGCTGTCTGCAGAGGTTATATCATCGATTAATTTATAATACTGCTCTTTTTCCAGGGGACAGTTTAAATAATCCCCCTGCTCGTTCTCTCCCTTTTCATACCTCGATGCAAAAAATGCTTTTTCAAAGTTTATGCTTTCGGCATCAATGATAGGTGAAATAGCATCGAAGAAATATAGATAGTCGCTGCATGTTAACCTGCTAATTTCTTTTGATAGGCTCTCAGATGTTAGGGGTCCCGATGCGATAATTATTGGACAGTCTGTCGTATCTGGCAGCTTGCAGAACTCTTCACATTTAATGTTAATGTAAGGATTTGTTTTTAGAGCATTAGTTATGAACTCGGCAAATTTTGTTCTGTCTACGGCAAGAGCCTTTCCCGCCGGCACACTATTTTTATCGGCAGCTTCTATTATTAGTGAACCTAATCTTCTCATTTCTTCTTTTAGAATACCGCTGGCATTTTCAAGGTAATTGGACTTTAATGAGTTGCTGCAGACAAGCTCAGCAAACATCTCTGTATTGTGAGCCGGGGTCTGCCTTACTGGACGCATTTCATAAAGGTCAACTTCTATTTTGTTTTTTGCAATCTGGTATGCGGCTTCGCAGCCCGCAAGTCCGGCTCCGATTACAACTATTTTTTCTTTGTTTATCATTAAATATTAATCTGTATTTTCATTTTAAGACTATATTTCTTGAGTAATAGAAATATTATTAACTGTATATACGGAAAATGAAAATATAGTCTAGATACGCTGTGTTAGCATCTATAGCAATTAAATGTTTATAAAATTTTTTAAGTTTTGAGTTTAAAATCACTATAATATGAGTACTAATGAGATATTACTTCGTAATTGACTTTATACAAAAAATGTAGTATAAAGGATAGAGGGGAAAAGGGTTTAAATATTTTAAATATATGGAAGAAATTATCTTAAGGGAGGGATAAATACTTCGATTTATAATAAATTATTATATAATCCGATAGATATGGCACATGAATTGCACTATAGTTAAATAGTTATATAATATTTCATTTCGGGGTATACTTATACATGAGGCAGCAAAAAGCAGGCGCCAAAATGGGCGATATACTGATCAAAGAAGACGTAATAAACCTTGATCAGCTTAAAAGCGCCATACAGGAACAAAAACATTCCGGCAGAAAGCTTGGCGAAACTCTGCTAAACCTTGGATATATTGATGAAAATCAGCTTGTAGCCTACTTAAGTAAACAATACGCCGTTCCCGCCATTAACTTAGAGCAGTTCGAAGTTTCAGAAGATGCCCTTAACCTTGTGGCAAGAGAATCAGCCTTAAAACATAAACTTGTTCCCATAGACAGATCCGGATCAACTCTGGTAGTTGCAATGGCGGATCCTTCAAACATTTTCGCCATTGATGATCTGAAATTTGCAACAGGACAAAACATCGAAGTCGTAGTTGCTTCAGAGAGATCTATAAAAACCGCAATTGAAAAGCACTACGGTTCCCAGGAAGAATGGCAAAAGAAAGTCGAAGCCGAAAAGAGTCAGGAAGAAGTCGGCAAGCTTTTTGGAGAACTGGAGGACTTTGTTTTAGATATCGAAGGAGAAGAGAAACTCGATTTAGATGACCTGGAAAAAGCATCCGAAGAAGCTCCCGTTATAAGACTTGTTAATCACATATTACTCGAATCCATTAGAAGAGGGGCCAGTGATATTCATATTGAGCCTTATGAGCATGACTACAGGGTAAGACTCAGGATCGATGGCGTATTATATGATATTTTAAAACCACCACTTCAGCTTAAAAATCCTGTTTCTTCCAGAATCAAGGTAATGGCTAATCTGGATATCGCAGAGAGAAGGCTTCCACAGGACGGGCGTATAAAGATCAAGGCCAGCGAGGGAAGAACCATGGAATATCGTGTTTCCTGCCTTCCAACCATAACCGGTGAAAAAGTGGTTATGAGGCTTCTTGATCAGGATTCTCTGAAGCTCGATCTTACTCAATTGGGATTTAATGAAGATGAGCTTAGACTTTTTAGGGAGTCAATTTATGAACCCTTTGGAATGGTCTTAATAACTGGTCCGACTGGTAGTGGTAAAACAACCACGCTTTACTCAGGACTTATGGAGCTTAATAGAGAAGACGTAAATATTTCAACTGCTGAAGATCCTGTAGAATATAGCTTATCTGGAATAAATCAGGTGCAGATGCACGAGTCTATAGGTCTTAACTTTTCATCTGCCTTGAGGTCTTTTTTAAGACAGGATCCTGATATTATACTAGTGGGTGAGATAAGAGATTATGAGACTGCTGAAATATCTATTAAAGCTGCGCTTACCGGTCACCTCGTTTTATCTACCCTTCATACAAACGATGCTCCTTCAACTATTACGAGACTCCTCAACATGGGTGTTGAGCCATTTCTGCTTACAGCTTCACTAAATGCAATACTTGCTCAAAGACTTGTAAGGAAAGTATGCCAGGACTGTAAAGAAGTTGTCGAGGTATCCCCGCAGGTTCTTATTGATCTTGGAGTTTCACCAAAGGAAGTATCGGATTACCAGGTTTACAGGGGAAGTGG
>JABAHR010012092.1_pt4 | contig 10140 bp, 10 predicted proteins | sample 7062101 | NCBI WGS metagenome assembly JABAHR01 (sample SAMN14534553, study PRJNA622989) | marine sediment metagenome | biome: marine biome [ENVO:00000428]; feature: marine pelagic biome [ENVO:01000023]; material: deep marine sediment [ENVO:00002113] | place: India: Gulf of Kutch | collected...
CATCTCGATGAAATAGAACTCGCCGTCCTCGTAGAGGAACTCGATGGTGCCGGCGCCGGAATAGCCCATCTCGCCGATCGCGTCGGCGCAGATCTTGCCGATGCGCGCGCGGGTCTCGGCGTCGATGGCGGGGGAGGGGGCCTCTTCCAGCACCTTCTGGTGGCGCCGCTGCAGCGAGCAGTCGCGCTCGCCCAGGTGCACGCCGCTGCCCTGGCCGTCGCCGAAGACCTGGATCTCGATATGGCGCGGGCGCTCGAGGTATTTCTCGATATAGACCTCGTCGTTGCCGAAGGCGGCCTTGGCCTCGGCCCGGGCCGACGAGAAGGCGGTGTCGATGTCCTTCTCGCTCTTGGCCAGCTTCATGCCGCGCCCGCCGCCGCCGGCGGTGGCCTTGACGATCACCGGATAGCCCATGTCGCCCGCGATCTTGCGCGCGGCCGCCAGGTCGGGCACGCCGCCCTCCGAGCCCGGCACGCAGGGCACGCCCAGGCGCTTCATCGTCTCCTTGGCGGTGATCTTGTCGCCCATCATCCGGATGTGCTCGGACGAGGGGCCGATGAAGGTGATCTCGTGATCCTCCAGCACCTGCACGAAGGCGGCGTTCTCGGACAGGAAGCCATAGCCGGGGTGGATCGCCTCGGACCCGGTGACCTCGCAGGCCGAGACGATCGAGGGGATCGACAGGTAGCTCTGGCTGCCCGGCGGCGGCCCGATGCAGACGCTTTCGTCGGCCATGCGCACATGCATCGCGTCGGCGTCGGCGGTGGAATGCACCGCGACGGTGGAGATGCCCATCTCCTTGCAGGCGCGGATGACGCGCAGGGCGATCTCGCCCCGGTTGGCGATCAGGATCTTTTTGAACATCGCCAGCCCCTTATTCGAGGATCAGCAGAGGAGCGCCGAATTCGACGGGCGAGCCGTCCTCGACCAGGATGCGCTTGACCGTGCCGGCGCGCGGGGCGGGGATCTGGTTCATGGTCTTCATCGCCTCGATGATGAGGACCGTCTGGCCCTCGGACACCTTGTCGCCGACGCTGATGAAGGGGGCGGCGCCCGGCTCGGGCTGCAGATAGGCCGTGCCGACCATGGGCGAGGTCACCGCACCGGGATGTTGGGCCGGGTCGTCGCTGTGCGCGGCCGGGGTCTCGGACGCGGGCGCCTGGTGCTGCTGGACCGGGGCGGCGGGGGCCGCCGGCGCGGCGGGGGCGGCGGCCGGAGCCGGCGCCGCTGCGCCGCCGCGCGCGACGCGGACCTCCAGCGAGTCGTCCTCGCCGAATTCCCGGCGCACCTCGATCTCGGTCAGATCGTTTTCGCGCAGCATCGCCGCAAGCGCCTGAATGAAGTCGATATCCGATTGACGGTTTTCTTCGCTCATTATGGTCCCCGTGGCCAATCTTTCCGCCGGCCTCTTCGGGCCGTCCCGTTTCACCTATAGTTCCCCGGCGGGCAGAGGAAAAGAAGTCTTCGCCTTTACATTTCGCCCCGTTGCTCGGCGATCAGCCCGCGAAAGGTCTCGGCCGGCGCATAGCCGCGCAGCATCTGGTCGCCGATGATGAAGGTGGGCGTCCCCGATATCTGCAGCTCGAGTCCCAACTGCATGTTGCGGTTCAGCTGCTCCGAGACCTGGTCGCTGTTGCCCAGCTCCAGCATCTGGTCGACATCCACGCCCGAGTCCTCGGCCAGCGCCAGCAGCACCTGTTCGTTCAACGGGCCCTCATGCACCATCAGCTTGTCGGCGAAGGTGTTGTAGACCTCTGGGCCCTGCGCGATCAGCACCGCGCTGGCGGCGCGCGCAGCCATCTGGCTGGCAGGGCCAAGGATCGGGTATTCCTTCTGGATCAGGCGGATGTCCGGGTCCGACTCCAGCAGCGCCTGGATCTCGGGATGGGCCCGCTTGCAGTAGCTGCATTGGTAGTCGAGGAACTCGACGATTGTGACGTCGCCCTCCGGGTTGCCCAGCACGTTGGAATAGCCGTCATCGGTCAGCGCCGCCCGGTTCTTCTGGATCAGCTCGACGTCGCGGGCTGCCTGGGCCGCGCGCTCCTGCCGGTCCAGCGCGGTCATAACCTCGCGCAGGATCTGCGGGTTCTCCAGCAGGTAATTGCGGATCTCTTCGTGCAGCATGGCTCGATCGGCCTCGCTGAGATCGTCGAACGGCCCCGCCGCCGCCGTGCAGCCAAGCATCGCCGCCATCAGCGGCCCCGCAATCCAAGCTCTCATCGTCTCTCCCTCTCTGAGCGGCGCGCGGCCGTGAGAATGTCCTCGGCCTGGCGCCAGCCCGGCCCGCCGCGCGGCAGCGCACGCATCGCACGCGTCGCATGAATCCCGGCGTCCTGCAAGCGGCCGGCCAGCATCATACGCTCGGCCGTGGCCAGCGCCGCCTGGCCCTCGTCGCCCCGGCGCGCATGCACGATGGCCAGGTTGCGCAGCGCCATCGGGTCCGCGCGGTCCAGGCGCCGCGCCCGTGTCAGCACCTCCAGCGCCTCGGCATCCGTCTGGGGCGTGTCGCGCGCAACCAGCGCCCTGCCCAGCCCCGACAGGATCAGCGGCTCGTAGGGCAGCAGTTCGGCCGCCTTGCGATAGGCCGCGACCGCCGCCGGGACCTCGCCGTTTTCCAGCCGGAACTGCCCGTCCAGCTCGTGATAATAGGGATCGTCGGGCCGGGCGGCCAGCAGCCGGTCCATCGCCGAGCGGGCCTCGCCCAGATCGGGCAGCCGGTGCCAGGCGATGGCGCGCGCCATCAGGCCGGTCTCGCCCGTGTCGCCGCGATAGCGCGCCAGCGCTTCGCGCGGGGGGCGCAGGAAGGCATCCAGCTTGGCGACCATCCGGCCGTGCCAGTAGCGATCCTCGTCGCTGGGCGGCCGCCCCGCTGGCGCGTTGGCGACCCGCTCTTCCAGATAGCGCAGCCGGTCGGACCATAGCGGGTGGGTGCTGGTATAGCCCGTCACCGCCGGCCCGGCATGCAGCGCGGCCTGGCCGCGGAAGAGGTCCATCACCTCCAGCATCGCCTGCGGCTGTGCGCCGGCGCCCACCATCAGGTTCAGCCCCGCCTGGTCGGCCGCGCCCTCCTCGGCCCGGCTGTGCGCCAGCAGGTTGCGCTGCGCCGCCTGGCCGAACATCGAGCCCGTGGCCAGGGCCGCGTCCGCCCCGCCGCCCGCCGCCGCGGCGGCGATCGACAGCACCACGCCCAGCGCGGTGGTGCCGCGGGCCTGGCGGATCTGCTCGTCGCGCCGGGCGATGTGGCCGCCGACGATATGCCCCAGCTCGTGCGCGATCACCGCGCGCAGCTGGTCGATCGTGTCCAGCTCGCGCAGCAGCCCGGTATGCAGGAAGATGTTGTTGCCGCCGGCCACGAAGGCGCCCAGTTCGGGGTCGTCGAGGATGTAGATGTCGACCTGCCCGGGCGCCAGCCCCGCGGTGCGCAGCAGCGGGTCGGCGATGCGGCCCAGCGTGCGCTCGATCTCGGCGTCCCGGATCAGCGACTGCGCCGCGGCAGGGCGCGGCAGCGCCTCTGCCAGCATGGCCACCAGCGCCAGGACCGCCAGGATCGCCCCTTGCCAGCGGGCGCGGAACATGCTCAGCCTCCCCACGAAAAACCGTCTTAAGCACTACGGGGGCCCCATGCGAACATCAAGCCGCGGCGATGTCGATCCCTTCATCGTGATGGACGTGATGGAGGCCGCCCGCCGGGCCGAGGCCGCGGGCCGTCACATCATCCACATGGAGGTCGGGCAGCCCGGCACCCCCGCCCCCGAAGGCGCCCGCCAGGCGCTGATGCGCGCGATGGAGGCCGGCCCCCTGGGCTACACCGTCGCCCTCGGCCTGCCCGAGCTGCGCGCCCGCATCGCCCGGCTCTACGGCGAATGGTACGGCGTCGACCTGTCCCCGAGCCGCGTGGTGGTGACCGCAGGCTCCTCGGCGGCGTTCCAGCTGGCCTTCATCTCGCTCTTCGAGGCCGGCGAGAAGGTCGCGATCGGCGATCCCGGCTATCCCAGCTATCGCAACATCCTCAAGGCGCTGTCTTTGGAGCCCGTCCGGATCGAGACCACCGAGGAACACCGTTTCCAGCCCGTCCCCGCCGATCTCGACGTGCCCGGCCTGGCCGGCCTGCTGGTCGCCAGCCCCGCCAATCCCACCGGCACCATGCTCGACCGCGATGCGCTGGGCGCGCTGATGACCGCCTGCGCCGAGCGCGGTCTCGGCTTCATCTCCGACGAGATCTACCACGGCATCGACTACGGCGCCCGCCCGGTGAGCGCGCTGGAGCTGGGCGACCAGGCCTATGTCATCAACTCCTTCTCGAAGTACTTCTCGATGACCGGCTGGCGCATCGGCTGGATGGTCGTCCCCGAAGACCATGTCCGCCGCATCGAGCGGCTGGCCCAGAACCTCTTCATCTGCCCGCCCCATGCCAGCCAGGTCTGCGCGCTCGCCGCGCTCGATTGCACCGACGAGCTGCAGGCCAATGTCGCCACCTATGCGCGGAACCGCGAGATGCTGCTGCGCGAGCTGCCCAAGGCCGGCTTCACCCATCTCGCGCCGCCCGACGGGGCCTTCTACATCTATGCCGACGTCTCCGAGATGACCGATGACAGCCCGGCGCTGGCGCGCGAGATCCTCGACGAGGCCGGTGTCAGCGTGACGCCGGGGCTCGATTTCGACCCGGTGCGCGGCCACCGCTTCCTGCGTTTCTCCTATGCCGGCAGCCATGATGACATGATCGAGGGTGCCGAGCGCCTCAAGGCCTGGTACCAGCGCCGCGGCGCCTAGCCTGCGCGCAGCGCGGCGGTGATCTCCGCCGCCAGCAGGTCGTGGACCAGCCGGATGCGGCGGCTGGTGCGCAGATCGCGATGCGCGGCCAGCCAGACCGGATAGGCGATCGGCGCGAGGCCGGGCAGGGCGCGCCCGACGCCCGGCGTCGCGTCTCCCAGCCAGACCGGCGCCAGCCCAACTCCGGCGCCCGCCTTCACCAGCTCCCAATGCGCCAGGTGGCTGACGGCGCGCAGCCCGAAGGCCTCGGCCGTCACCGGCACGCCGTGCGCGTTCAGGGCGGCGACCAGGGCCTCGGTATCCTCCATGCCGATGAACTCGGCCTGGGCCAGCTCCTCTGCCGCGCGGATCGGCGCCCGCCCGGCGAGATAGCTCTCGGCGGCGTATAGTTGCGCACCATCCTCGCCCAGCTTGCGCCCGATCAGCTCGGGGTCGTCGGGGCGGGCGTTGCGAATGGCGATATCCGCCTCGCGCCGCCGCAGGTCGCTGAGCCGGTTCGACCCGACCAGCTCGATCTGGATCGCCGGCTGCGCCCGCCGCAGCCGCGCGAGGATGGGCGGCAGCAGATGCGCCGCGTAGAGCTCCCCCGCGCTGACCCGCACCACCCCGGCGATGTCCTCCGACTGCCCGGCGGCCGCCAGCGAGAGCCGCCCCGCCGCCGCGCCCATCGCGCGCGCCTGCTCCAGCAGCGACAGGCCCGCGGGGGTCAGGCTCAGCCCGCGCCCGTGTCGCTCGAACAGCGCCAGGCCCAACTCCTCCTCCAGCGCCGTAACCTGACGGCCCAGCGTCGGCTGGGCCATCCCCAGCGCCCGGGCGGCCGCCGACAGCGAGCCCTCCTCGGCGGTCACCAGGAAGGCCCGCGCGCGGTTCCAGTCGAAGGTGATCGCCCGCCAATCCATGCATTAATGAATATCAGAAGTCAGAATTCATGCAATTCCATTGATCCCTCGCCGGGCGTATCTCTTCAGCCATGCAAACGGAGACCACCATGAAAGCCATGATCACCCGCCGCTACGGCGCCCCCGACGTCGTCGAACCCGCCATCCTGCCGCGCCCCGAACCCGGCCCGGGAGAGTTGCTGATCCGCGTGCGCGCCGCCTCGGTCAGCACAGCCGATTGGCGCCTGCGCGCTGCCGCCTTCCCCGGCATCATGCAGATTCCCGGCCGGCTGATGTTCGGTCTGACGCGCCCACGCAAGCCGATCCTCGGCATGGATTTCGCCGGCGAGATCGCCGCCACCGGCGCGGGCGTGGCCGGCTTCGCCCCGGGCGACCGCGTCTTCGGCTTCTCCGGTGGCGGCGCGCATGCCGAGTACCTGACCATGCCCGCAAAAGGTGCCGTCGCCCCGATCCCCGAAGGACTCGAATTCGCCGAGGCGGCGGCGCTGCCCTTCGGCGGTCTCGCCGCGCTGGTCTTCCTGCGCGATTTCGGTGCCGTCGCGCCGGGCCAGCGCGTGCTGATCCTGGGTGCCTCGGGCGGGGTCGGCGCCTACGCGGTGCAGATCGCCCGCCAGCTGGGCGCGCATGTCACCGGCGTTGCCAGCGAGACCAACCACGCGCTGCTGCGCGAACTCGGTGCCGCGCGGACCATCGACTACCGCCGCGAAGATCCGCTCTCGGGCGGTCCCTACGACCTTATCCTCGATACCCTCGGCGCCACCGGCTTCGCCGCCGCCCGCCGCGCGCTCACCCCGAACGGCCTGTTCCTGCCGCTCAATTTCGGCCTGCGCGAGATGCTTCAGGCGCTGCTTGCCTGCCTGACGGGCGGCCGGCGCATCCGCCTGGCGGTGAACGAGGACAAGCGCGAGGACCTGGACACCCTCGCCGCGCTCGTCCGCCAGGGCGCTCTGCGTCCGGTGGTCGACAGCCGCTACCCGCTCGAAGCTCTGCCCGAAGCCTACGCCCACGTCGAAACCCGCCATCGCCGGGGCGCCGTGGTCCTCGACGTCGCACCGGAAACCGCATCGGCGATCCGGCAGGTCTGCTAGCGCGCCGCTGGCCGCGAGCCCCCATCCTTCCTCGGTTCGGAAATATCCCGGGGGGAGTCGCCATCGGCCCTGGCCGTTGGCGACGGGGGGCTGGCCCCCCGGCCCACGCCGGCCGCGTCTCAGACCACGTAGTTCAGTCCCAGCCGTCCACCATCGACATAGACCGTCTCGCCGGTGACATAGCTCGCCTTGTCGCTCAGCAGGAATGCCACCACGTCGCCGATCTCGCGCGGCGTGCCGATGCGGCGCAGGGGAGTGCGCGACAGCACCATCTTCATCGCCTCGGGGTTCGCGTTGACGCCCGCCAGCATCGCGGTGTCGATCGAGCCCGGCCCGACCGCGTTCACCCGGATGTTGTGCGGCGCCAGCGCAAGCGCCGCGGCCTTGGTCAGCTGCATCACCCCGCCCTTCGACGCGCAATACGAGGCGATCGCCGGGATCGCCACCTGCGCGTTGATCGAGGACATGTTGACCGCCGCGCCCTCGATCCCCTGCGCCACCATCGTGCGCGCCGCCCGCTGCAGGGCCAGGAAGCTGCCGGTGAGGTTCAGGTCGATGACCGCCTGCCAGTCCTCCAGCGAGAGTTCCAGGAAATCGCCCGGGACTGCCCGGCCTGCATTGTTGACCAGCGCCGAGATCGGCCCGATCTCGGCCTCGATCCGGTCGAACAGGGCATTGATCTCGGCGGGTTTCGACATGTCGCAGGTCAGCCCCACCGTATCGCCGCCCAGTCGCTTCGCGGCCTCTTCGGCGGCTTCGATATCGGCGATCACCACCCGCGCGCCATCCTCGGCCAGCGCCTCGGCGCAGGCATAGCCGATGCCGCGGGCGCCGCCGGTCACAAGTGCGATCCGTGTCTCGGTCATTGCTCTCTCCCTCTTGAGTCGGTGCCACGATAGGCGGGTTTCGCCGGGCCCGAAAGCGCAGATGGCCCCGGTCCATATGGGGGGAGGACCGGGGCCATCGAGCCGCCCAGGTTAGAGGGAATGGGGGTGCGGCGCGGCCAAAGATAGCTGTGGATGTCCGCCGCGCCGCCCGCCCGTTTGCCTGGTTGGCGTCCGCGTGCCGGGCGGAGGGCTACTCGCCGCCGCCCAGCTGATGCACATATGCCGCGATCAGCCGCACCTGCGCCGGCTCCAGCCGCTCGGCCCAGGCCGGCATCATGCCCGCCCGCCCGTTTGTGATCGACGCGATCACGGTCTCGCGGTCGCCGCCATAGAGCCAGACCGCATCGGTCAGGTTCGGCGCGCCCATTGCCTGGTCGCCCTGGCCGTTCTCGCCGTGGCAGGCGGTGCATTCGGCGGCGAAGGTCTCGGCCCCGGCCTCGGCCATCGCAGCGTCATGCTCGTTGCCAGATATTTTCAGCACGTATTCCGTGACCTGGGCGATCTGCTCGCGTTCCAGCCAGTTGTCGCCGAAGGCGGGCATTTCCGAGAACCGGGTTTCGGGGTCGCTTTCGTCGCGGATCCCGTGCGCGATGGTCTGGTGGATCGCCTCGATGTCGCCGCCCCAGAGCCAGGCGTCGTCCAGCAGGTTGGGATATCCCGGCCCGCCGGCCTTGTTCGTGCCGTGGCACTGGGCGCAGTAGGTCGAGAAGGCCAGTGGCCCGCTGTTGGCGACGAGGCTCGCAAGCTCCTCGTCCTGCGCGATCTCGGCCAGCGGAGTTTCCTCCAGCCGGGTGTAGAGCGGCGCGTTCGCCTCGGCAGCCGCGTCGATCTCCTTCTGCACTTCGGCCCTGGTGCTGTAGCCCAGGATGCCGGGGGTCGCGCCGTTGATCAGCGGGATCGCGGGATAGGCAATCACCATGCCGATCGACCACACGATGGTGCCGTAGAAGGTCCAGACCCACCAGCGCGGCATCGGCGTGTCGTATTCACGGATGCCGTCCCACTCGTGGCCGGTGGTCGGCATCTCGTCCAGCTTGTCCAGTTTGCGCACCATTACCGCAGCTCCTCAGCCAGCCGTTTGCCGGCGCAATCGCCGGTGCAGTTCTCGCAGTCGCCGGGCAGTTCGTCGTTGCGCAGCGGGATGCGGGAAATGTCGTCATGCAGGGCCTTGGCGCCCGGCCGGTAGGCCCAGGCGACGACGCCCAGAAAGATCAGGGTCAGTGCCAGCAGACCCCAGCTGTCGGCGATTTCGCGCAGAAGGCTGTAGAGATCCATCCGTCCCCCTCCTTACCGGCTCGCATCGGGCTCGAAGGTCGAGAAATCGACCAGCGTGCCCAGCATCTGCAGATAGGCGATCATCGCGTCCAGCTCGGTGAGCGCGGGATTGCCGTCGAAATTGCGCACCTGCGCCCCCGGATAGCGGTCCTCGAGGCCGCCATCGCCGCGGTTCGGATCGGCCTGGGCCCAGAAGTCCGCCTCGGCCGATTCGATCATCTCGTCGGTGTAGGGCACGCCCACCGCGCGGTGCGTGCGCAGCAGCGCCTCGATGCCCTCGGCGTCGATCTCGGTCCGGGCGAGATGCGCGTAGGACGGCATCACGCTCTCGGGCACCAGCGCCTGCGGGTCCTCGAAGTGATCGACGTGCCACACGTCCGAATAGCGCCCGCCGACCCGCGCGAGGTCGGGCCCGGTGCGCTTCGAGCCCCACTGGAACGGGTGGTCGTACATCGACTCCGCGGCGAGGCTGTAGTGGCCGTAGCGCTCCACCTCGTCGCGCATCGGGCGGATCATCTGGCTGTGGCAGACGTAGCAGCCCTCGCGGATGTAGATGTCGCGCCCCGCCAGCTCGAGCGGCGAGTAGGGACGCACCCCCTCGACCTCCTCGATGGTGTTCTCGAGGTAGAACAGCGGGGCGATTTCCACGATCCCGCCGATCGTGACCACGAAGAAGCTCAAGCCCAGCAGGAGCGTTGCGTTTTTCTCGATCGTCTTGTGCTTGTCCAGAAGAGACATCGCCCCCTCCTCATTCCGCGGGGACGGCGGCGTCGCGAGCGGGGGCTTCCTGCCCCGCGCCGCGGACCGTCATCCAAAGGTTGTAGGCCATGATCACCGCGCCAGCGAGGTAGAGGACCCCGCCCAGGCCGCGAACGATGTACATCGGCAGCTTGGCGTCGACCGTGTCGGCGAAGGAGTTGACCAGGAAGCCCTGGTCGTCGACCTCGCGCCACATCAGGCCTTCCATGATGCCGGTCACCCACATCGAGGCGGCGTAGAGCACGATGCCGATGGTGGCGAGCCAGAAGTGCCAGTTGACCAGCCCGAGGCTGTAGAGCCGCTCGCGGTTCCACAGCCGCGGCACCAGGAAGTAGAGCGCGCCGAAGGTGATCATGCCGTTCCAGCCCAGCGCGCCGGAATGCACGTGCCCGATCGTCCAGTCGGTGTAGTGCGACAGCGAGTTGACCGCGCGGATCGACATCATCGGCCCCTCGAAGGTGG
>JABAHR010007917.1_pt1 | contig 10139 bp, 9 predicted proteins | sample 7062101 | NCBI WGS metagenome assembly JABAHR01 (sample SAMN14534553, study PRJNA622989) | marine sediment metagenome | biome: marine biome [ENVO:00000428]; feature: marine pelagic biome [ENVO:01000023]; material: deep marine sediment [ENVO:00002113] | place: India: Gulf of Kutch | collected...
CGAAACGCGAAGCCCGCGGGGGGCGTCGCGCCGTGATCGGGCGCACGAACGTCTCAGCCGCCCCGGCGCCGCAGCAACAGCCCTCCGGCCAGTGCCGCCAGGACGAACACGGCCGCCAGGCCAAGGGCCATCGCGGCGATCACCGCCGGACCATCGGACAGCGCGGGCAGCAACGCCTGCAGACCGGCCACCACCGCGCCCGGCTCGCCATTCAGCAGCCAGCCCCCCAGGGTCGCCGCCAGCACGCCGAGGCTGGCCAGCGCCGCGGCGCCCAGGATCAGCCGCAACATCGCGGGCCCGCGCGCGGCGCGCCGCGTCGCACGCAGGATGCGCCCCGCGTCCAGTTGCGCCGCGACCAGGGCGGGCACGATCAGCAGCACCAGCAGCATCCCGAAACCCAGCCCGTAGCACAGCGTGATCACGGTCGGCTTGAGGAACTGCGCCTGACGGCTGGTCTCGTAGAGCAGCGGCGCCAGGCCCAGCACCGTGGTCAGCGTGGTCAGCAGGATCGGCCGCAGTCGATCGGCGGCGGCGTCGACGATCGCGGGTATCAGCCCGCGGCGGTCGGCATATTCGTCTATGGTCGAGATCAGCACGATCGAGTCGTTGATGATGATCCCGGTCATCCCCATCATGCCCACCACCGAGAATATCGACAGCGGCACGTCCCAGACCCAGTGCCCCCAGATCACCCCCACGAGGCCGAAGGGGATCACGGACATCACCACCAGCGGGCGCAGCCAGCTGGCGAAGATCCAGGCCAGCGTCAGGTAGATCCCCAGCAGGCAAAGCAGGAAACCGGCCAGCGCCTCCGAGAGGAAATCGCGCTCCTGCTCGGCCAGCCCGCCCAGCTGGTAGTCGACGCCGAAGCGCGCGGCGATGTCGGGCAGGATCTCTCTCTGCAGCCGCTCGCGGATATCGGCCGCGCGCCGGGGGTCGTCCTGGGCGATATCGCCGGTGACGTTCAGCACCCGCAGCCCGTTCTCGCGCCGCACGGTCGAGAAGCCCAGCTCGCTGCGAACGGTGACGATGTCCGCGAGTTGCACGTATTCGCCCGAGGGGGCGCGGATGCGCGTGCGGGCCAGGAAATCGGCGGTCAGTTCCTCTTCCGGCAGCGCGACCGTGACCTTGCCGGTCCGCGGGCCGACGGGGAACTCGGCCGCCTCGATGCCGCCCAGGCGCTGGCGCAGTTCGCGGCCCAGCCCGTCGATGGTGAAGCCCAGCGCGCTGCCCAGCGGCGTCAGTTCCAGGATCAGCTCGGCCTTGTCGTAGGCCAGGCTGTCCTCGACCGCGCTGACTTCGGGGATCGGCGCGACCGCAGCCTTCAGCGCCTCGGCCGCGGCCTTGAGCGTGCGGGCGTCCGCCCCGGCGAAGCGCACGTGCAGCGAGTCGCCGCCGGGCCCCGAGCGCCAGCCGCGAAAGCTGAGCGTCTCGAGCATCGGGTGGCGCCGCACCTCGTCCTGGATCGCGCCCAGGAACACGAAGGCGGAATAGGGCCGCAGGTCGGCGTCGATCAGCTCGATGGCGATCGAGCCCAGCTGCTCGGGCTCCTTGGTGTCCTGGCCTGCCAGGCCCCGGCCGGTGGTCCCGCCCACCTCGGCCAGCGCGAAGGTGACAGGGTTCACCCCGTATTCCTCTTCGTAGCGCTGTGCGGTCACCTCGACGGCCCGCTGCAACTCGCGCACCATCTCAAGCGTGTCGTCGCGCCCTGCGCCGGGCAGCATGGCTATATTGGCCGAGATCGAGCCCCGCTCGGGCGCGTTGAAGAACCGCCAGGTGACGTCGCCGCGCAGGAACGCCGAAAGCGCCAGCGACAGGATCACGAACAGCCCCGCGATCACCGGGTAGCGCAACGCGATCACCCAGCGCATGAACGGCCGGAACAGACGCTCGCGGACCCAGCGGAAGCCGCGATTGACCATCCGGCTGGGCCAGTCGTACCAGGCCTCGCGGTCCTGCGCGGCCAGCGCATGGGCCATGTGGTTGGGCAGGATCAGGAAGCATTCCAGCAGCGAGGCCATCAGCACCGCGATCACGGTGAAGGGGATGTCGGCGATCATGCTGCCGAAGTGCCCGCCCACCGACATCAGCGCGAAGAAGGCCAGCACGGTGGTGATGGTGGCCGAAAAGACCGGCATCGCCATGCGCCGCGCCGCGGCTTCGGCTGCGACCATCGGCGGCTCGCCCAGGTGGCGGTGGCGGAAATCGGCGTGTTCGCCCACCACGATGGCGTCGTCGACCACGATGCCGAGACAGATGATCAGCGCGAAGAGCGAGACCATGTTGATCGTCAGCCCGCCCGCATACATCAGTCCGATCGCCGCCGCCATCGCCACGGGTATGCCGGCGCCCACCCAGAACGCCGTGCGTGCCGAGAGGAACAGGAACAGCAGCGCCAGCACCAGCCCGAGGCCCAGCAACCCGTTGTCGAAGAGGATGTCGAGGCGCTGGGTGATCGCCTCGGCCCGGGTGCGGATCAGCTCGACGGTTACGCCCTCCGGCAGCAGCGCCTGGTAGTCCTCGGCGACGCGGGCGACGGTCTGCTGCATCGCGATCGCGTCGCCGCGGTCCGAGCGGTCGATACGGATCGAGACCGCCGGGTTCGGCCCCTTGAAGTAGCTGCGCCCGCTGTCGCTGCCCTTGAGTTCGACGCGCGCCACGTCGGCGACGCGCAGCTTCGAGCCGTCGGGGTTCGAGCGCACGACGACCTGCGCGATCTCCTCTGCGCTGCGCTTTCCGACGCCCGCGCGCACCCGGGCGCTGATGCCGGCAACGTCGCCCGCGGGGTTGGTCTCGGCCTCGTCGCCGATGGCCTCCGCAATCTCGGACAGGCTGATGTCGTGGCGGATCAGCGAGGCCTCGGGCGCGGTCACCTCGATCTCGGGCGCGGCGACGCCGCGGATCGTGGCGCGCGTGATCCCGGCGCGGAACAGCCGGGCGGTGAACTCGTCGGCATAGCGGCCCAGCTGTTCGGGCGAAACCGGCCCCGAGATCACCACGTCGGTCACGCGCTCGCGCCAGCCGCCGCGGCGCACCTCGGGCTCCTCGGCGCCCTCGGGCAGGTTGCGCACGCCCTCGATCGCCGTGGTCACGTCTTCGGTGGCGCGGCCCATGTCCCAGCCCGGCTCGAAATCCAGGCTGATGCGGGCCGAGCCCTCGCGCGCGGTCGAGTTCGTCCTCTCGACGCCCTCGACCACCTGCAGCGCGGGCTCCAGCACGGCAACGATACCGTCGTCGACATCCTCGGGACCGGCCCCGTCCCAGGCCACCGAAACCGTGATGTTGTCGCTGACGACGTCGGGCAGATACTGCGAGCGGATCTGCGTGGCGGCGGTCAGGCCCAGCGCGATCATGATCACCAGCAGCAGGTTGGCCGCGGTGCGGTGCCGGGTGAAATAGCTCAGGATCCCGCTGGCCGGGCGTGCCCCGCGCATCCGCTCAGCCGCCCATCCGGCGTTCCAGCCGCTCGACGACGTTGGCCGGCACCTGCGGCTCGTTGAGCTGGGCGATCAGCCGGGCCTTCACGTCCTGCGGCATCGCCGCGCTGCCTTCGACGAACGCGATCAGCCGGGCGCGGCGGTCCGGGTCCAGCGAAACCGCGCCGGCCGTGCCGTCGCCGGGGACGACCCCGGCCATGCGCGTCTCGATGCGCTCGACAACGTCGCGGGGCACCGTGTCGCCACGGAGCCGTTCGAGAATCCGGTCGCGCGCCTGATCGGGCATCCCGGTGTTGCCCTCGACCGCCGCGATCAGCCGCGCCTTGCGTTCGGGGTCGAGCGTGATCATCTCGGGGCCGGCCGTCTGGTCGCCCGCGCGCACCGGGCGCACCTTCACGCCCTCGCCCAGCTGCGGCAGGCGCTCGCGCACATAGTCGCGGCCCTCGGGCGCACCGCGCACGATGATGTCGTCGCCCTGACGGCGCAGGATCTCGACCTTCGCGGCCTCGAGGCGGTCGTCCTCGCCGAGCAAAAGGATCTCGCCGGCGTTGTTCGCGGCCGAGGCGGGCAGCACGCTGACCCCCTCGAGCGGCGGTTCCGAGATCGCCACGGTCAGGAAATCGCCGGGGCGCAGCGCGGCGGCGCCGGGCGCGTCGAGCCGGGCATAGATCAGCCGCCCGGTCTGCCCCTCGCCGACCTGCGCGCCGGCCCGGTCGACGGTGCCGGTGACGGTCAGCGGGAATTCCTCGAGCGGCAGTGTGGCGGCAATGGCGATGTCGCGAAGCCGGCCGTCCGGCCCGATCAGCCGGGCGTATTGCGCGTTCGAGACGCGGAAGGCGACCTCGAGCGCGCCGGTATCGATCAGACTGCCGAGCTTTTCGTTGTCGTTCACCAGCCCACCCTCGACCACCGCGGCGGCGGTCAGCAGCCCGCCGAATGGCGCGGTGACGGTGGTCTCGGCCAACGCCCGCTCGGCCTCGCGCAGGGCGATCTCGCGGCGCTCGACGGCGATAGCGGCCAGGTCACGCTGCGCGTCGGCCTGGGCCAGCGCCTGGCGTCGGCCGACCACGGCCTGATCGGCGCTGGCCAACGCGATTTCCGAAGTTTCGACCGCAGCACCGGTGCCGGCGCCGCGCGTCTCGAGATCGCGCTGGCGCGCGAGCGCCTTCTCGCGCAGATCGCGGGTCTGTTCCGCGGCGGCGAGGTCTTCCTGCGCCAGGGCATGGCCGGTCTCGGCCTCGCGGGCCTGGGCGCGGGCCTCGGCCAGCTCGGCGCGGGCGAGGTCGAGCGCGGCCTGGGCGTCCGCCGGGTCGATGCGCAGCAGCACCTCGCCCGCCGCCACACGCCCGCCGTCGCGGAAGGCGGGCGCCAGTTCGACGACGCGGCCCGAGGCGGTGGCGCGGATCTCGAGCATGCGCCGGCTCGACACGGTCCCGTAGGCGCCGATGAATGGCACTGCCGGCCCGACCTCGACCGGCGCCACGTTGACGGCGTATACGCGCTCCTCGGGCGCGCGACCGCGGCCCTCTTCGGCGCGGCGCGCCTCCATCGCGGCGTAGATGTTGCCCAGCGCAAGCACCACCAGCCCCGCGGTGAGGGACAGCAGAAAGACCCCAGCCAGAGATCGCATCAAGAATCGCATCGTCGCCGGTTCCCGCCGGTGGCACAGCATCGTGCCCGATCATACGCTCTGGGCGCGTAACTCCGTCGTAAATATCGCGCCATCAGCTGTAGATAAGTCTTCGGGGCGGGTTTCTCCAGCCGCCCCCGGGGCCGGGGCGGCCTATTTGCGGCGCATATGCTCGTCGAGGCGCGGCATGATCTCGACGAAGTTGCAGGGCATGTGGCGGTAGTCGAGCTGCTGCTACAGGATCTCGTCCCAGCCGTCCTTGCAGGCCCCGGGCGAGCCCGGCAGCGCGAACAGATAGGTGCCCCCGGCCACCCCGCCGCAGGCGCGGCTCTGGATCGCCGAGGTGCCGATCTTGGCCATCGAGACATGGGTGAAGACCGTCCCGAAGGCGTCGATCTCCTTCTCATAGACGTCCCGGTGCGCCTCGACGGTAACGTCGCGCCCCGTCAGCCCGGTCCCGCCGGTCGAGATCACCACGTCGACCTCGGGATCGGCGATCCAGGCGCGCAGCTGGTCGGCGATCTGGGTACGCTCGTCGGGCAGGATCCTGCGGTCGGCCAGCCGGTGGCCGGCAGCGGTCAGCCGGTCGACCAGCACCTGGCCCGAGCGGTCGTCGGCCTCCTGCCGTGTGTCCGACACGGTCAGAACGGCAATCCGGCAGGGGATGAATTCCCGGCTCTCGTCAATCCTCGACATCTTGCGTCACGCCCTTTCCATGAAGATCAGCCGCGCGGCCAGCAGGGTAAATATGCTCGCGCTGAGCCAGGACAATACCCGCCCGGCCCCGGCCGAGCCCGCCAGCCGCGCCTGCGCCGCACCTGCGAAGACGCCGGCAAGCGCATTCGCCACCAGCCCGCCCAGCGCCAGCACCGCGCCCAGCAGCAGGAACTGCGGCAGCACCGGGCGGGCGGGATCGACGAATTGCGGGATGAAGGCCAGAACGAAGAGGATGACCTTGGGGTTGGTCAGGTTGACCACGAGGCCCTCGCGGAAGGCCCGCGCGGCGCGGCCCGGCGGCGCGGCGCGCTGCTCCCCGGCGCGGGCGAGCGTGCGCCACGCCAGCCACAACAGGTACCCCGCGCCGGCCCAGCGGATCGCCTCGAACGCCCAGGGCGCCGCGGCGATCACCGCCCCCAGCCCAAGCCCCGCCACGGTCGCGTGCACCATTACGCCCAGCGCCACCCCGGCGCTGGCCGCCGTGGCGCTCAGCGGGCCGGCGCGCAGGCCCTGGCCGATGCACAGCATCATGTCCGCCCCCGGCGTCGCGTTCAGCGCCAGCGCGGCGGGCAGGAAGGCGGCAAGCGTCAGGGGCTCGACCGGAAGCATCGCTCAGACCTCGAAGAACCGGCCCTCGGGGCCCAGATTGACCACGCGCGAGGCGCCGATATGCCCCTCGACGCCCCAGCTGTCATGGATGTGTCCGCACAGCACCAGCCCCGGCTGCGTCCGCTCGATCGCCGCGCGGATCGCGGTCGAGCCGACCGACTGTCCGGTCGAGGTCAGGTCCGCGACGCCCTTGGGCGGCGAGTGGCACACCAGGATGTCCACCTTGTCCAGCCGCGCCAGCAGCGCGGCGGCCTCCTCCTCGGTCAGGTCGCAGGACCAGTCGCCGAAGGGCGTGACCGGCACGCCGTAGCCGAGGCCGAACAGGCTGACCCCGGCCAGCGTCGCGTCCGCACCATGCAGCACGGTCATGCCCGCATGCGCGGCCTCTTCGAGCTCGTCGGCGCTCTCGGCATTGCCCGGTACCAGCGCGACCGGGCGCTTGAGCCCGGCGAGCAGCGACAGCGCGCCGGCCAGGTTCTCGCGGTGATTGCAGAAATCCCCGGCGCCGATCACCAGGTCGGCCTCGGCGCTCTTTTCGACCAGCGCCTCGGCGCGGGCGCGCGAATGGTGCAGGTCCGAGAAGGCGAAGACGCGGGTCATGCCAGCCGCGCCTTCAGGCTCAGCAGGTCGCCCCAGCTGTCGCGCTTCTTCAGCGGATCGCGCAGCAAAGCGGCGGGGTGAAACATGGGAAGCAGGGGGATCCCGTTGAACTCGGCCCAGCGCCCGCGCATCCGGGTGATACCGGTGGTGGTGTCCAGCAGCAGCTTGGTCGCCGGGTTGCCCATCGTCACCAGCAGCTGCGGCGCGGCGAGCTCGATATGCCGCTCCAGGAACGGGAACATCATCGCCATCTCGTCCGAGGACGGGTCGCGGTTCTGCGGCGGCCGCCACGGCAGCGTGTTAGTGATGTAGAGCGCATCGACCGGGTCCTCGGCGGCACGGCTGAGCCCGATCGCCGCGAACATCCGGTCAAGCAGCTGGCCCGAGCGGCCGACNNGCCGACGAAGGGCTTGCCCTGGATGTCCTCGTCGCGACCGGGCGCCTCGCCCACGATCATCACCCGCGCGCCGGGCACGCCGTCGGCGAAGACCAGGTTGCGCGCGCCCTTCTTGAGCGCGCAGCCCTCGAAGCCGGCCATCGCGCCGCGCAGCGCCTCGAGGTCGCGCGCTGCCGCGGCCAACGCGGCGGCTTCGGCCCGCGCCGGGGCGGGCGCGGGCGCCGGGGCCGCGGCTGGCGCCGCTGCGGCGGGCGCCGGTGCGGCGGCCGGCTGGTCGGGCGCGGAGGGCTCGGCGGCAAAACGGTCGAGCGGCGCCTCGCCCATGGCCTCGTCGGCGCCCAGCTCGATCTGCCAGATCAGGGCGGCAAGCGCGTCGTCGGAGGACATCTCGGGCAAGGCATCGGACATGGCGCGACTGTAGCGCTCCCCGCGCGCGGGTTCCAGAGCGCTTGGCACCCGGACGGCCGCCGGATAGGCTCCCGATGAAAGGAGCTCCGCCATGCCCCTGTCGGACGGCTGCAACCATGTGACGGTGATCACCGGAGACATGGACCGGTTCATCTGCTTCTACACCGAAATCTTCGAGGCCACGATCCGCGCCGACCTGACCGAAGGGCCGCTGCGCCACGCACTGCTCGACATGGGCGGAGGCTTCTGCCTGCACCCGTTCCAGCTGGCCGGGGGAAACCCCCACAGCGCCGCCCTGCCCGAGATATTCGCCCGGGGGCATATCGACCATTTCGCGGTGAATTTCTCGGACCCGGAGGCCTTCGAGACGGTGCGCGGGCGACTCGTGGCGGCCGGGGCCAGCGGGGGCCGGCTGGCCGATTTCGGCGGCGTCCGCCTGGTCGAGTTCACCGACCCTGACGGGATGACCGGCGAGATCGCCATCTGGGGCGACGGACCGGTGTGCCGGCACGATGATCGCGTGCTGACCCCCTATCACGGCTAAGCCCTGCGTCGCGGTATCGCCGCGACGCAGGGCTTGCGGTGGCCGAAGCCTGCGGGCTGCGCCCGATCAGGACTCGGGAATGATGTAGGTGACCTCCTCGATCGCCTCGGGACATCCGGAGCCGGTGCAATGCATACCCTCGAAGGGCAGTTCGAGCAGCCCGATCGAGTTCCGGAGCCGGATCACGTCGCCATCGAACATCTCCAGGTTGCCCGAGATTTTCAGCGTGCCATCGACCGAAGCCAGGCTTATCCGTGCGCCGCGTTCCCCTTTGGTCCAGGAGGTGTTGACCTGGCGGACGGGGCAGCCCGCACCGTGGCAGGTGACCGCCTCGGAACTGATGTCGAGCACGCCGAAGAGCGACTCGATCACGTAGGTGTCGCCGTCGAACGCCTTGACCGTGCCCGCGATCTCGATCGAGCCGTCGGCGTTCGAAAATCGCGCCTCCTGCGCCATGGCCGGCACCGTACCCACTGCCAGGACCGCCAGGCCGACAAGCGCCGGCATGCATCTTCCGCGAATACCAAGATCCAGCACGATGATTCCCCTTTTCGCAGCTCGAACCGAGGGGAGAATCACATTTCAAGATGTTGAGAATGTGTCCGGAATTTGCGGAACCTCTGACGAACCGCCGGTCCGGATCAGGATTCGTCGGGACCTGGCAGATCCACTGCGAAATCCGGCCCGTCGCCATGGACCGAGTCGTGCGGACGCAGCAGTACCCGGCCGATCCCGTCCGGCACCGCGACGCCCGAAAGACTGCGGGTGAACGGCTGTTCATTAACATGCGGATGCGCCAGCACCCGTTCGCCCAGCACCGTGCCGTCCGGGCCGATCACGGACCAGGCGTCGGCATAGTGATCCCAGCCGGTATCGCCGTGGCGCAGCGTCACGTCGAAGCGCCAGCCGCCGCCTTGGCGGACCGCCTGTGCGTCGACGATCCGCGGCGTATCCGCGATGGCAAAAATGGGCATCGTCAGCCCCAGGAGGATCAGAAACACTCTCATTGAGGCCCAGGTTAGGCGACCCGCGGCCTCGCGCCGAATCAAGCCGGCGTGAGCCCCGCCCGCGAAAACCCGCTTTCCATTGCGCTGCAACACGGGTAGGTAAGCGCGCAAATATCAACTCTTGCGAAGAGAGGAGCGCCCTATGGGCTACCGCATCGCCGTCGTCGGCGCCACGGGCAACGTGGGCCGGGAAATGCTGAACATTCTTGCCGAGCGGGAATTCCCCGCGGACGAGGTCGCCGTGCTGGCGTCCCGCCGCTCGCTGGGAACCGAATGCAGCTTCGGCGACAAGACCCTGGTCACCCAGGACCTCGACACCTTCGACTTCACGGGCTGGGACATTGCACTGTTCGCCATCGGCTCGGAGGCCACCACGAAATACGCGCCGAAGGCCGCCAAGGCCGGCTGCGTGGTGATCGACAACTCGTCGCTCTACCGCTACGAGCCGGACATCCCGCTGATCGTGCCGGAGGTGAACCCCGACGCCATCGAGAACTATTCCAAGCGCAACATCATCGCCAACCCGAACTGCTCGACCGCGCAGATGGTCGTGGCACTCAAGCCGCTGCATGACCGGGCCAAGATCAAGCGCGTCGTGGTCGCGACCTACCAGTCGGTGTCGGGCTCGGGCAAGGCGGCGATGGACGAGCTCTGGAACCAGACCAAGGGCATCTACGTGCCGGGCCAGGAGGTCGAGCCCAGCGTCTATCCCAAGCAGATCGCCTTCAACGTGATCCCGCATATCGACGTCTTCCTCGACGACGGCTCGACCAAGGAAGAGTGGAAGATG
>JABAHR010009846.1_pt4 | contig 10134 bp, 11 predicted proteins | sample 7062101 | NCBI WGS metagenome assembly JABAHR01 (sample SAMN14534553, study PRJNA622989) | marine sediment metagenome | biome: marine biome [ENVO:00000428]; feature: marine pelagic biome [ENVO:01000023]; material: deep marine sediment [ENVO:00002113] | place: India: Gulf of Kutch | collected...
GTGACACCGGGACGACTGGAGTTCCTGGGCACCGCGACGGGCCTCGCCAACGTCTGGCTCGTCCGAAAACAGAATGTTCTCTCCTGGCCGATCGGGGTCGTGATGGTCTCGTCGATCGGGATCGTCTTCTATGAGCTCGGCCTGATGGGCCAGGCGTGGCTGCACCTCCTCTACTTCTTTCCGCTGCAGTTCTGGGGCTGGTGGCATTGGGTGAAGGGCGGAGGCGAAGACTCCGGGCTCCGCGTGACCTATACGCCTTCGAGGGAATGGCTCCTCTACGTGCCGATCTACGCCCTCGGAACCGTCGCGATGGGGCGCTTTTTCGCTCAGGTCTACGAGCAGGCCTCCTTCGTCTACTGGGATGCCAGCATCGTCGCCGCGAGCGTGATCGCACTCTTCCTGCAGAGCCGGAAGAAGGTCGAAAGCTGGATCCTCTGGATCGGTCCCGTGAACGTCGCGGCCATCGGCCTGTACTCGATCACCGGAGCGGCGATGTTTGCCGCCCTGTACGTGGTCTTCCTCCTGAACGCCCTGCTCGGCGTCCGAGACTGGATCGTCGCTGCCAGAGCACACTCGGAAACCGCTTCACCCGGAGGGTGACATCATGAAGCGTGGACTCCTCGTCTTCTACGCGGCCCTGCACGTCGGTACCGCGTCCGCCCAAGAGCCTCTTCACCTGTTCATCTCGGTCGACATGGAAGGGATCGGGGGAATCGGGACCCCCGCCATGACGCGCAGCGGAGGCAAGGACTACGAGACCGGCAGGCGTTTGATGACCGAGGAAGTGAACGCGGTGGTCGAGGCCATCTTCGAGCACGGACCGGCCCGGGTCCTCGTCAACGACTCGCACGGGGACATGCAGAACCTGCTGCACACCCGGCTCGATCCGCGCGTCGAGTACATCCAGGGCAACAACAAGCCGCTGGGCATGGTGCAAGGGCTCGATGGCTCGTTCGACGGGGTGATTTTTCTCGGTTATCACGCGCGAGCGGGCACACAGGACGGGTTTCAGGCCCACACCGGAAGCGGCTCGGTCAAAGGCCTCTGGATCAACGGTACGGAGGTCGGCGAAGGCGGACTGAACACGTACTTTGCGGGCTCCCACGGCGTCCCCGTGATCGTCGCCGCCGGCGACGAAGCGTTCGTCCAGGAGATCGGTGCGCTGGTCGAGACCCGTGCGGTCGTCACGAAGACGGCCATCGGAGGCAGCGTCGCCCGACTGATCCATCCCGACGTGGTAAGGAACCGCCTTCGGGCGGCCACCCTCGCGGCACTCGAGGGCATCGATCGCGCACGTCCGCTGAGCATATCCGGCCCGGTCGACGTCGAGGCCCGCTTCTCCACGACGACCCGCGCCGACATCCTCCAGGTCGTGCCGGGGATGCGTCGCGTGGACGGTACGACCGTCGGCATCCGGGCGGACGACATGACCGCGGCCTACGGGCTGGTCCGGCTGATGTACAAGTACATCTCCTGGTAGCCGGAGGGCGGCGCGCCATCAGGGTCTTGGCGGACCCCCGGCCCGAAGGAAGACGAGCCCGCCGGCAAGACCGCCGGACAGCACGTCGAGGTCGCCGTCCCCGTCCAGGTCGGCGAAGGCCGGCGTCGAAAACCGAGGCAGCGGGAGCGTGACCGTCTCGTCGAGAAGGAAGACCGGATCCGCGCTCACGCCCTCGCTGCGGTAGAGCAGAGCGCCGCCCTCTTCCCTCCCCAGCAGGAGGTCGCGGTCACCGTCACCGTCCCAGTCGACGAACGTCGGGAAGCTCCTTCTCCCCACGTCGATGTCGCCGAACCGGTCGCTCACCAGCTCGAATCGGGGCTCGAGAGGGCCACCGACGTTCCGATAGAAGTTCAGCTCACCCGAGGACTCGCCGACGAAGAGGTCCTGGTCTCCATCACCGTCCACGTCGACGAGCGCCGGTGCCGCATTGCTGCCTCGGGTGAGCTCGACCATGGCGGAGTCGGCCAGGACGAAGTCCGACCGCCCCGGGTCGCCGTCGTTCCGGTAGAAAGCCACGCCCCGGTTCCAGGTCCCCACCAACATGTCGAGGTCCCCGTCCGCGTCCAGGTCGGCCAGCGCCGGGACCTGGTGGTAGGTCCTCAGGAGATCCCAGGAATCCACCAGGCGAAAACTCGGATCGTCGGGACCGCCCTCGTTCAGGAAGACGCGTATGGTGGATGTGACCAGATCTTCCGGATCGAGCTTGTTGGCGACCAGCAGATCGAGGTCGCCGTCGGCGTCGAGATCCGCGACGGTGGGTACGCTCTCGCTCCCGGCATCGAGCATGGTGAGGAACCGCTTGGTGCGGGTCCTCCAACGCCCCGATTCCACGCGCTCGAGGAAGTGGAAGTTCTCGATCGTGCTCAGGTTCGGGTTGAAGGCACCACCCAGCACCCCGACGAAAAGGTCCTGATCGGAGTCACCATCGATGTCACCGAAGGCCGTCGCGTTGTATCCGCTGGTCGAAAGGGTGTCTTCGACCGGCATGGGAACGGGCTCCGTCGACAGGTTCGGCTCCTCGCAGGTTCCCACATTCTCGATGAAGAGCACGCTCGGCTCGAAGAAGTCGCCCCCAGAACAGGTCCTGATCCCCGTCGGAATCGGCATCTGCGAAGGACATCGAGTTGGCGCCGTGCGCGCTCCCGATCTGCGCTACGATCTCGATGTCCTCGAACCGCTGTGTGACCAGCCGGAACCGCGGTATGGCTCCGACCGTTCCCGGCACCTCCGCGTAACGGGCGACGGTTCCGTCGACCCTGCCGAGAAAGAGGTCCCACCGACCGTCACAGTCGATATCGGTCAGATTCGGGATGTTCTGGCGATCCGCGAAGATGGCCGAGCCGTCCTCCAGTCGGAGGGTGTCGGCGGCCAGGACAAATCGCGGCTGCGACGCCGTCCCTTCGTTGCGGTAGTAGCGAATGAAGCTGAAGGGCTGCTCCGCGAGAAGGTCGGGGTCCCCGTCACGGTCGAGGTCGACGAAGCGATTCCACTCGCCGACGTCGAGCTCCTGGAACCGATCGGTCCGCCACAGGAAGCTGGGATCGGCGGGCGTACCCACGTTCTCGAAGAACGCGACGGTGTTGGAGAGCTCCTGGAGGAAGAGGTCGAGATCGCCGTCCCCGTCGATGTCCCGGAACTGGGGTCGCGGCACGTTCATCCCTCCGAAGAACGGGTGCGCGTAATGCGTCCCGTCCCGTCCGACGACCGTGAACGGCGAAACCTCTCGCACGAAGCTGCCCCTCGCGGGGGGTAGCGATGTGGGACGCTCTACGCTCGGCGCACAGCCGAGGGCGAGAGCAGTCGCCGCAAGCGCCAGATCAGCCCGGCGCACGGATCCCGAGTCCCGTGGGGTTCGCCTCTACCTCGATCACCTTCACGACCTCCTCCCTCGTCGTGTCGATGACGACCACTGTGCCCACCGCCCTCTCCTCTTCGACATATCGAGAAGCGTAGGTGCCCCGGGTGTTCGTCCCCGTCACGTAGACGTAACGACCATCGGGCCGAACCGCGCTGCCGTGGGGCTGCGCGAGGCCCGGATGGCGAATCGTGCGAACGTTGCCCGACGCCGGGTCGAGCACGGTGACGGTGTTGGCGTTCTTGTTGCCTACGTAGACGCTCGCACCGTCCGGCGTGTGCACGGGGTGCCAGGGCTGCCCACCCACCTCGACCGAGGCGATCAGCACCGGACGCAACGGGGCTCCGAGGTCGTAGGTCAAGAGGAGCCCGCTGAGCTGCGTCGCCGCCACCAGCGTCGCCCCGTCCGGGGCGAGGGAGAACTGGACCGGTGCGTGCGGGCGTCCGCCCTCGATGGTGGTGAGCTCGATCTGCTCCGACCCGGGCTCGATGGCCGCGATCTGGTTGGTGCCGAGACTGGCCGAGTAGACGTACCGCCCGTCTCCAGAGAGCGACAGGGCATGCGGCCGAGGAAAGAAGACGTCGAGCTCCTCCACCGTCATCGTGCCGGTATCGATGCGGCCGATCCGTTGCGGAGGATCGACCGCGCTCATCGAGCGACCGACATAGAGCGGGTCACCCGAGTCGTGCAGCGCCAACATCCCGGGCACCTCGAAGGTCGCTTGTCCCAGCAGGCGATTCTGCCGGTCGAACTTCAACACGCGGTTCGAGCCGATCAGCGACAGATACCAGCGCTCGCCGTCCCGAGCGACCGCAATGTGGTGTGGCTTCGCATTCGGCCCGAAGCCGAGCGCCTCCAGATGCACGTGCCGGGCGACCACGTTCGCCTCGGTATCGATGACCGAGACAATCGCCGCGTCCTGATTGGCCGAGTAGAGGAAGTCGCCGGACCCGTCGAAGGGAACACGGCCGGCCCCGTCACGAGCCCCGTCCGCGAGNNGGGAACACGGCCGGCTGCGTCGCGGGCCCCGTCCGCGACCCATTCCCGCAGCCGCGAGACCGCTCCGGACGTCAGCGGCTCACCGTCCACGTCCGCGGGGTGCGCCAGCGGACCCGAGACCAGACGGATCATCAGGCTGTGGTCGGGATCGAAGGGAATGACGGCCTCGCCGAAACGCGAGCCACGGATCAGTGCATCCCACGAATCCACGCGAAGGCCGCCCTCGGCGCGCGTCGCTCCGTGGCAGCTCGCACACTCCGCCTCGAGCGACCCGTGGACGTACCCGAATCCGACCTGCCCCGCGGCAGCGGAAGCCGTCGCGAGCAGCGCCGCGGCCAGCGCGGCCGGAAGACTACGTGATCGGTTCACTTCGCTTGAGGATGAAGAGGCCCTCCCACTGACTCGACACCAAGATCAGGCCGTCGCCGAGGAACGGATAGGCCGTCCAGGCACCGTCCATCTGGAAGCTGTCCTCCCGGTATGGAACCGTGTCGAAGTAGCCCACCTCGACCGGATTCCCCGGATCGGAGATGTCGACGAGCCTCAAGCCGGCCTCGTAATTGGCCTGGTACATGAGGTCGCCACGGATGTAGAGGTTGTGGTCCGTGGCCGAGGCCGGGGAGCGATACTCCGTGAGCAGGATCGGGTCTTCGAGCGACGTCACGTCCCATACGAGCGTCCGCGTGCGCGGGTCCGGGTCGTTCGGCTCATCGAGCTCGTCGCCGAGGAAGAAGTAGCGGTGATCCTCCGTCAGCCAGCCTTGGTGAGCGTACGCCACCCCTGGGTAGCTCGCCCGGGAGACGGCAACGGGCGCCGCCTTGTCGGTGACGTCCGCGATGGAGAGGGCGGTCTCGTTCGACCCGAAGCAGATCTCCCGACCTACGTATGCCTCGTCGGGACCGTGATAGAGCACGCACTGCACGTCGTGGCTGTAGCCATCGCTCTGACGACCCGTGAGCGTGTCGACGAAGCACCCCGCTACAACCGGATTCTTCGGATCCGCCACGTCGAGCATGAGCAGCCCGGGGCCGCAGTCGCGACCCCCCCGGGAGCCGACGATGTAGGCGAACCCGGTCTCTTCGTTGATGAAGAGGTTGTGTGCGCTGGACACACCCTCGAACGTCGCATCAGCCTCGAGCAGGAGGGGCTCCCCGNNGAAGTCTGGTAAGATCCACGATCTGGACGCCATGACCGGGGGATCCGTCGGAGACGACGAATGCGTGTCCCGCATGGACCTTCACGTCCCGCCATTTGGTGATCGGCGTGCCTTCGGTGCGCAGCATCTCGCCCACCCAAACGGGCTGAGACGGGTCGGTCACGTCCACGAAGGACGTCCCGTCCGTGCGTCCGACCAGCGCATAGTCCCGTCCGCGCTCCTCGTCGGACCAGACCCACAGATCGTTTACCTGAATGCCGGGACCGCCACCCATCTCGGGCAGGGAAAGGAAGGAGACGACATCGACGTCCGAGCACTCGAAACCGCCTGCCGCCCCATCGAGACAGCGTACCGGCTCGCCCTTCATGCTCGGAAGCGCTTCGATCTCGGCGGCCAGGACCGAATGCTCGGCCCACCCCTCCTCCGTCCGACGGTAGACATTCACCGCCCCGGTCATCTGTCGCGCTTGAAAGGCCCCGACGCCGGCCCATTCCCCCGAGATCGAGAGCGAAGCGGCAAACCCGGTCCCGCGGGCCCCGTCCGGCGCGGCCAAGCGATCCGCCTCGGCCCAGGTCAGCGAGCCGGCCTCCGAGCGCCCATAGACGAACGCCGCGCCGATACCGCGATCGGAGCTGGGGTCCCCGATCCAGATCCCGTCGCCGTCGAGCGCGAGGTCGAACGCGAAACTGTTGCGAGGAGCCTCCTCCGGTGAGGTCAAGGCGGCATCCCACCTCCATTCACCCGATACGGCATCGAACCGAAACAGGTGGACCGTCCCCGACGAACCGTCCCGATTGGGTGCGCTGACCGCCAGATTCGGGCCGTCCAGATCGACCTTGTAGCCCAGCACAGCATCCGGCGCGATATCCTCGGGTCGGAGCATGGTGCCGTCCGAAGACCCCTCCTCGAGGAGCTCGAAGACGAAGGCCGCACCCGTGGCATCCTCGAGGAGTGGGGCACCGACGACGACCCGCGCGTCCTCGACCGTCACCGACCAGCCGAAGAGAAGATCCACGAGATCGTCGGGTGGCGTGAGCACGACATGCTCCGACCAACCGAGCTCGCCCTTGCGATAGACGTGGACCGCTCCCCGTCGCCCGTCCGCGCCCGGGGCACCCACCGCCAGCCACTCGCCCTCTACCGCGAGCGCCTGACCGAAGCCGACCTGCGAATCGGCACCGCGCGGGTCCTGCAGCGTCGTCATCTCCACCCATTCCCCGCCCTCGAGCTCTTCGAAGACGTGGACGCGCGCCCCGCCGTCCTCCCCGAGCGCCGACGCCACGAGGGTCCGAGCATCGGCGGCGATCAGCTGGCCGAAGCCGTTGCGCCGCAGGTCAGATGGCGAGCGGACCTCTGCGAGGAGTCCCCAGGTGTCCTCCTCCAGTCCGTAGACGGAGATGGCGGGCGGACTCATGACCCGTTCCGGCTCGCCCACGAAGAGCCGATCTCCGGCCAACTCCACCGAATACCCGAATTGCAGCCTCGGGAGCGGCTCCTCCTCGAAAAAGCTCTGGGCGGACAACACGTCCGCTCGCAAGCCGAAGAGCAGCAACCATGCGGCCCAGCCGGTACCGCGCCTGATCCGACTCAACTTCAAGAACGCCTCACTGAACGGGGAAAGGAGGTCCCAGCGCACCGATTTGGCGCCGCCGAAGACTACCAGCTACTCTCGTTACAACAAGAGGCGCCCCCACGAGGGTCCCGGAGCGGGGAACCTTTCGGGTGTCTGAAGACGTAGAGATTCAAGAAGCGTCGCGGTTCTCGAGCGGGAGCGAGTGAGTTTGCGCAGGAAGACGTTTTCCAGGTTGACGCTGGCAGCCGCCGCGCTGGCCGAGCTGTTCCTGCCCCGTCCGCTGGCCCAGCTCGGAGAGCTTCCCGGCCTCGATGGCATGCTCGGGATCCCCGCGGCGGAGCTTTCGGCGGCGATCGCCGCGCAGGATGCGCAGACGGCCCGTCTGCTGGCCATGGAGGGCGTCGTGGGTACCGCAGTAGGGCTCGACACTTCGGGGCGCGCCGCCGTGAAAGTGTACCTCGAGCATCCCGGTGCGGCGCTGCTGCCTGCCTCCTTCGACGGCGTGCCGGTCGTCCCGGAAGTGACGGGGAAGATCTACGCCCTGGGAGACGCACCCTGGGACATCCTCTCGGGTGACGCCGAGGCCCGAGTCAATCCTCGGAATCGGTTTCCCCGGCCGGTGCCGATCGGCGTATCGACGGGTCAGCGTGGCGTGACGGCGGGCACGATCGGTGCCAGGGCCACCGACGGCTCCCGAATCTTTGCGCTGAGCAACAACCACGTGTTCGCGAACCGCAACCTGGCCGAGATCGGGGACAACGTGCTGCAGCCGGGCGTGGCGGACGGCGGGTCCGATCCCGACCACGCAATCGGGCAGCTTCACGACTTCGAGCCGATCGAGTTCTGCTCGGGCGCGACCTGCCCGACGAACACGATCGACGCCGCCATTGCGGTCACCTCACCCGAGAACCTCGGTACCGCCACCCCCGAGGGCGGCTACGGCTCCCCCAGGTCCGGTCCGGTCGAGGCACGGCTCAACCAACAGGTGCAGAAGTACGGCAGAACGACCGGCCACACGATCGGGCGTGTCACGGGGATCAACGCCACTGTGAACGTCAACTACCGCACAGGTGTGGCACGCTTCGTGGACCAGATCATGATCTCCGGAAGCCGGACCTTCAGCGCGGGTGGCGACTCCGGCTCCCTCATCGTCACGNNGCGACCAACACCATCGCCAACCCGATCGACGCGGTCCTCGACCGGTTCAAGATCACGATCGAAGGGAACTAGTCTGTGATGGCAGACAATCCGCTCAAGAGAGCGCTCGACAAGCTCACGAAGCAGGTCATCGACCTGGACGGGATCTCGGGAACGGCGATCACGACCGATGACGGTGAGCCCTGCCTCAAGGTCTATCTCCGGTCGGCAGATGCGAAGGGCCGGTCGGCCATCCCCAAGGAAGTGGGAGGCTATCGGGTCGTGCTGGAGGAGACGGGCAGCTTCCGCAGGCTTTGACAGCCGCTCGGCCGGGGGCAACTGTTCGGCGACCGGGTGCGTCTCAGGGATGAGGCGACGAGAAACCGGGAAGAGGAGAGTCGGGATGGCCATTCGTTCTTACGACCTGCTGGCGGTCGGTGCGATCGCGGGAGGCGCGCTTTTCAGCCACGCGATCGTCAACGCGCTGCTCGCTCAGCCCGAGACCGCAGATCGGGAAACCTCGATCGGGGTGTTCGAGACCGCGCCCGAGAGCGAGCACAGAATCGTGATCCGGCGTCACGGAGCGCCCGAACCGGCAGTCGTGGTTACCCCCCGAGTCGACGCCGTGATGAAGCTGGTACCGCTACCGGAGGCGGCCCCGACCGTGACGTCCCTCCGCCCCCACGCAGAAGCCCTCGAGGGTGAGCTCCACGAGCTGCGCGAGTACCTCGAGCAGTACGAAGTCGAGGTGGCTTCGCTGGAGGAGCGACTCGAGCGAGAGGCCGAGGCGATCCTGCTCCACGAGGAGCAGGGCAAGAAGCGCGTCAAGGTGATCGTCAAGAAGCGACGGACCCCGGGGGATGGTGGCCGATGACGTTCTGGATCATCGCCTTCGTCGCCGCGTTGGCGGCGATCGTCCTCGGGCAGATGCAGGCGAGGCGGCCTGGCGGCCTCGACCGGAAATGGGCCGGTGTGATGGCCGCCTTCGGTCTCGTGGTCATGACCGTCGGCTCCGTGCTCTTCGAGGGAATGGAGAGTCTCTACGTCTGGATCGTGGGCATGGCCCTCTTCTTCATCGGCTTCTTCGTCGAACGGATCGGCGAAGTACGGCGTGAGATGCGCAGGACGGAAGGGATCGACTTCTAGTCCCGCTCGTCGTACAGACTGGCGTAGGCGCCCTCGGACGGCATTTTCGTCCGAGGGCGTTTTCTCTTCATCGAGATGGAGGACGGGCATGAGTCGGGGAGATCCGGGCATCGACGGTCTCGGCCAGATCGCGATCGTGGCGAAGGACGTGGCGAGAGCCACCGCTTTCTACCGGGACGTTCTCCGACTTCCCCTCCTCTTCGAGGCGCCTCCCGGACTCGCTTTTTTCGACTGTGGCGGGGTGCGCCTGATGATCACGCTACCCTCCCCCGGCCACGATACCCAACGGATGTCCTCACTGCTCTACTACCGTGTTCCGAGCGCGAGAGCGGCGTACGACACCCTCGTGGAATCCGGGGCGGAGCCTGTGCGGGAGCCCCAACTCACGCACAAGACCGATTCGGCCGAGCTCTGGATCGCGTTCCTGAACGACACCGAGGGAAACACCTTCGGGGTCATGAGCGAGGACCCGATCGAAGCTTCGGAGGCCGGATGACACCGGGAGCCGCGTTGGCGCGCCTGACAAGCACAAGAGATGCGATCGCGTCGCTGGTTCGGGCGACTTCGGCGGGACAGGAGCACTGGAAGCCGGAACCGAAGAAGTGGTCGATACTCGAGGTCGTATGCCACTTGGCCGACGAGGAGCGCGAGGACTTTCGGACCCGAATCCAGCGTACGCTGGAGGATCCGACCTTGCCTTGGCCGCCGATCGATCCGCCCCGCTGGGTGGAGGAGCGTGCCTACGCCTCGCGACAGCTCGGCGACGC